>ERZ1026852.423-NODE-423-length-26386-cov-8.526983_pt1 | contig 26386 bp, 13 predicted proteins | sample MGYA00380156_ERZ1026852 | MGnify/ENA primary metagenome ERZ1026852 (study PRJEB33269, sample SAMEA4719792) | human gut metagenome | biome: human-associated habitat; feature: organic feature; material: feces | place: Cameroon | collected 2013-10 ...
ATATTGAATTGGCAATATTAGACAAATATGCTATTAAGAATATTTCTGTTAAATCTAATTATAATGGAAGTACATCTTTTGATATTGATAGTTTGAAGTATAGCACTCCATTAATAACCTTATATATGACTAATATGCCTACCTATGGAGACATCAGTGCATTAAAGAATCTTACTGCTCTGGTTAATTTTAATGGAAATGGTACCAATGTTAGTGGTGATATTGCTAACTTAAAGGATCTTACTGCTCTGACTAATTTGTATATGGGTGGTACCAATGTTAGTGGTGATATTGCTAACTTAAAGAATCTTACTGCTCTGACTAATCTTGATGCAAGTAATACTCAGATTAGTGGTGATATTGCTAACTTGAAGAATCTTACCAATTTGAATACGCTTCGTTTTACTAATACCAATGTTAGTGGTGATATTATCAACTTAAAGAATCTTACAAAAGTAACTAGTATGGAGTTTAAAAATGTTACAGGGCTGACAGGTGATATGGGTACGCTGCCAGATAACATTTTGTTCTTTACTGGTGGTTCTGGTAAATTTACATGGACTACATCAAGCAGAGCATATATTCTTGCTACAGAAAAAGCTCATTGTGACAAAATTGATGATATGTTGAATGATATGGCTACCAAGACAGCTAAATTTGCAGGAGAACAAGCCTGGTATAAACGCATAGAGTTAATTGGTGCTCGCACATCAGCATCTGATGCAGCAGTACAGGCTTTGCAGCAGAAGGATTACACCGTTTCAATCATTCCTGCATAAGGATACAAGTTTAACATTAAAGCAAAGAAAGGAAACTAGATATGAATAAGTTAACAAAGAAGTATAAGGTAGTACATGAGGGAACCAAGATGGTGTTCCCTCTCACAGAGGAAGGTGACAATGCTGAGGTATTCCCATCAGTAAATGCAAGTGCAGCAGAGTTTGACACATACTCAGAAGCCAAGGCTTACGTAGATGAGCATAACTTGGTGTATGAGGAGCCAAAGTATGGGGAGTAAACCATATAGATCAAGAGGAAGGGTGAGTCAAAAGATTCACCCTTTTCTTATGCAGCAAGCCTGTACCAACCCGCCCAGCAAATAGCAAGCCTCCTCCCCATACATATTAACCATAAATACCTCCGAAATATGCTGAACCACATGCAGCATTTCGTGGCTGAGGCTGTTCATATACTCATCCCTCGAACTAGCCCACCCAATCACCACCACGGTTTTTCTTATATCAACATTAGAATAGGTTATCCCCTTATTCGCTTCACCTTCGAGCACGAGATTACAGGCATCTTCGAGAGGAATGCCGCTGCATCCCAAATCCCGAAGATACCCTCTAACCTTCATGGAATCCTTAGAATGAACATCATACATCACATGTACCGTCCAGTCATACCGTTCCAAGTAAATCTCCTGCTCTGTCATTCAACTAATTAATAATCATCAACAATTAATCACTAAAGAATCTCCTCCCAAGGAATGCCCACACCATTAAACGATGTATCAGCATAGAACCTGTTGAAGATGAAACCATCCTGCTGATCCTCATCATCCACGTAGTCCTTGATGAACTGTGCCATCTGTTTCTCCTCCGTGATAGACGAGCCGTAGAAATCAGCGAGACACATGTGTGCGATGTAAACCGCATCATACCCCACATTGTTCTCCAGCACGATATTGTTCTTCTTCAGGATGTCCTCAATATCCTCCTTGCTCATCATGCGGATAGGCTTACCATTCTTCCGCATCTGCTTCACTGCCCACTCACACATCTTCTTATTGAAGTGCCAGCCGTTGTATCTCAGGTAAGCCCTCATTTCTTCCGGCTGATAATCGTAGGCGTTCAAAGATTGTCTGTATTTTGTTCCCATAATCTCAATCAATTTAAGAAAGGGGTATGCCCACTTTTGAGCACACCCCAAACTAGTTAGTAATCTTCTCCGTAATCACTTCTGTAATCACGTCCACGGTCTTCACGTTGGCGCATGTCTTCGTACTCCTCATGCTCTCGCATACCACTTCTGCCTCCACGACCTCTATAATCGGGCATGCGGTTGCGCTCGCCGTATCGGTCACGTCTGCCATCACGCTTCATTTCGCCCAGGCAGTTCATCGCCTTATCCAAGTAGCGCAAGCCCTTCTCCACGTTCTCATACAAGCCATCAAACTTGTCTTCTGTAATCTCAATCATTACCATAATCATAAGATTTTAAAAGTGAATAGATAGGGTAGGAGATTACTTGCTTGCCACCTGTTCGAGCAATCCCATCATCCTGTCAAGCTTGCCCTCCATGCCAGAAACCTTGCCTTCCAGCTTGGAAATCTTCTCCGCCTGTTCCTTCTCCTTGGCTATCTGGGGGTTGAGCTGCAGTAGCATTCCCTCACAAGAATCAACGACCCTCTTGTGGTAATCTACGCTCTCCAGTATCGCCTTGGATTGTCTCAGCATCGTATCGACCTCCGCACTCATGGCTTCCTTGTTGTCGCTCACCACAAGGTTCTTGTCGTTCGCTATCTGTCCGTTGGCAGGTAGCTGCTTGAAATCCACCTCCTCGTCATTCAGTTTCACCTTCACATCAACCACAGTCTCCATAGGCTGAGGCGTGAAGCCATTGTTAAAGGTAGGGTATTTCGTCTGAGGATTGCTGACTGAAACAACCTGACCGATCTTCAAGTTCGGGTTCTCGCCCTTGTCGAGCACATAGAATAAAGAATTTGTTCGTAGTCCTTGAAACATAATGTAATCTCCTATTATCTATTCTGTTGTTAAACAATACCCGTCATCAGTTGAAGGGTGTTAGTGTCTCTCTCAAACCAGAGCTGAACCACTCCAGTGCCCGGCACATCTGCAACCGTCAATGGCTCACCATTAAACTTGGTTACAGCCTGTGTTACTCCGTTGGTCTCGAAAAGGATAGGCAGCGTACCAGTCGTTCCAGTAGGAATAGCCTGCATCAGATTCACGAAAATCGTTCCCCTGTAGTTGGCATTCACGAAGGCGTGGTTTTTAAAGGTGAACACCACATCGGCGGTATTCACCTTCACGCCTGTAGAAGCGATAGCCGCCGAACCGTTACGATTCACCCATGTAAAAGGTCTTAACCATAACATAGCAGCCTCCTTTCTTTAACCCCAGAATCCTGCATTGTTGGCAGCATTCAGTCCATACAAACCAGCCTGATAAGCAACGCAATTAGGCACCGCCGTAAATGGGCTGTAAGGAGTAGTCACCGTCTCAGGCAACTTGCACTTGATGCTAGCTACCTCGTTCTGCAGACCAGCCAGTACCGCATTGATAGGTGCTACTGCCTGACCCACAATCTGTGAGGTCATTGCAGAAGACTTGTAGGTACTGTTCTCCTCACGCAGAGAATCAATCTTATTCTGCATTTCCCTAAACTCTGCTTGCTTCTGACCGTCAACGATGGTAAGAGTGCTTTCTTTGATTGCGTTGCGCAAATCACAAGTCTGCTGCTGGGTAGTATAAGCGAGGGAAGATGCTGCTCGCTCCTGACCTACTGCCACGTTGTTGATGGCATTCTGCAGAGTACCAGTCTGCTGACAGATAGCCAATCGGTTTTCGCAGCAGCAGTTAGCAATCTGCTGAGCAATCTGCATGTTACCCTGCTGCAAAGCATTGATGGTCTGCATACCGCTCATGCCCACCTGATTACCCACGTTCTGAACCTGTGAAGTCAGGGCAGAAATGGCATTCTGAATCTGACCCTCAGTACAGTTGAGCTGAGTAGCGAGATTACTGAGTGCGTTACGATTACCGCCGATGGCATCCATCAAGAGGCTACGACCGTAGTCATTGTTAATCTCGTTAGCGATACCGCCACGACCGTTGCCGCCGAAGCCGCCCCAGCCATTGCCACCCCAACCCATAAGGAAGAAGAGGAAGATAACCCACATAAACCAGCCGCCTTCACCGCACATTCCATTATTACCCTTCATGGCGAGAAGCACGTTTGGATCCACACCCTGCTTCTGGAGCAGAGGAGCAAGGAGTCCAAGCATTCCGTTTGAACCTCCGTTTTGGTTTTCACCAAAGATGTATGTCTTAGATTCTGACATAATAAAATAGTTTATCCGTTTCGTCCACTATTGAACTTGGTGCAAAGTTACAAAGAAGTTGATGCCCTGCCTAACTATGCTCAAATATTATTTTGGGATAGATAAGTTATTGATTAACAGAGTGATATATTGAGCAATCTGCTGCTCATAGCATCGGTCCAGTTTCCTCATGGTTAAAATCTCGATTTTTGAAAATAGTTAAATGATGTGAAGTGCCGATAAACAAAGGGGATTCTGCCGATAATTCGTAAACCAGTTTACGACTAGTTTATTACTGGTTTATATATTACAAATTTATTAACTTTAAAAATTGTGCTTATTCCGAAAATTCGTGATACCTTTGCACTCGTAAGTTCGTGAGGTGAGAGGCACAAACAGACAAAGAATTAATGGATTTTATCATACAATATATAATGCCCTGTCTGCACCTCTCACACTAGCGGATGGGGCATTTCTTATGCCCTTTTACTTGAAGTTAAATTTAAATATATATAAGTATGAACGAAATTACATTAATAAGCAAGTCAACTTTCCTTGGTAAGGAGATTGATGTGTATGGTAACGCTGAGAATCCTTTGTTTAAAGCAAATGATGTAGCAGAGTGGTTAGAGCTTTCAAATGTTTCCGACATGATTACAAGAGTTGATGAGGACGAACGGTCTAAGTTCAACTTAGGGCGTCAAGGTGAAACTTGGTTCCTCACCGAGGATGGTCTTTATGAGGTTTTAATGCAGAGCCGCAAGCCGCAGGCTAAGCAGTTCAAGAAGGGAGTGAAGGAAATCTTGAAGTCTATCCGTCGCACAGGATGCTATTCTGTTACGAATGTAATTAAGGATAGAGTAGAGGCAGGTATGATGTGGGTGGAAGGCTGCAAGCGAATCCTTAACCTTAGCGATTCATCAACGCTTGCTTTGATGCAGAAGGTAGCGGAACCTCTTGGCTTGCCTTCTCCAGACTATGTAGCCAGCAAGGGCGTGATGCACTCGGCATCAGAACTGTTGAAACGCTTTGGGTCCAAGATGTCGGCATTGAAGTTCAACCAGCAGATGGTTAAGCTTGGTTTCTTGAAAGAGGAGACCCGACAGGGAACTACAAAGATTCACAAGTTCAAGGTGATTACCGAGAAGGGTAAGTCTTATGGAGAGAATCAAGTATCTCCAAAGAACCAGAGCGAGACTCAGCCACGATGGTATGATGATAAGTTTGAAGAGTTATTGAAGGCTATATAATATAATATAATAAGGTGGAGTGCGAAATGTACCCCACCTTATTTTGCTTCTGTCTAAACTATGAAGAAAAATGCACTTATGTGATACAACCTATTGATATTTTTAGTAAATTTGCGCAAAAATTAACGCTTTAACAATTACGATTATGAAGAAATGGCTTTTATGTTTTTATGTGTTCTTGGGATGTTTTGTTCTGAGATTGATTAGTGACGCAACTAGTATCTTTCATGATACATCAGAGATTGACGATGGATTGTATCATCCCACTCCATTTGTGAAAAGACTTACAGAATCTTTTACGGTTTTGCTGGATATGATTATTATGATACCGATTGCATTACTTATATATCATTTTCTTGGGGAAAAGAACCAATATAGAGTATTGATTACACTGCTAAGTTCTTGGGCTATCTATGACATTATTTTCCATGTAGTAAAAATGCTTTAATTTGCTATAGTGTAAAAGATAGGAGCGAGCATTAAGCCCGCCCCTGTCTTTTAATTTAACTTATCCAAATCATCCACCGCCTCCATCATGATTCTATCAATATTCTGGTTAGCAAAATTAATGCTTTCCGTATCAGAAGATTTATCCCTAAGCTTCTTCCACTGCTTCATCTGTTTCTCAGCCAGCTCAATCACTCTAACCTTGGCAGCATCCTTGGAGTTCTGGAATCTGTAGTAATCAGAATAATTACTGATTCTCTTCTCTATCGGAACGTTCTTCGATTTCAATCTATCCACGTTCGCAATCATCTTCTCCATTTCGTCCTTGTAGTTATACCACTTGCTCTTGGTTCGCTGCAAACTGCTCTGCTCGCTCGGCGTATAAAGCAATGAACGAACAAAAGGAATATCCTTGGTTTCCGTATCTTTGCCATGCTTCACAACACCAATGGCACGCTCCATAAAGGTAGCAGCACCACCGCCGAGACCACCGATATAATGATTCAGCATGCTCGGATTCGTTACCAAATCCAGGAAACTGTTGCCCAGCATATCCTCATTACCCTTGGCAACCTCATTCGTCTGCGCATTCACAAACTTATTCAAAGCCATATAGCCGTCAGGCGTACCCTTGTAAGCCCTCTGCCACGCAGGAACATCCTCATTCCTGTCTCCACGTCTCTCAATCGGCGCACCCTTCCAGTCCGTGTTCATTTCCCATTCCACGAAAGGAGATAGGGCAGAAGGGGAAACCGCCTTGATCGTCTCGTTCAATGGTTCCTTGCCAGCCGAAGAGTTACCCAGATAGTCCATCACCGGCACAAGCTGTGACATGCAGCCCATGGCATCAAAGTAAGGATTCTTCTGTCCGCTCACGTTAGGCGAGAAGGTCAAGCCAGCCGCCAAGTCACCCAAGCCGTAGAACGCCCTCAGCTCGATGGCAAGCGGAATCGTTACGAACTCACCCTTACCCTTATAGATGCAGAGGTTGTTTCTTCTCACGTAGTCAGGCAGCTCGCCGTATGGGTCCTTCACGCCCTTTCTGTCCTTCTCGTCCTCACTCGCAATCAGCATGTTGTTACCAAGTGCAGCCAGCGCACCAAGGACAAAAGGAATGGCAAGCATGTTAATAGATGTGCCCACAGGATGATTCTTCAAGTTCTTCACAAGAAGATTTGTACTCTGAATACCAGCATTGAAGAACATGGAACAGTGTCTGAGATAGCTAGCCGTAAAGCCATACGCCCATCTTTCGGCAGCCTTGGCACCAGTCATTTCACCATTCTTGAAACTGCTGATGGCATCACCGCTACCATGGCGGTTGAAGTTGGTAGATACCTCCTTCGCATCATACACCGAACGAATGATAGAGCGGTTACTGTCACGACTCGTACAGTAGGTAGCGAATCGGGCGATATTCTCAGCCACCTCGTTCACATTCTCCAGATTACCGAAGAAGAAGTCACGCAAGGCAGCACCGCCCTTGTCAAGCTTGCTGCGCTCAGTACCAACGTCCTTCTTATACTCCTTAGTCCAGTCCTTCATGTTCTTAATCTGAACCCAGCCAGTTTCACCGCCATTCTCCATGAACTCCTTGAAATATCGCTGAACCTTGTCGCTCATATCAAGCGTTCCGTTGCGATACTTGGCAAACAAGCCCAAGCCAGTAGAACCGCTCAAATCCTTGAAACTGATAGTAGATGCACCCTTGTACAAGCCCAACTGCGCATAATACTTCGCCCACAGAGCACCGTATCTTGCACCCTCCTTGGAAGTCACGTTGCTCGATGCAAACTCCGCATCACGCATAATATTACGCATCACGAACTCTGGGTTATAAGATGTACACAACTGTGCCATCATTCTTGAGATAGAACTCAATGGCTTCATGATACCCTTGGCACCCGAGTTCTCCAGCAACCCATTCAACGCCTGTGCCGCTCTAGGGTTTCCGTTGATAACGAACGCATGAGTTCTTCCGGCAATCTTCACATCTACAATGTGCTGCGATTTGTTCTCCGCTCTCTGGAACTTATAACCGATATTTCCTCTGCGGTAAACCTTCGATGCCAAGTTCTGCAACGCCTTCGCCTTCATGTCCTTGTTGAAATCAGAAACAATCTGGTTGATTTCGTCAGCCGTAGCATCCTCAGGAATATCAGGATAACGCTCATATACGATACCAGTCATAGGGTCCTTCTCATACCATACACTCGTTTCAGTAATCAGATTATTGCCCGAATTATTTCGCGCGAATCTTGCAAACGCCTGTCTGATGGCATTCATACCGCCGTTCTTGATAGCCCTGTTGCCCATCGCACCAATCTGCGCCAGCACGTTAGTCTCACTCAGATACTTGTGTCCTCTTGCTCTCATAATCGTGCTTCCGATGTAGCTCTTAGGGTCGCCCACCTCCGTGATATAACCATACACATCTTCCGCCGTAGCCTCATCATACTTTCTCAAAGGCACATACCAGTTGAACATATTGGAAACATGACCGTAGAGTTCGCTGCTGATGATACCATTCTTGTAGTCGCTGTCAATCGAATACTGGGTAGCAGCCTTCACCTTATCCCAATAGTCCTTCACGGCACCCTTCTTGATACCCTCCATCTTCGCTTCCGAATCCATCACACTCTGAATAGCCTCAGCATCATCGTAAGGGTCAGAAGATTTCGCCACCTCCTGAATAGCGTGAATACCCGAATAGTCATGCTCGCCAGCCTCAAAGTCAGCATCAAAATAATTTCTGATATTCTCGTCCATCTGTCTGTAGTACTCCTTCAGGTCGATGTTGCCAGCCTTCAGCTCATTGTCCAGATACTCCTTATCATTATACCAGCTCTGCTCCAGCATGTCAGCATCCTGCTTCTTCTTCTCGTCCCTTCTCATCTTCTTCAGGAAGTCACGGACAAAGAACACTCTGTTTCGCTCCAAGCCATGCTTGGTAATCATGTAGAGATTGAAGTTTCTTATCTTCTCATCATCCTTCTTTCCGTCAAAGGCATCCAGCACACCAGCCATCGCCTTATCCAGAGGCTTCATCACGTTGCGCTCAAACATCTGAGCCGCATCGCTCATCGCACCCTGCATGGTGTTCTGCAGCATATAAGGATTCTCCGAAGAAGCAATATCCTCAATCTTCTTGTCAGGCACAATCGCATTCATCAGTTTCTTCAACGAAAGCATATTATCCATGTAGCTCTCGGTAAACATGTAGCCGTGCTCGTCCAGCGAACGGTGGTATCTGTCAAGTGCCGTAGCGGCAGATGGGGTAGTGCGGAAGTGAATCTGTCCATCCGTAGCCTCATTCCACTCAGCCTTGGTAAGGTTCTCCATGTTTCTATCCTTGCCGTCGTTGCCATAGAACATGCCATCATGCGCCACAACAGCAGGCACACGGTCATGGTCGAGACGGTATTTCACCGCCTCGGCTCTCATCTTCCAATAAGGATCATTCTGATTCTTCTGCAAGTTCTTGCTCAACCAGAGCAAGTACTTCACATCTTTAGTATTAGGAGCAATACGATAACCGATTTCGTGAAGGAAATCAGATACCTTGTTTTTGATACCATTCCAGAAGCCAGGCTCACCCTTTCCGTCCTCGGCGAGTCGGGCGATACCTTCCTCAATGGCATCATAAATGTTCAGAGGATTGTACTTTCTCTCCTCATCCACCAGCTTCTTCAAAGCTGCATTCTCTGGCTTATCCAAGTCATACCACACATCACGAAGGAACTTCTCGAATCTGTCTTCACCGAAAAGCTCTCTCATACCCTTGTGTCCAACCACCTCATGCCAAATGGTCTTCTCGGCAGTATATCTATCGTGGATATTAGGCATGTAAAGATGCACCTCGCCAGTCTTCTCATCATACCAACCGGTTATCTTTCTGCCATCCTCAATAGCAGCCCTAGCCGCCTTGTTGGTGATTTCATCAACCGATGAAACCATCTGAACCTTGCCGCCAGTCTTCTGAGCCACCTTCTCCACATGGCTCTCAACCGATGAAGCATGGTAGTTGCCATCACCGTGGTCCGTGCGGAACTTAGTGCCGCCGTCCTTGCCCCATACCTTGAAGGCATCCTTTGTCATTTTCACGTCAACAAACTTAGCCTGAGGGAACTCCTGTTCCAGCTCAGCCATCTGCTGCAAGAACTTCTCCTTGGTTTCAGGAGCCTGTCTTCCCGATTCAACGGTAGTGATAGGAACGCCCAGTTTAGCCAACTCCCTAACCTGATTAGGAGTAACAACATTCCAAGGGATAGCCAAGCCAGTGCCCTTCAACTGCTCTGCGATACTCTCTGCCACCTCAGAATCAGGAACCACTCTCACTGCCTTTCTCCAGCGTGAAAGCATCACCTGTCTCTGTCTGTCCTTCGGCAGAAGACTGTTCACAGAACCAGAGTGCCATGGCACAAGACCCACAGCATCCTTAGCACCTTCGGCATGATAGCCGCTTGTCTTCTCGCTTTCAGGAATCTCCCATTCCACAACCTTGATATTGCCTCTAGCGTAAGCACCAGTAAACTGGTCGTTCATCATAGAAGTGGAAGTATGCATGTAAGGATTGTAGGCAGCAGGCACATCGCCCTCGCCAACACCCTTATTCTTGTCAGTCTTCACAAGGGTAAACTTACCGTTCTTCACAAGGTCAGGTCGCTCGTCTGCGCCCATCCATGCATCAATCTCGGTAGCATCGGTACGCTTTCCGTCAATGATAGCAGCCATAGGAGAGTACAACTTTCCGTCCACCTCCTGCATTCCGCTATACATTCTGAAAGTCTTCTCCTTGTCAAGGCGGTCCAGCTCGTCCTTGTCGGTAACTCTGTAGGCATAGCCATTTTCCTCGATGTCATTCATGGCAATATCATCAATCTTTTCATTGAAATCATCCATGATGTCATTGAGCGCCTTATCCATCTTGCTCTTATCCGAAATCTCAAAGAGTTTATGCCAAGCATTCTTTATCGCTTGCAACAAGGAGTTATCGCCACGGTTGCGCAATTCCTTGGCTGCATTCATGATTCGCTCACCGAAAGGAATACTAAGTATCTTTCTCTGCTTTTCACCTGCCATTTCAGCAGCAAATTCATACACATCCTTGGCACCATAGTCTCTTTTGTTTCCTTCCTCCCAAACAATTCTTCTGTCAGCCTTAGCCTTATTGTAAATATCAATAACAGTCTTTACAGCTTCTATCTGCTTAGGAGTAAGCATACCCTCCGCCTTGCCGTCTTTAACAAGATGAATGGCACCCATGGTAGCCTGATGTATTAACTCATGCAGGATGGAATGAGCTGCCTCTTTAGGTTTAGTGTATGTTCTAGAGAGAGTATCAATGAAGAAATTAATGTCTCTTTCTGGTGTAGCTTCTCCAACATTACCTCTTTTTTCTCCCTCATCCATGCCGCCAAACTCAACTCCGAGTCGCTTGGCTATATCGAACGCCTTCTCAAAGAGTCTTCTTGCGCCTTCTTCTTTTGCTTGATTTGTCGCCTCAAAGAGTCTAGATATATCTGCAAAAGAGGCTTTAGCTCCTCTTCGCAATCCATAGCCATCTGCGAGAGCTTTGGCTCGAACTTCTCGATAGTCCATTTCTCTCCTTGCGGCAGTTTTGGCAGCTTCAAGTTCAGCTCTTTTAAGTTGCACAAGATGCGTTCTACTTGCTTTTTCTCCATTTCCAAAAGTTCGTCCCCAGAATCTAACATCATTTTCTAATCCGTTTAAAGTGTAAGTAATTTCAGAAGCCTTGTATCTAGAAAATATAGAGGTATAGTAGTCGAGGTGTCTGTTAAACTCGGCTTTATCCTCATCCGACAAGTCCTTAGTCAACTCGTCAACTCTATCATCAAACTTCTTTTCAATCTGCGAAGATACGCTTTTATCTACATCTTCGGGAATGATTCTACTATTCTTAACATCTTTTGTATCTGTTTTAGAATACTGCAAGCCTCTGTCCTCACGGAAGTGGGTGTCCGATTCACTATAATCGTAAGGAGTCTTAACTTCAACGCCCATACCGTTCAGTACATTCAGAACATCTTTCAAGTTCTCTGCGTTGAATGTTGCCCAGAAGTTCTTACCCTTCGACTGGAAGTTATGACCATGAACCAAATCAAGTAAATCTCGGTTCAAGTAATACTTGCCTCCTTCTTTTCTGCTAGCAGGAACAAAGAGGGTGTACATGGAACCGAAATTCTTTGTTAATTTCAATGTGCCATCTGTAGAAACCAGCTCTGTGCCACTTGTTTTCTTGGTAAACCAATCATAAGCCTTGGCGATTGGCATGTTGCCTGTAATCTCAGCCGTACTTACGCTATCGGGAACCAAGATGCCCTGTTTTACTTTGCCATCATCGGTAGTGTAAGAAATCAAATGACCGATAGAACTGTTGTCAGCCAACGCCTCCAGCATGTTTCCTGTAATGATACGTCCTGTTGTACGGTCTTTCTTCGGAATCATTCTGTCCCAGGCATCCATGTTCACAACCTTGCATTCCTTACTGAATCTTTCTGAATCAGTCTGTATTCTTTCAAAAACTTTTGGTCTGTTCAATGGAATCTCTACACGCTTTCTTGAATCAGTGGTAGCAATAACTATAGAGGATGAACCAAGATTGTAGTTCTTGTCATACTTGAAACCGATTACTCTACCAAATTCTGGATATAAAGATGCTGGTGCCTCATCCACGTACCAATCGTTAGGCACGCTGATTGTCTTGTTTGGGTCGAAAGTAAAGAGTGGATTGACGAACATATCATATTTAACATTTACATTCTCAATCGCATCTGATAGCTTTTTAGATAATCTTCTCTTTACATCATCAACAGCAGTATCTACTCTTGTCTTGATTTCTTCTTCCGTCAGAACATGCTCGCCCGGTTTAAGCTCTTCGCCCTTATCTATCTTCTTCTGAATCTTGGCGTTCTCCTTTTCCAAAGCAAGGCGAGTGCTTTCTTCTACCTTGGCAACTTTCTTTTCTGTCTGCTCAGCCATCTTGGCTTTAGTGTCCTCTATCTTGGCTTGCTGGGCAGCTCTGATTTCGGCAACCTTGTCATTTCTCCAAGTTTCATAGTCCTTGCCGTCGAGCATTTTCTTCTGGGCAACTTCTACCTCTTCGGCTTTCATAGGCTTTCTGAGCACGTTCATTTCAACGGTCTCAATATAGGTATTGTCCGCAAAGGCATTATCACCGTTAGGGTCGGAACCTTCCTTCCAAACTTCACGTTTCAAGGTCTTAGCCTCTAATGGCATGTCTGTCATTTCAAGGTCATTCATACCCATATCATTCAACTGCTTAATCTTTTGACTATAGCTGTCGGATATGTCTTTCAGAACTACTTCCTGTTCCTTTACAGGGAGCAAGGTGAGTCGCTTCATTACCTCATAGGCAGGAGAAGTAATGTTAGGCTTCATGCCAGATCTCAGTTCACTGATAGACAAACCGTCTCTTGCATATTCCATGAATCCCCAACCCAATGGGTCTGCAAGTTTGTTGTAATACTCTGGGTGCTGAGCCATATACTGCAGAACTATCTCATCACCATACTTGTTGGTGAAGTCCTGCACATCTACCTCATTAAACTTACTCTTCTGGGATGATGTAGTATTGGCATCAAGAGATTTCAGCTTATTCTTGAACATCATCATCAGGCGTTGCTCGGCAGGAATGGCTGAAACCAAGTACACGTATTTACCACGTCTTACCTGACCGGTGCGGTCAATACGACCACGAATCTGCACTTCATCATTAATATTACCTTGCATCTGGGCAAATATCATGGTGCGCTGTCTCTGGTCTTTAAACTTACTGGAAGCATGAAGGGAAATGCCAGCGGCAGCCGAACGGTTGATAATAAGCACATCAAGGTCACCATTGTTAAAACGGTCAGCCAAGGCATTCTTATTTTTATCGGTTCTGCTCTTTTGAACAACCTTGCCGTTTTCATTATAAACCATTTCTGTATCTCTACCAGTCAACTCGCCAACTTTATATCCAGCTTCTTCAAGTCGGTGCTTGATAACATCAATAGGGCTGATGCTTAGTCCACTGGACACGGATGCAATCTTCTGCTTAATCTCATTATATCGGGCAACGGCTTCCTCACCGAGTTCTTCAACTCTCAGCGTACTATTAACTTGGTCGCCCATTTCGTTCTTTTCAGTATATCTCAGAATACCCTCCAAGCCTTTCATAAGAGTTGAGTTAAGGTCTGGCATATCCATTTTAACGCCCATAGGGTACTCTTTAATCATGGTTCCCATCGTGTTGTTGACGGCGATAACTGGCTTTTCTCCGTTTTTAAGGGATTCAATGGCATAGTCTGCTACCTTCTCAGCCTTGATGGAGAAGAGAGCCTGCTGAACCACATTGTAAGCCTTACTTGCAAAGGTAACATTACCAATACCCATATCCTTTGTGCCTGGAGTATGGTCTGCACTACCTTGAATAAAGGCAAGATCATCGCTCATCTGTCCGAGCTTGGCATCTACATAAGTACGCTGGAAATTCAGAATATCGTTGAAGATTCCGAAAATGTTATCAAACTTGTCTCTTTGAGTCTGAATCTCCACTTCATCCTCAGTCAAAGGGTTCCAGTCAATAGTTACGCCAGTCATATCTCGTTCACGGCGAATCATCTGACCGCTCTTAGTCAAGGCTTGACTCATAATCTCTTGGAATACAGCACCACCTTTCTTGATGGCATTCAGTACCTTCCAAGAAGCATCACCCTTTTCTCCTTCTTCCTTATTCTTGCTACCCAAGTCGGTCTTCAAGGCATAAAGCTTCATGGCATCAGGAGTTTTGGCATAGGTAGCAGAAAGAAAAGTAACACCCTTAACCTTTGGCAATACTTCCTGAATAAATGCACTTCCGCTTCCTTCTCCTGCGGCATCATGGCTTTCATCAAGGATAAAGATACTGTTCTCGGCGATTCTCCTGATAGCATCACGCTTCATCTGACCGTTGCGGTCTGTTGCGGTAACTTTCTTTTTCGCCTTCCATTTTCCACCCTTCCATTCTTCCATACCATTTCTGATTTGTGAATAGGTGGTGAGGATATAGTCATATCCTTCTGGCAACTTTCCGTTTTCTGCAATATATTTCAGTACTCTCTCCGTTTCAGCCTTGCTTGGAATCTTATATACAATCTTCTGCTTTCTGACAGTAGTTGTTTTGCCATCAGGACCTTTCACCTCTTCATCATAGTTTACCTTAATGTTTCCCTGGCTGTCTGATGCAAGGATGAATGGACGTAATTCTGGGCTGCCAATATCATTCAAGTCACGGTAGGTATCAGAGAAAAGATTAGCCTTTTGAGTAAATGAAATAGGGATTCTTCCCTGTTTCACGGCATAGCGGATGATGGCAGCAGCCTGTCTTCCCTTACCGATACCTGTCTGGTCGCCGATAATGAAACCATTGCCCTTTTCCATCTGCTTCAATCCCAAGGCTACAGCATCAATCTGTTCTGCGGCAAGATGTGCATAAAGGTCTTCCTTGTCGTTGTAGCCAAGATTATCTACCAAGTACTGGTCGGCATCGCCTAATTTATTGAGCACGTTATCCAAAGCCTCTTTCTGTCGGGCAGGAACCACCGCACCGATAGAGTAGGCTGAACTATGTGGCTGATACTGAACCTTCTCTGTTGTAAGAGTCTGTTTCTTTTCTTCTTTTTTGGCAGGCTCTAATGGTTGTTGAATATGTCCGGTCCCATGTCGTACTCCACGCTCTCGTCCATTTTCTCCATCACCATTTCGTACAGGCTCATTTCCTCCAGATGGTACGTTTCCTCCTCGTCCGCTTCCATCATCGGCTGGTCCAGACTCTGGTATAGAAGTTTGTCCCCCTCTTCCGTCTGTGTTACTATCTCCATTGCCAGCAGCTTCAACTGGTCTTCCGTTGGCATCTTCTGATTGCTCCACAGGTCGGGACTGTACGTCCAGTTCAGACGGTTCAGGATTTCCAGAAGTTCCGTCAGGAACTGTTGTGGTTCCCAATCTGCCTCGTCCACCATTCTCTTCAGCAGTATCAGAAACATTTTCTCTACCACTTGGCTTGTCACCTTCTCGCTTTTCTTTTCTGCGAATATCCACTGATTGTTCTTTGCTACGTAATATGTCATCTTCAATTCGTTTATAAAGTTCATCATAATCTTTCACGGTCTCCGCTCTGGCATCCTTCTCAACAGGTGGGAACACCTTGTGCTCAGGATCATACTTGCGTCTTCCGTTTATCAAAATAATACGTGTAGGGTAGGTGGTTCCCTGCTTGGCGTAGAGACTACCATCCACATTAATCACGTCCTCCACATTATAGTGGCTATAGAGATAACCAAGGAAAGCCTTATCCTTCGGATTCAGACTTCCGTTCTTGGCGTATTCCGTCTTGCCGCCGATAATAATGGCAGCACGACCATCGTCCTTCATGCTCTCCAAGGCATTGATAGCCATCTGTCCTTCCAGAGAAGAAATCTTGTAGCCGTCATACTCCTTTGGGGTAGCACTACCGAATGGTGGGTTTGTCACCACCACGTCAACGTCCTTGTCTGCAAAAGGCTGGGTTCCGTCCTGACTGGTCACGTTCTTGAAGCCCTGTCTTCTCAGGTTTGCCAATCTCTGTGCATCAATATCGTTTACATGCACCTTATCCATTGGCAAGCCGATAGTAAGCATACCGTTTCCTGCACTAGGCTCTAGAGCACTCTCAATCACCTTTCCGTTACCCTTCACATACATATCCGCAAGGAAAGCGTAAGGGGCAGGGGTAGAATACTGCTGCTTCATCACTCGCTCAGAATCTCTCTGGTTGAGGCTAGGCTGATTCTCATAGAGCGTCTTGATGCGTTCAAACTTCACGGCATCATTGGTTGATTCAGAAGAAGCTATACCTCTTGCTCGCTTAACAATAGCAGTCTCGGCAAGCTCCTGCAAGTCCGTGTCCTTAACGTCCTTCAAGCCGAGTCTCTCAGCCATCTTTCTCATCTCAACGATTCCGTTAAACTTATGCTTGAAACCCAACTGAAGGTTCACGGTATCAATAAATTTCTTCTCCGCCAGCTTTCTATCCTCGGCACTCTTGGAGTCACCCACCAGATTCTCCTGATGCTTAGGCGAAGTCTTCTCGTAGTAGTCAGCCCACTCCTTCAAGCTCATGCGCTGCTCGCCGTCACGATAGCGGATATTCATCATCTGCTCATAGATGGCATCCACGTCTTCCTTCTTGAAAACCTTGGCAGCAGGCGCAAACTCCTTTCGCATTTCCTTCACCACGTCTTCAAGATTGTGCATGCCTCTCTTGATTCTCAGATAAGCATTTTCAGCCATGGCACCAACAAGCTTAGGCAACAGCTCCAACTGCTTGGAGTTAAGACCAACGAATGAAGCAGACAATTCGTCCTTACCGGCATTCTTAAGCATATCCCAAAGGTCATTAACCTTCTTGTTGGAAGCTGCTACTGCTGCATCGTCAGCCGTCTGCTGAGGCTTCTTTTCAGCCTCTACCTTAGCTTCTTTTTCCTTCTCGAATCCTTCTGCTGCATTCTTGATTCCCTCCATAGGGTCAGCCGATGGTTCTGTTTTAGGAGTCTCAACCTTAGTCTCAGCCTTCTGCTCTCTAGTCTTGGTAAAGATGCTTTCGTAGATAGCACGATGCAAATCATCTGTCACGTCTCCGTTCAGATAGTCCAGAGCCATATCCTTCACCACATCGTCCACGTCAGCCTTCATAATTTCCTCTTCAGTCAGAGGATGCTCCTTTTTGAACTCCTGGGCAGCCGCCGCAATCGGGTCAAATGTAGGGTCTGGCTTCTCTTCCTTTGGAAGGAGTGGGAGACCGCCTTCATCAGACGTTTCACCATTCATCTTCTTCATGTACTCAATGCCGTCATGAATCTCCTTTTCAGCTTCGGCAATATCGTCAGGATGCAGACGCATCAAATTATCGTCCAATCCCTTGATTCTGCCAATAAGCCAAGATGCCTGTCTCTTATTCAGCTCCACGCCTTCAAGCAGCTCTCTTGTAGTAGGATCGTCCTTGGTCAGACTCTTCAGGAAACTCAACTGTCTTTCCGAAGCAGGCTCAACTGGCTTATTCTCGATTTTGTCAAGCATGTTTCTTGCCATGCTGAGAATGCCAGCAATCGTATTGCTACGAGAAGGTTCTGCCTTCAATTCGTTATGAGGAACGCCATAATAATCATCAACCAAGTCTTCTGCCTTGTAGAGAAGCTGGAAAGCATCATCCTTCTTCTTGATTCCGCCTCCATTTATCTCTTCAATCAAAGCCTTCTTTTGGTCGTAGATAGGACCTTCTGGCATTTCTTCCGAACCAGTTTCTGGCTTGTCGTCAAGATGCTCAAAGACACCTCTTAGGTCGCCATACTTCTTGCCGTTGTACTCATAGTAAGAACCGGTGTAATCGCCATCCTTGTTTGGCTCATCCACCTTCATCACCTCCTTATCACCATCAATCAGATACTTCTTCTTATAGATGGTGCCATTCTCGCCCTCAATCTCAAATTCCTCGTCAGTCTCAGTAATGCGGTCAAGGTCAGATTTTACTCTTCCTTCTCCTGCTTCTGCAGGTTCATTTCCTCCTGATGCTTCCTGTTGAGGTTTTTCATCGCCTGAAACATCATTGCCTCCTTCATTTTCTGAATGTCCTGTGCCATAATCTTGCCATTTCTTAAAATCCAAAAATTCTTTTACTAACTCTTCCTTGGTAGGAGCAGCCTCAAAGATGCTGCCCTCGCCAGTGTTCCTAGCGGCAGCAATGCGGTTGTACTCGTCAAGCAAATCTCTGAAATCAGATACCTTGCCCTCCAAGGCTAAAGCCATCATCTGAGAGATAGATGGGTATCGCTTAGCTGCATCCTCACCATACATATCCGATGTTCTCAGCAGCGTATCAACCTTGTTGCCGCCCTGTCTTGCCTCATAGAGCAACTGGATAGCTTGGTCTATCTCGTCACGAAGAGAGAACTCGCCCAGCTTCATGTTGTCCATCACCGAGCGGATAGCGTTGATAGCCTTATTCTTCACCGTAGAGTCGATGCCCAGCATTCTGATAGTCTCTGGCTTGAAGATGGAACCCAAGAGAAGGTTCTTCACAAACTCCCTGCCCTGTGCTGAAAGTCGTTCAGGGCTTTCCATTATCTGAGCCACCTCGTTCTGTCCGATGATGCCTTTATTTACTAACGTCTTCACCAAGTCGTTTATTGCCTTTGAATTGTTAAAGAAAGCATCAAGAGAACCATTTCCGTCAATCTCGGCAACGATAGCACCTATCTCCTCAGATGTCAAGGTCTTAGACTTAGCCACCGCCTGCTCTGTATTGCTCTGAGTCTTCTTCTCGTTGCGGTTGAACTTGGCGAAGGTAGCCGCATCGTATGGCAGTCTCTCATCCGTAACCATTACCAGGCGAGGATGCTCAATACCGCTCTGCTCAATCTGCTCTCTAGTAAAGCCGAAGTTCTCTGCATTCTCCAGAAGGTCGTTGATATATTCGCCATCTGTGCCTTCCTTTGCAGCCTTCTGTCCTGCCATCGTTCTACCGTTACCGTCATATACGATTCCCTCGTCAGATACAACTGGTACATTCTCGATAGCCATACCATTATACTTTCGGGCAATCTGGTCCGTATTCTGCTGAGCCGCCTTGTCGTGCTCATAATCACGGTCATTCACGGTTCTGCCCTCTGCATCGGTAGGGAATTCCTCAGATTTCTTATAATCATTATTCACGTCATGAGAAGGAGTAAGACTTTCAGCCGGAACAATCTCATAGTGTCCCTTAATCTTGGTCTCTCCGTCAGGCAGCATTCTTGTGCGCTTGTTGCCCACAAGTCGTGGCGCATTCGCAAACTTCTGCCCAGCCACACTACCAGCCTCATGTGCGCCCTCAACCTCTTCAGTATTACCCAAGGTCTCCGCAACCTTCTTGGCAGTCATAGCCTTCTTGATATTCTGAGCGTGGTCCAACTGTTTCTTGGCAGCTTCAATGGTCTGGTTCTTCAAAGCCTCCTGCTCCATGATGTCGTTAGGCTCGGCAGTATAGTCCACCTTCATCTTCTCGGCATCCTTCAAAGCCTTCTCTGCTTTCTGAATCTGTCCGTCCACCACCTTCTCGGCATTCTCCCCGAAGTCCTCAGTAAGAATCTCTGCACTCTGCTCTGGAGTCATGCTAGCATGATCAGGCGTAGGTCTTCCCTTGCTGTCCGTAGTCATAGGAACCTCCGTACCATCGGCAAACTTTCTGCTAGGCTGAGACTGGGGACGCGGCTTTTCAACTCCCGGTTCGCGGCCTTTGTTAACATCTTGATTTTCAGGAGGAACTTCATTTTTAGACTCGTTTTGTGGCCGTAGTTCTGACCCGGTGTTTTCGCTGGCATTCGCTGCCTCCTGCTCCTGTTGCGCCTTTGCCGCATCCTGCATCGCCTGCTCCTGTGTCGCCTGATTATAAGGCTCAGAGTTCTTCATCTGCAATCTCTGACGATACTCAGCAGCAAACTGGTTGATAGGCTGATTCTGAAACAGAGTAACCTCATCCGCCTTCACGTAAACCAATTCCTTGGTATTAGGGTCCAGACAGACAAGCATATCACCGCTGCCTTCCTTCGCCTTGCCAGTAGTCTGGTCGAATGCAACATCACCCGAACCAACAAGAAGGGTCCTACTGTTGCTGTCCTGTACATACAGAGCCTGCTCGCCGTCCATCTTCTGACCGTTCAGCGTTCCGTGATAGCTCCAATCAGAAGTAAACTCCTTCACGTTTTCCTCGATGGCATCAGCAGTAGCCTGCTGCATACCCTGCACTCTAGCGTTCGCATTGATATATTGGGCAAGTGGGGTCAACTCTTCTTGGGTCAATCCATTCTGAATGAGTGCATCGTAAATCTGTGCCGGTGTCAAGCCCTGCTGGTGCAATTTCTCAAACACCTGCTTGAAAACATCGTTTCCTTCCATGGCAGCTTCAAGTTCCTGCTCGGCATTGCGAAGATTTCTCAATTCATCCAATACCACTTCTCCGTTCGGCTGCTCGGTTCCAAGGTTGTTATCCTCAGCCGCCGCCTTTCCTTGGCTTGCAGACTGGTCTTCATGTGGTCTTCCGCTAGGGAAAAGCCTGTTTTCAAGCTCTCTCTTTACATAATAGAAGATTTTGTTCTCCTGATCGGTACGCTTCATCGGGTCCTTCTGCATGATTTTGTCAATATCAACAGTCATTTGTCCTTTGTCGTTGATAATCTCCTTCAATGCGTTCATAAAACCGCCTGCAACCTGTGAAGTTCCCGATTTGAGATAGCCATACAAGCCGTTTTTATTCACATACTTCTCCCAATCAAGATAGAGTGCGCTCTTCGGGTTGCGCAAGTCATTAATCAGCTGGGCGTTCTTCGGGTCCGTAACGTCCTTGCTTATGTCATATCCGTTATCACGTAGGAAACCAAGTGCCAGACTGGTAACATTTCCGTCTTCATCAGTCAGCTGCATATCCTTCATCTTGGAATAGCCAATCAGCGAGAGCATATCGTCATTGTCACGATAAAGCTTCTGCTTGTAAAGGATGGCTCTGCGTTCATCGGCATTCTTATAAGATGTACGTGTAAGAAGGGTTCCGTTCTTGGTATATTCAAGAATCTGCTTATTCTTCACATCGTTCACGCTGCGGTAACTTCTGCCCCTTGTGGTGTTGAACAGTCCCATCGCTGCATTCACCTTCTCCTTGGTGCTCTGCGAAACCTCAGGATCGTTCATGAAATCCTCGTATGCCTGCTTGGTCATGGTCTTTTCGATAGGCGTTTTCGAGTCAAGGCTAGACTTGTCAACCTTCTGGAATGCCTCCACGAGGTTTTTGCCAGAAGTGGAGTTCATCAGCTCGTTCTGCTCATCCTTCGTCATACGAATATCAACCGTTCTCCATTTGCCGTTTGCATCCTTTCCTACACGGATGGTGCTGTTCGTGTTATGGGTAAGACCATAAAGGGCATTTCCGATATGAGCGTAATTCTTAGGCTCACCAGCCTTGAATGCGCCCACCATCACCACGTCTTCAAGCCAAGTGCCAAAGGAAATGTCCTTATCGCCAGTGATATTGTCGGCAACCATCATGGTTCCAGCCTCAACGCCGAGACCTGTAGCTGTAGCACCAAGCTTCTGTGCGCCATGCAGCCATTTCTCGCCTGTGCTCTTCTCCAAGCCAGTGATACCGAACTTTGATACCCAAGGAGCCATGACAGCACCCGATACTCCGAACATCGCACCAGTGGTAGCACCATGCTCGAATCCTCCCAATGCTGCCTGACCCAATGCCGACAATGAAGTATCATCACCAGTGGATGCCTGTCCCAGGGCTGCGGTAATGCTTGAGTAGCCGCCCAGATTGAGCGCACTCTTCGCCGTTCCCTCCACCAAGCCAGAAGCAATCTTCTGTGCCATCGTCATGTTTGCAGCCTTGAATGCCAACTGCTGTGCGGTCAGCTTGGCACCTGCCTTCACAAGTCCTGCCTTGGCGAGACCCTTCATCAGAACCTGCTTACCCAAATCCACGGTCAAATTGGATGCGCTGCCCGTCATTCCGAGGACAGGGGAGTCCATCGCCATGTTAGCCGCCGTAGAAACGAAACGTGCGCCCATGCCAGACTTGTAGCCTTCTTTAGCCTTGTAGCCGTTAATGGTAGGCATTTCCTCCAAGCCGTCTGCAATAGCCATCGCCTCCTGCTCTCTGGCAATCTGCTCTCTCGACTTATCCTGCCCGGCAGACAAGGTTCCCAAGATGGAATCGCTGAGTCTTCTCACCACATATTCCGTAGCACTCTGAGGCAAAATCTCCTCAATGTTCTTAACGCCCAGTATATTCTGGGCACGCTGCATCATCTGGGGAGTAACATATCTGTCAACGTACTCCTCCACGCCCATGTTCAGCTTGTCGGCACTCTCGATGATGTGCTCCTGCAATCCCTTCTGGGAGTATATTTCCTGCAACTTGGAACTGAGAGTGTCGGCAAGTACGTTCTGACGGTTTTTGATCCTGTTGTCCTGCAAATCCTTCCACGCCTTGTTTCTCAGATAGGCATCATTACCAGCATTCTTCAAATCCTGCTGATACTGAGACCAAGATAAATCATCAGCCTCCTTCATCGAAGGTGCAATAAGAGAATCAATCTCTGGTGCAATGGTGCCATATTTGCCGTCATTCTGGGTAAATCTGTTACCCTCCACCTCATACTGGGCAAGTGTCCTTGCATCGTCCTCTCGTTGCTGCTTGGCTCTAGCCTGTCTAGCCTCAGGAGTAGAAAGCTGCTGCATCGTCTCGTTGAAGTTCTTGGCAGTAGGGGCTATCCTGCTTCTACTGATAGGGGTTGCTCTCTGCTGCTCCTGACGTGCAGACTGCTCTTGTGCTCTTTGCATGCGCGCGCGCGCATTACTAGCCTGAGCCTGCTGAGTAGGGTTCATCTGGTCGCTACGCATGTGCATCAACTGCCAGTTCTTCATATAGTCTGTACCCGAAGCGGTAGCCGTACTTTGCTGCTGAGGCTTATTCTGAGCCAGAGGCTTAGTTTGCTGATACTGCGCCGCCACTTCCTGCGCTCTCTGCTTCATAGTAAGAGGTTTCTGCTGCTGAGGCTTCGGATTTACTGCATGAAGTCCGAGTCGCTGCGCAAACTCCTCATACGATTTACTGGAAACAGCACCATCGGCGTGAAGCGCATCATAGAGCTGCTTTCTGTTATGATAGCCCTGCTTGCCCGGTGCATACACGAACTGTCTGAAATGTTCTCTCGTTCCTGTAACTGCGCCATCGGCTTTCAAGGCGTTATAAAGTTGGTCAAATTTATCTCCAGCCATATATTATATATTAATGTTTATAAACCAAGTTTCTTTGTATTCTTATAGCCGTTCTTCGGCTTCTGGGTAGGCTTGCCTCCGCCAGAACCCTTTGGAGCAGCTTTCTTCTGGGCAGCAGCTTTGGCAGCCGCCTTCTTCTGTGCAGTCTGCTTACCAATCTGGGTAGCAATAGAGTTGCCTCTTGTGGTATTCGATACCTTCTTGATACCACCTCTAGAGTAAACTTCCTGACTTGTAGTACTTGAAGAAGGCGTATCTGTCTTATAGCCAAGTTCTGCTGCTCTTGCAATCCAGCTCTTTTCGTTCTTGAAATGCTCAGTCTGTCCAGTTTTAGGGTTATAGAGTGAATAACCACCTGCGGAACCGTGACCGCCACCGCTTCCGCCCGAACGTCCGCTTCCACGCTTGTTGATAGACTGCTGTCTGAGACCGTTGGAGATAGCCGCCTGCTGCTCTCTGAACTTGAACTGTCTTTCCCAGTTGTCCTGCTTCTGCTTATCCTGCTCCTGTTTATACTGAGCAGAAGCCGCATCCTTATCCCTGCGGTAGTCGAACTTATCCTTTGCAAGCTGCGCATTCTCGCCACGAAGCCCCATCAGGTACTCCTTATATACCTTGTCAGCCTGTGCCTTTCGGTTCTCCAAATCGAACTCCGCCTGCTTGTAAGCCGCATCAGAAGCAGCCGCCGCCTCTCTCTGTCTCTGAGCCTTTCTAGTCTGATAACCCTGTTCCATTATGGCAGTAGGGTCGTTGAACTGCTGCAGAGGCGCACCCTTGGAAGTATTCACGATGTTAGCCATGTGACGGATGGCATCGGCAAAGGCTGCGATATTCTCCCTGTTGGTAGTCATTCGGCGGTCATACTCATCAGGAGTCTCGCCCTCTCTCATCCCCGGTCTGTTCTTTGGAATCAGCTTGCCGAGCCACCCGAAGAATCCGCCATCCCTCTGTGAAGGGTCCGCCTGAAACTCTGGAGCCTGCCTTGAAACTCCTACGCCGGTCAATGCCGAGGACAGGGAAGATAGGTCATTCTGCTGAGTCTGGGCTTCAGGAGCCTTGGGTGGAGTATCAGGAGTAAAATCTGGCTCAGGCATGACCGCTGGAGCCTCAAACTTACCCGAAGCACCGCCATTCTGCTGAAACACATTCATGTTCATAGGCTGTGGAGCCACCGCTGGAATGCCGCCCTGCTGAGCACCCTGCATCACCTGATTGCCGCCACCCATCACCTGATCATAGTCGGGATGTCTGGCTCTCATCATGTCCAAAGCCGCCTGAGGATACCCACCAATAGTAATGGGTGCCCTCTTCGGCTGCTGTGTATCTTGATTGTTTGTTGGCATAGCTTACTTTTTAAATAAACTTTTGTACTCTTCATCAGTGCATATCGCAAATATTCCACGAAGACCATACACAGGCACTTCGTCACCAAACGCATTTGTATATGTCGGCACTTTGCCATCATGATAATGCAACTCTATTCCAAGTCTCTTGCATCTCTCAATGATAGAGTCATACTTTGGCTCTTCTGGTGTAGGAATGCGAGGCTTCTTGTTTTTCTTTCCTCTGGCAATATCATTGATCTCCTTCTTGGTCTCTCTATTGCAATTAGCAGGAAAACCATAAGTCTGATAGTTCTTACAGCGTTCAAGCATTTCAATATTAATGATACCGTTATTGCTGGCAAGAACATATAGATGAGCAAGCTCCTTGATAAATTCGTTTGCTGCCACGCCATAGTCACAATACTCCTTAGAGCTATTACGGACAATCTTCACAAGCTCTGTCTTGTCTGCAAGCTCCTTCTTCAACTTCTCATTCTCCCCAACATATTTCAGACCTAACTCGGCAAGATTCTTCTCACGAATCTTTGTAAGGCGAAGTTCCTCTGCAACGTCAGCCAGAATAGCGTTCTTGTCATGGATGATTCCGTTCAATCGGGCAATCTCCTTGCCGAGACACTTAATCTGTTTTCGGTCGATTTTATCGTTGTGCTTTTTACAAGCATTCAAAACCGCAATCTTATCCTCCAGATTTGATTTCTCCTTTGTAAGCTCTGCAATCTTCTTTGCCTGCTCATCCAGCAAAGCATCGTTGAACTGGGAGGCTGATTCTTTAAGGGCTGGGTTGCCTTCCTTCATCTTATCAATGGCTTCAAGCAGTTCAGCGTTCTTCTTTTTGAGACGCATGATTTCGTTCGCCTGCAAGATAAACGCATCTGTTGCAGCTTTCAGACCATTCTCCTTTGGCTGCTCTTCAACAGGACCGGGTGCCTTGGTGTTCTTTTCATACTCCTTCTTCAAACGTTCCTTGCGCTCGTCAAAGACTCCAGCTAACATAGCGAGTTGAAAGCCGGCAGAACAAACAATCTGCATCGCTTCACATATCTCAGGAGACTCGTATTCTGCAAAGGCTTCACTAATAACTCCAGGCTTACCAGGTCCGCCAAGCTTAAAACCTTCTTCCTCCAATATCTTCTTTGCTTCTTCTAATGTCATATCTATATTATTTTAATGTTTAACTTTTCTTGAACATTCCTTTTGAGAAATGCACTAATTCCTCAAATGTGAAGGGAATGTTATCGTCTTCATCTTCATGAGCCATATTCCATGTTCCCTTCTTTAGTTTCGGGAGAGTCTTTATAAAAGGCTTTCTGTTTGTATAAGCACCAGCTAAACCTTTTGGTCTATGATGCCTTTCGTAGTCTTTTCTACCGCACAGAATAATCTTTGTTCTAGTCATAATCTACAATATTTAATGTTGTTAACAC
>ERZ1026852.424-NODE-424-length-26376-cov-65.456024_pt1 | contig 26376 bp, 16 predicted proteins | sample MGYA00380156_ERZ1026852 | MGnify/ENA primary metagenome ERZ1026852 (study PRJEB33269, sample SAMEA4719792) | human gut metagenome | biome: human-associated habitat; feature: organic feature; material: feces | place: Cameroon | collected 2013-10 ...
TTCTTCTGTTCTGCCTGAACAGAAAGTGTGGTTGCCGCCAAAGCAGCAACCAACAGCATTTTATTCATTCTTTTCATAAGCATCATTATTTCTTCAAAAAACTTTCTTTCATAATAACTCAAAATTCTGCATTTTATTGTGCAAGAATGCTAATTGCAAATCCGCCACCTGCAACAGAGTTCAACTTCAAGACACACTTGCTGGTCACAGTCTTCTTGGTGATGACATAAGCCTGAGAATTGGTCTTGTAGTTGGCATTTTTGCGATGCAAATTTAATAGTTTTTTTCGAGTTTTCCTAACCTCATTAATAAAATAGTGGAACAAAAACGACAAAAAACGCAATAACAGCCTCATTTACAACAGGTTTCAATAATCTTCCATACCATTGAAAGTGGATGGAATAAAAATTGTATTTTGCACCCTTCTTATCCATCAATTATTTCTACAGCGCTTTCTTCATTTTCATTTATTCCCACTTTTAGCCACATTTCTATTTTTCATACAACACTATTTATCAGGCACTTATAAAAATCACCAATAATATTTTTCCACTTTTTCTTTGCAAGCACTCGGTTTATACCTTATTATTTAGTAACTTTGCAATCGAAAATGACAGATACGCATTTTCATAACTAACAATTTAATATTCATAAGAAATAATATTCACAAGAAACATGAAACACTTCATTCTATCCTGCGCACTGTCGATGGCGGCTATAGCCACCTCCAGCGCACAACAAACTGGTCAGTTGCCCGTCTATCTCGACAACACCAAACCTGTAGAACAACGCATCGACGATGCCATTGCCCGAATGACACTTCAAGAGAAGATTCGCATCATTCATGCACAGAGTAAGTTTTCCTCTGCAGGAGTTCCCCGTTTGGGATTTCCAGACTTCTGGACAGATGACGGTCCTCATGGTGTTCGCCCTGATGTATTGTGGGACGAATGGGAGCAGGCTGGCCAGACCAATGACTCCTGCGTAGCCTTCCCTGCCCTCACCTGCCTGGCAGCATCCTGGAACCCACAGATGAGCAGAATCTATGGAGAAGCATTAGGCGAAGAGGCACTCTATCGAGGAAAAGACATGATCTTAGGTCCTGGCGTGAACATCTATCGCACCCCATTGAACGGACGCAACTTCGAATATATGGGTGAAGATCCTTACCTGGCAAGCATTATGGTTGTACCTTATATCCAAGGATTACAATCTAAGGGAGTATCTGCCTGCGTGAAACATTACTGCCTCAATAACGACGAGGAATACCGTCATCAGGTAAACGTCATCGTGAGCGACCGTGCCCTCCATGAAATCTATCTCCCAGCCTTCAAGGCTGCTGTAGAGAAAGGAAAGACTTGGGGAATCATGGGTGCATACAATCTCTACAAGAACGAACACAACTGCCATAACCAGTGGACTCTGAACAAGATTCTGAAGGGCGACTGGAAATATGACGGCGTAGTGGTAAGCGACTGGGGAGGCGCACACGATACCGACCAAGCCGTGAAGAATGGGCTCGACATAGAGTTCGGCACATGGACGAACGGATTGACCATGGGTGCCAGCAATGCCTACGATAATTACTACCTTGCCGTACCATATATAAAAGGTATCCAGGAAGGTAAATACACCACCAAGGAATTGGATGAAAAGGTGCGCCGCGTATTGCGCCTCTTCTATCGCACCACCATGAATCCGAACCGTCCTTATGGTTTTCTCTGTTCTGACAGCCACTATGCAGCAGCCAGACAGATTGCCGAAGAAGGCATCGTACTGCTCCAGAACAAGAACCATGTGCTTCCTATCAATACCCAGAAAGCACAACGTGTTTTGGTAGTAGGAGAAAATGCCGTGAAGATGATGACCGTGGGTGGAGGCAGCTCTTCTCTCAAGGTACAGCGGGAGATTTCGCCACTCGACGGATTAAAATCACGACTGGAAAAAGATAATGTGGAAGTGGAGTTTGCCCGAGGTTATGTAGGCGATGTAAGCGGAAATTACAATGGCGTAACTACCGGACAGAATCTGGATGACAAACGCAGCGAGGCAGAGCTGATAGCCGAAGCCGTAGAAAAAGCCAAGCATGCTGATTACGTGGTGATGTTTGGCGGCTTGAACAAGAGTGATTATCAGGATTGCGAAGGTCACGACCGCAAACAGCTTGAATTGCCATACGCTCAAGACAAGCTCATCGAGGCTTTGACTAAAGCCAACAAGAACTTCATCTATGTGAATATCTCGGGTAATGTTGTGGCTATGCCTTGGAAAGAAAAAGTGGCTGGCATCATTCAGGGATGGTATATCGGTAGCGAAAGCGGTAAAGCTCTGGCTTCTATCCTCACCGGCGACAAGAATCCTAGCGGCAAATTACCATTCACATGGGTAAACTCATTGCAGGAAGTGGGTGCCCACGCATTAAATACCTATCCGGGCACCTGGCGCAAAGAAGGTGGAGCCAAGACTGAGGGCAACATCATTGATGAGGAGTATAAGGAAGGCATCTATGTAGGCTACCGCTGGAATGATAAGAAAAACATCAAGCCAGCATTCGCCTTTGGTCATGGATTGAGCTACACCCAGTTTGCCATCTCTAATCTTCGCAGTGATAAGAATCTGATGAATCAGAATGACTCTATCACCTTTACCGTGAATGTAAAGAACACTGGCAAACGTGCCGGTGCAGAAACCATCCAGCTCTATATCCATGATGTAAAAGCTTCGGTTGATCGCCCTTACAAGGAGCTGAAGGGATTCCAGAAGGTTTACCTGCAGCCGGGAGAGAGTAAGGAGGTAAACATCACCATCAATAAGCAGGCACTCAGCTTCTATGATGAAACAGCTGCATCCTGGAAGGCAGAAGCAGGCAAGTTTGAGGCACTCGTCGGAAATGCTTCCGATCAGCTGAAACTCAAAAAGGCGTTTGAACTGAAATAAAATGAGTGGAGTTAATACATAACAAAAACATCGTAAATATGAGAACAGCATTCATATCACTATCATTTCTGCTGGCTGGCTCGCTGATGGTTCCTGCCATCGCACATACACCTGCAAGCAAGAAGAAAGTTGCTACTACAACTCAAAAAAGTAAAATCCTGCCGATGAAGGAGTATATCGACCAGCTGATGGCAAAGATGACCCTGCAGGAGAAAATCGGTCAGCTCAACCTGATGGTGGCTGGCGACATCACTACCGGTGGAGCCCTGAACACCCAGGTGGGTGGCGACATTGCAAAGGGCAACATGGGCGGCGTATTCAACATCAAGGGACTCGACAAGATCAAGGCTCTCCAGGACATCGCCATCAAGAACAGCCGTCTGGGCATTCCGCTGCTGGTGGGCATGGACGTAATCCATGGTTACGAGACTATGTTCCCTATCCCTCTCGCCCTCTCCTGCTCCTGGGATACAGAAGCAATGAAGAAGGTAGGCGAAGTATCGGCTAAGGAAGCCAGTGCTGCTGGAATCAACTGGACTTACTCGCCCATGGTAGATATTGCACTCGACGCCCGATGGGGACGAATCAGCGAGGGTAACGGAGAGGATCCTTACCTGAGCGGCGTGATGGGTGCCGCACTCACACAGGGTTACCAGGGCGCCAATATGCGCACAGAGGAGATATTGAGAGCCGATAGAATCATGGCTTGCCTCAAGCACTTTGCCCTCTACGGAGCCGTGGAGAGCGGCAAGGAATACAATACCGTGGATATGAGTCGCATACGTATGATGAACCAATACCTGCCTCCTTACGAGGCAGTGGTAAAGGCTGGTGTAGGCAGCGTAATGTCTTCGTTCAACCTGATAGATTACACCCCTGCCACCGCCAACCACTGGATGATGACTGATGTTTTGAGAAAACAATGGGGATTCAAGGGCTTTCTCGTAACAGATTATGCATCCATCGCCGAGATTCTGAACCATGGCACTGCCAAGGATCTGAAAGAAGCATCAGAACAGGCACTCCTGGCAGGCACGGATATGGATATGTGCTCCAATGCCTTCGTCAAGCATCTGGCACAAAGCGTGGCTGAGGGCAAGGTGACAGAAGAAGATATCAACATCGCCTGCCGACGCATCCTCGAAGCAAAATACAAACTGGGATTGTTCAGCAATCCTTACCGCTACTGCAATACCAAGCGAAACAAGACCGACATCTACTCTGCCGAAAACCGACAGATAGCTCGCGACGTAGCAGCCGAGACCTTCGTGCTTCTGAAAAATGAAGGAAATCTTCTTCCTCTGAAGAAGCAGGGAAAGATAGCGCTGATTGGTCCTCTTGCAGATACCCGCAACAATATTGCCGGCACATGGAGTGTAGCTCAGGCTCCTGAGAAATACACCACCATCAAGGAGGCGATGGAGAAAGCGCTCAATGGAAAAGCCACCTTATTATATGCTCAAGGTAGCAATATCTGGCGCAACCATGAACTTCAGAAGAACGGCGAACTGGGCAAGTCTATAGCCTGGGGAGATGAGGTAAAGATGAAGAACGAGGCACTGCAGATAGCAAAGGAAGCAGACGTGATAGTATGCGCTATGGGCGAAACAGCTGACATGAGCGGTGAATGCGCAAGCCGCACTAATCTGGAAATGCCTGATGTGCAGCAGGAACTTCTGGCAGAACTCGCAAAGACGGGAAAGCCTATCGTATTGCTCAACTTTGCCGGTCGCCCTACGGTTTTGTCATGGGAGAATGAACACATTCCTGCCATCATGAACGTATGGTTTGGTGGTTCTGAAGTGGGAGATGCACTTTGCGATGTTATCTTCGGCGACAAGGTTCCATCAGGAAAGCTCACCACTTCCATGCCAAAGACAACCGGACAGGAGCCTCTCTACTACAACCATCAGAACACCGGTCGCCCTGTACCAGACGATAATGAGAAGTTTGCCAAGTTTGCCAGCAATTGTCTGGATGTAAGCAATGGTCCTCTCTATCCATTCGGCTATGGATTGAGCTACACCACTTTCGAGTATGGCGATTTGAAGCTAAGCAGCCATGAAGTCAATACGGATGACTGGAAGATTACCGCCACCATCAACATAAAGAATACAGGTAGCCGAGATGCCGACGAGATAGTTCAGCTCTATATCCGTGATATGGTAGCCAGCATCTCTCGCCCAGTCAAGGAGCTGAAAGGTTTCCAGCGAATCCATCTGGCTGCAGGAGAAAGCAGGGAAATCAGCTTCGATATCACTCCTGAAATGCTCAAATTCTATAACGCAGAATTAAAGCATGTGATTGAACCAGGCGACTTCCAGATTATGGTGGGAGGAAACAGTAAAGAGGTAAAGACCCAGAATCTTACTGTTAAGAAGCACCCATAGAAGTTCCCCTATGGGTGCTGAGTAGTTACATGACACCATCTATAAGTTATAAAAACTAAAAATAGACATATTTTATCACTTATAAATGAAACTTTTCGTATATTTGCAAAAAGTTTCATTTATAAGTGATAAAATATGGCAACTATTATTCGTCAATCATATATCGACAAGATAGAAAGGTATCTTGGTAAGGAGACAATCATCGTCTTAGTAGGTCAACGTCGTGTGGGCAAAAGCTGCATGATGAAGATGATTCGTGACCGTAAGAAGGCAGATGACGGCAATAATATCATCTATATAGATAAGGAGAAAAGAGAGTTTGACAACATTCAGACCTATCAGGATCTCAACGACTATATCGGAGAGCACTTTCAGTCCGATAAACATAACTATATCCTTATCGATGAGATACAAGACATCAGGGAATTTGAACGATCCATTCGAAGTTATCGCACAGAACCCAACACCGACATTATCATCACAGGTAGCAATGCTCGTATGCTGAGCAATGAACTGAGCACACTCATCGGTGGCAGATATAAGGAAATCTATATCCAATCGCTGAGCTATAACGAGTTTTTGGAATTTCATCAACTATCAGATAATGACGAAGCACTTGCTCTGTACATTCAGTATGGTGGTTTGCCTGGTCTGGCAAAGATAGGTCTTGAAGAGGATGATGCACGTGAATATCAAATGGATATTTACCATACCGTCTTACTTAAGGATGTCATCATGCGCAACCAGATAAGAAACGTGCCATTCTTAGAGAATCTGATACGTTTCCTGGCAGATAACACTGGTAAACTCATCTCAGCCAACAGCATCTCCAAATATATGAAATCTCAAGGAGAATCCATTGCTTCGGCAGCTATCACCAATTACATATCCTTCCTTTGTGAAGCCTATATCCTGCACAAGGTGAACCGCTATGACATCCACGGCAAACGTATCTTTGAAACCAACGATAAGTTTTATTTTGAAGACAACGGCATTAGAAATGCCATTGCCGGGGGAACACGTGAAGGAGACATTGAGAAAGTGATAGAGAATATCATCTATCAGAACCTCATACGCTTGGGCTATCAAGTTTATGTAGGACAACTGCAAGCTGGAGAAATCGACTTTGTTTGTACCAAACCAGGCGGTGAACGCATCTACGTGCAAGCTTCCTACATCATAGCCGACAATGCAACCAGAGAGCGGGAGTTTGGCAATCTCCGTGCCATCAAGGACAACTATCCGAAATACGTTATCTCCATGACTCCTCTGCTCACCAAGAATGATGATGACGGCATCACGCATCTGCATCTTCGCAAGTTCTTGAAAGAAGGAATATAAAAGTTCAAGCAGATTCGCAGAGTTGCAACTATGTTATAAAACCAGAAATGCACCCGCACAATACGGACGCATTTTTTATTTTATAATTCTCCCGAGAAACTATGTAAATATTATTCTAAACGAGTAAAATACTTCTCAAGCACCCGTAAAATGGGTAAAGAAGAGATTCTATATTTTCCCTTAAGGGTTTTTGTATTTTCCTTTAAGGGAAAATATTTTTTCCTTAAGGGTTTAAAAATTTCTCCTTAATGGATTTTTACGAAGCTTTCATCTTGTAAAGATAAGTACAATACCGATTACTCCATACACTCCATAAGTGCAAAGTCTGAGATTATAAAAAGTGAGGTTCACCAGCCAGGACAAAAACGGAGTTATAAGATAAAAAAGAGCGTAAAGAGATAAGATGCCTATGCTTCTTATACTCTTTACGCATAAGATTTAGTTTTCGCAGACAGTAAACTGATATTGGCCTGAGGCCAATTCCAAAACGTATTTATTTCCTATTAGCTTATATTGATTCTTCTTTAATTTCTTTCCATCCAGTAAAACAGACTTCTGAGAAGCTGCAGGTAAACTTACCGTAGCAGATGTGTTTGCTGGAATGACAAATGAATAGACAAGTCTATTGCCCTTTCGTTCCCATTTGCTTTCGATCCTGCCATACATACTATCATAGAATCCGGAAGCATACTGCAAGCCACCTGGCTCATCAGGCTCGGGTTGCAACAGAAAATGCTTAAATCCAGGGTTCTCCTCGTCGCGCTGAATACCCAAAGAAAAGTTATACATCCAAGCTGCCACAGCTCCAAAAGAATAGTGATTGAAGGAGTTCATGCGGTTGTTGCCTCCAAAACCTCTCTCATGTGTATAGGAATTGAGACGTTCCCATATTGTTGTTGCTCCCTGAGTTACTGGATATAGCCAGGATGGATAAGTTTTTTGGCGAAGCAGTCGATAAGCCAAGCTATCTTGCCCAGCATCCGACAAGGCTTTGCTAATCCAGGCAGTACCAATAAAACCTGTCATCAGAGAATAAGGTGGACAATATTCTCCTTTGTCTGTTTTGTTGGAACGTATGAGAGTTGACTTCAGGTTTTCTATAAACTTTGTTCTCAATGCTGGTTTGATGATATCAAATACCAGTGGAAGTACGTAAGATGTTTGTGTATCTACCAACTTGCCCTTTTGTTCTTTATTGAATGAGGAAGCTATCGTTTTACCCGAAGAAGGATTCACGTAGGAGGCGTTGAACAGCTCAACCCGTTCCTTGTGCAAATTCCCATAATAGGCTACATCATCAGGAAAGCCCAATATTCCTGCCATCTTCTGCATCAATTCCAAATCATAGATATAATAACACTCCCAAAGAAGAGATTTGTCATTCCGTTCATCTTCCAGTCCCAGCCAGTCACCAAGATCTCCCCACTGCCGTTTCTGAACAATGATGTCTGTGGTACTATCTATATAATGGCTCTTCACATATTCTATATATTTCTTCATTGCAGCATAATGTTCCCTGATCAAGGTAGTATCATTATATTGCTGGTAGCACTCCCATGGAACAGTAATGCCGGCACTTCCCCACAGCAACCCACCAAAACCACCACCTATAGGGGCAATGTCTTGAAATCTTCCCTCAGGGGTTTGTACATCTCTCATTGCCTGCAAGTAGCTACGAAGCATGACAGCGGCATCAGTCATATAAGTTGCTGTACGGGAAAACACAGAGATGTCACCCGCCCAACCCATACGCTCATTACGCTGAGGGCAATCCGTTGGTATGGAGAGGAAATTTCCCATTGAGGACCATTTCACATTTTCCCAGAGACGATTGATATTGTCATCGGAAGTCTGATACGCTGAGGAAATCTTCTTGATAGAACTCAAGACGATTCCTTTGACATTTTCCAATGGAAGTGGAGCTTCCAAACCGGTGATTTCAATATAGCGGTAACCGTGATAGGTGAATCGGGGGGTAAAAACTTCGATACCACCTTTGGCGACATAGATATCCTGAGCCATCGCTGCACGGATGTTCTCCATCATCATCATTCCCGCATCACCAGCATATTCCGGAAGATTTGGATACAATACCTCTGCGTATCTCATCGTGACTTGCGTAGAAGGTGAAAGACCGCAGAATTTGATTTTTGGAACACCCACCATGTTCTGCCCCATATCATAAATGAATACCCCTTTTCGCACTTCCTTAACCGATTTTGCAGGGAGTTCACAGACAGGAAGTATGGTGTTTTCATTTTGCCCCACCAGTTTGAAAAAGCTATAATCATCGGGAGCCATTGCCGTTCCCCATCCGTCATGGCTTACATGTTCGGTCAACGGGATTTCAACACAATCTCTCCATTTGCCAGCATCATAAGAAGGAAGAGACCATCCTTCTACATCACCCTCACGGCAAGCATCATATACTTCTCCCTGGAAAAGACTTCCGTATTTCACAGGTCCTTCATCGTAGTATTGCCACAGAGAAGGAGATGTTACAACATCCTGGCTGCTGCCATCCTTATACCTAATATATAATCTGGCCAATAGTGACTGACGGTCACCGAAATAATTCCAGTTCTCACCTTGAAAGGTAAGACCGCCACTCCACCAGCCTTCACCCAAAATAGCACCTATTGCATTCTGACCATACAGTAAATGCTCAGTAACGTCATATGTCTGATAAGTATGTGTCTTGTTATATTGCGTTATACCTGGATTTAGATATTCCTCATTGACACGCTTGCCATTCATATAAACATCATATACACCACGTGCAGTAACATAGAGGCGAGCAGAGGCCACCTCCTTATCCACCTTGAAACTAGTACGAAGCATCGGCATAGACTTCTGGCTAGGATTAATGATAACCTGGCGTGAGGACTTCCTGCCATCTAAAGTCATTTGGAGCTTATCTACTTTTACGATAACATTACCTGGACTTCGAAATGCTCTCACTTCGGCTTCCGAAAAAGTAGCCATTTGAGATTTGTTGACTGCTATTCCCAGATCAGCCAATACTGGAAAAGCCAGGAAGTCTCCACCTTGCCCTATAGGATTCAATGACTGTATTCCAAGACTTTGACCATCCACGAAGATTTCCGTATACCCCAGGTTGACTGCCACTTCAAAATGATGCTTGAGATAACGGTTACCTTGATTGATGACACTCGCCGGTATGGATATAACCTTTAGAGGAACATCCTGCTTGTCCTCTTTGGCATATCCTACTCTATAAACTGCAACTGTTGCTTCCTTTTTATCATCTATTCCCTGAGTATTCAGTTCTAACTTTATATAGGAAGCATCCTGATGATTCTGCAGATGATAGATGTTTTTGTTGGCATCCATCAATCTTCTGTCATTGACACCAAGCAAGAAGGATGCTTGTTTTGATTTGCTGCGTTTGTCTAATTGAAGAGAAATGGAGAATCTGAATACAGGCAGGTATTGACTATGAAGCACATTGCAGGATTCCGGTAAACCAACCCATTTGGCACCTTTCCAGGCTTCGCTCTTATCCGAATGGTTCATTAAACCCATCTCAAACCAGGAAGTTTGACTCATTGGACAGTCATCCTGATTCCAAACGGTCAAATTCCATTGATACCTTTTCTGAGGCATCAATTTCTTACCTGCGTAACGTACATTCAAGGACTTTGAATTGGCAACTTTTCCAGAGTTCCACAATACCTTTCCCTGCACGTCGGTTACAGTAATGGCATAAGCTTTCTGATAGCAATTCCTGGAATGATCATCAGATAGCATTTGCCAACTGAATCTAGGATGCTCCTCTTCAAGAGCAATTGGAGTTTTCTGATACTCCACCTTCATCTGCGCTATCGATGTTGTACGTTTGGCGTAAGAAGCGCCAGCCAACATGCAAAAGAAAAAAAAGACAATACGATGTTTCATAATAAAAGGCTTTTTATTAAGCTAAGAAGGGTGTCATCCTCCTATATCTGAGCTCAGAAATAGACTAATGCCCCCTCCTGATGTGAATTAAAAATATGTAGTCAAAGCGGCTTCTGCTGCAGGTAACGGGAATAAAATTCTGATATCTGTATAAGACTGTGGAGCTACACCATAACCTTCTGGGAAATAGTAATCTTGTGGATTGGCCTTTACCCGATTGCCATAAGCCTTCATGACAGATTCTACCTTGCCGGAATGAATCAAATCGAGCCAGCGTTTGTTTTCAAATGCTAACTCTACTCTTCTCTCATTCAATATGGCTTCACGCAACAGACCTTGATTAGTAACCTCGCAGTCATTCAAGCCTGCTCTTTTACGTACTTGGTTCAAATAAGTCAATGCTTCATCCGTCTTACCCTGTTCATTCAAAGCTTCAGCAATAAACAATAAAGTTTCTGCATATCTATATACAGGCCAATTGTCATTGGTGATTCCAGAAACGGCATGTGTATGGCAATACTTCTTGATATAAGGGTATTCCACCCCATGAGCAGTAAGCATGCCGATAGATGCATCTTTTCTCAAGTCACCCTCTTCATAAGCCTTGATGATGTCAGGTGTTGGAATGTTATATCCTTCTACTATTCTAGCCACTTCTGGAATTCCAGTGATTGCTGTAACTTCTTCAGCAGTAATAGGCTGAGCCAGGAATACATAGAAGAAGTTGCTGGCATATCCATCATTACCTTCCTTGAATTGTACTTCAAACAAAGACTCTTCATTGTTTTTGTTGGCAGGATCAAAGACATCTGCATAGTTATCCAGGAGACGATAACCGCTTATCTCCTTTAAAACCTTCTCAGCATCAGCCCATTTTCTTTGATTGATATAGACGTTGCCAAGTAACATCTTAGCTGTACCCATACTGACTCGTCCACTTTCTTGAGCCATTTTGTCAGGTAACAGTTCTGACGCCAGCTTGGCATCTGCTATGATCTGGTCATATACGGAATCAACGCTTGCCAAAGGCTGGGTAGCATCGCTTAACTTTTTGACGGGTGTCAGGTGAAGAGGAACCTTTCCAAAATACTGTACCAGATCAAAATATGCAAATGCCCTAAGGAACAGAGCTTGTCCCTTGATGTTGTTTTTAGCCTGCTGGTCAAAACTTACATTATCGATATTTTCCAACAGATAATTGGCATTGGAGATAATACTGTAATCATCTGCATACTTATGATAGGAAACAGAGTTATTGGCATCATCCTGGAAATTCTTCACAAACTCAGCAGAGATTGTACCTCTGTCATTGGGATTGAATGCATAAGTGGTGTTGTCAGAGCGAAGTTCACCCATCGCCCAAGCACCGTCACTGCCGCTATACAAGCTGCGAAGGATGGAATAAACACCATTCAGTCCCTGTTCAAAGTCTTCCTTTGATTGGTAATATACATCTGTACTTAATGTTGTCTTGGATGGAATATCCAAGAAATTATCACAAGAAGCAAACAATAAGCCAAATAATAATATCTTAAAGTATTTCATAACTGTGTCGTTTAAATGTTACAATGATAAGTTCAAGCCGAGAGTGAATATTCTAGGCACTGGATATGTTGAATAATCTATGCCCTGCAGCAAAGAGCTAGGGGTACTTCCATCAAAGTTAGTGCCCACCTCTGGATTGCCATACTTGTACTTGCTAAATACAAGAGGCTGCTGGATGCTTGCATATACTCTCAGCGAGTTGACAAACTTAATGGTATTCTTTGGCAAAGTGTATCCCAAAGTGATGTTCTTTATCATGAAATAACTGCCATCCTTTACAAATCTGGAGTGGAACTGGTCACGTTCTCTACCTGTACCACCTGTTGTCTTACCATATTTTCCGGCACCAGGATTTTCCGGTGAACGCCATCTGTCCTTCACTTCCTTCAAGACGTTGAACAAACCGTCCAGGTTGGTCATACCCTGTTCCATTGGAGTGGCAATCTTGTTGCCATAGGAACCTGTTGCCAGGATTGACAAGTCAAAATTCTTATAGTAGAATGTATTGGTCAATCCATATGTGAACTTTGGTAATGGATTTCCTATTTCTGTTTTGTCACCACCCACTTCATCGTAGGTAATCACCTTGTCACCGTTTACATCACGGAACTTAATGGTACCCACCTCTGAATCCACGGCTTTAGGTGAGTTGTCATAATCTGTCTGATCCTTATAAACTCCATCCTGTATCATGCCATAGAATTGACCGATACGTCCTCCCACTTTTGTTATGGTGGAAACGAAACCAGTATAAGCAACCAATTGGTCTGATAGTCCAGACAATGCCAATACCTTGTTGTCGCTGAAGGAGATGTTGAAATTGGTATCCCATCTGAATTCTCCTGTCAGATTATGGGAGTTGATACTGAACTCATGTCCCCAAAATCTCAGCTTTCCGACATTGCCCATGAAGTTGGAAAAACCGGATTCTCTTGGTACAGAGAGGGAATAAAGCAAATCTCTTGTTGTCTTATTGTAATAGTCGTAAGTGAAAGTGATACGATTATTCCAAACAGAGAGATCCACTCCAAAGTCTGCCTCAGTAGTCTTTTCCCATCCTAATTCCACATTTCCCAAGTTAGTTACACGAATGCCACTGGCAACGTTAGAGCCAAAGACCGCATTTGAATTGGAGATTACATTATACTGAGTATAGTTGCCGATATTATTGTTACCGGTTACTCCATAGCTGGCACGGATCTTGAACATGGATAACCAATCCAATGACTTCATAAATTTCTCTTCGTTGACCAGCCAACCTGCAGATATAGCCGGGAAATTACCCCAACGATTCTCTTTGCCGAATCGGGATGAGCCATCACGACGGATACTGGCACTCAAGAGATATTTTTCCTTATAATTATAGTTGATGCGTCCCAGGAAAGAAACCATGCTCCACTCCTGAATATCTTGAGTTGGATTGTTCTTGACCAAGGCAGCATCGATGGTCTGAACTCTGTCGTCTGCGAAATTGCTTCCACTTATTGCACTATAATCGCTTCTGAATCTCTGGACAGTGAAACCTCCTAAAATATCCAGCTTATGATTTCCGAATGTCTTGGTGTAAGAGGCTGTATTTTCCCACAACCAGGAGTAATATCTGTTGTTGGCATCAAATAGGTTGGCATTGATGGCACTAGGTGCCGCAGCAAAAGCTCTACCTGCAGTGGACGGCTGGAATGTGAAATGATATTCAGATCCGATATCAGTACCCAATGATGTCTTGAGCAACATGCCTTCAATAGGCCTTACCTCCAAGGAAGTATTGGCGAGAAGTCGCTTGATAGTGCGACGATTCTTGATATCCCTGATGGAACGTACCCAGTTAGGAGTATCTACGGAAGTGATACCCGGGGTTGTCACAGAAATAGGATAATTGCCGTTTTCATCTTGATACTTCAAGATAGGAGATGTAATGGCGGCATTAGCCAAAAGACCACTACCACTGAAGAATGCACCATCCGTAGATGGTCGGTTCTCAAAACTATAGGTTGGGGCTACACTAAATGTAAGTTTCACCTTTTTGTTGATATTGAATTCTGAATTTGAACGGATGGAAAAACGATTGTAATCTGAGTTCAGTACAATACCATCTTGATTGAAGTATCCTAATACCAATGATGTAGAAAAACGTTCAGATCCCCCGCGTATGGCAACATTGTAATCCTGGATGACCGCATTGCGCAACATAGCATCATACCAATCGGTACCCTTACCATATTGGGCAGGATTCTGATATACCTCAGGTACAGCCACACCTAAATCTTCATAAGATTCTTTCTTGAACTGTGCCCATTCTTCACCATTCATCATGTCAGGTCGTCCCTTCTGAGGAACACTCTGAATACCCATATAGGCATTGACATCCACATTCACCTTTCCGGTTTTTCCTTTCTTGGTAGTAATCATAACCACACCAAAGGCGGCGCGTGAACCATAAAGTGCTGTAGCTGAAGCATCTTTCAAAATAGACATTGATTCGATTTCATTAGGGTTGATGTTGTTGATATCACCTACAATAGGAAATCCATCAACCACATATAAAGGAGTTGCACCTGTAGAAAGAGAGGCTGCTCCGCGAATCTTGATGCTCATTCCCTGTCCAGGAACACCTGTCCCCTGACTAACCTGCACGCCTGCCAGCTTACCTTGTATTTTCTGTGAGAATTGTCCTGCCGGAATATCGCTTAAATCGTCAAAATCAATGGTTCCGATAGATCCCGTGATATCTCGCTTGGTCTGAGTACCATAGGCCATCACCACGACATCATTAATCTGCTTGACGTTTTCCACCAGGGAAACATGGATTTGCTTTTGCCCTCTTACAGCTACTTCTTTAGTAGTGTAACCGATATAGGATATGATAATCTTGGCATTTTCAGAAGCATCCAGGCTGAAATTGCCATCCAGGTCTGTTATAGCACCAGCACCCTTAACGCCTTCCACTTGTATGGTTGCACCAATAATAGGCTCACCTTCTATATCTGTTACCTTACCCGTAATTTTTGTTTTCTTCGTAGAGCCAACGTTAGCAGGAGTAGCAGTTCTATTATTCTTTTGGTCCTTTATACTTAAGACTATTGTCTTGTCGATGATCTTATAAGAAACGTTGGTTCCGTCAAACAATCGTTTTAAAACAGAAGTGAGATTCTCATTTTTAGCCTTGATAGACACCATTCTGCTTAGATTAACCTGATTATTATAGAAAAACTTATAACCGGTTTGTGATTCAATAAGCGTCATCACTTGGTGAACCGTAGATGATTTTCCATCAACATGTACTTTTTGGGCTATGGCCGGAACCACATACAATACGTTCATTAGCCAAAAAAGCATAAAAAACGTTACACAGTGACTAAAAGTCATTTTTTTAAATTGAAATTCCATAATTTTGCATTGGTTTAGAAATAAAACATTCATTTGCTTCGTGCAAATGATGATTGCACAAACTGATGCAGGATGATATGGCAGTATCATTCTGCATTTTCTTTTCTGGTTTCATGGAGATTCTTCGTTCATATTACTTTGTTTTTAAATGAATTATTAGTTGTTTATTGATCAATATACTTCTATCAGTTGACGTCCTTGAGAAATATCCGGATTCTTTATATACTTGAATCTGATATCGGATGATAACTCCAGGATTTCCAAAATGCGATCCAGAGGTTGTTTTTCCAAGGTTCCAGTGAAGGCATTGGAATATACCTTTTTGTTCTTTACCTTGAAAGCTATGTCATATCTCTTGGACAGAGTATTGAGTACTTCTTCTATGGAGGTATTTCTGAAAATGAGTTTTCCGGAAGTCCACGACATAGCTACTTCTACATCCGTTTTCTCTACGTTCACAGACTTGCTGAAATCGGAATAAACGACTTTCTCACCAGGAACAATCTTTTGTTCACAATCCTTTTGCATCTTATTCTTGTACTGCATAGCGATACTTCCTTCCTGCAAGGTGGCAGTTATAGTAGGGGCCTCTGGATAGGCTTCTACATTGAATTTGGTACCATATACCTTGATAGCTGTAGCATTTGGGGTAGAAACAATAAAAGGATGCTCAGCATCTTTCGTAACAGAGAAATAAGCTTCTCCCTGCAAGCTAAGTCTTCTTTCTTTGCCAACAAACTCTGCGGGGTATGTCAATACAGAGTTGGAATTCAAGGTAACCTCAGTTCCATCAGGCAATGTAGCCTCTGTAGTCATACCTGGATTAGTGCGGATGGTCAGCATGCTTGGTGTTTTGGCATGATTGTTCATCATAAATTGAGCAATAACCACTATCAAGAGAGGAACTACCATGATGGCAGCTACTCTTTCCATGTAATGCAGTAACTTCCTTATCTTAGCCTTGTGCATCTTGTTATGAGTAGCTTCCAATGCCTGTTCTACATCAATATCTTTCATGACATAGAGAGAATCTGTGTCACGAAACAGAGCCATTTCCGTTTCATATATTTCACGGTGGCTTTCATCTTCTGCCAGCCAGCTTTCTACCATAGCGGATTCTGCTTGGTTGGTTTTCCCATCTATATAGCGAGGCAGGAGTTTTTCTATGTTGTTTTCTTGTTTATTCATTTTATCGCTTTTTTATAAGTATGACAGTTTAAAATCAAGTGTTCCTAAACAAAAACCTTTTTTTTTTGCATTTTTTTTTGGATTTACATCAAAATACGTTAACTTTGCCCCCAAAAATCTCATTCTGCATGGAAAATCTAATAAATTTTGATGACTCTGATTTGTTATCTCTATTGAAAGAAGGTAACATGGAGGCTTTTAATACTCTATTCAAAAAGTATTATCAGCCACTGTGCGCCTATGCACATAGATACGTTGGGCATGAAGATTTGGAGGAGATTGTTCAGGACCTGTTCTTATGGTTGTGGAATAACCATGATGATCTTGATATTCACACCTCTTTATCTTCATACCTTTTCCGTGCCACTCATGCTCGCTGTCTCAATAAAATTGCTAAAAATGAGGTTAAACAGCGTATTGAAACCATCTATTGGAAAAATTATACAGGCAATGATACCATTGAGTATTATCAAATCGAAGAATTGACGAATCGTATTCATGAAGCCATTAACCGTTTGCCTGAGAGTTATCGTGAAGCCTTCGTTATGCACCGTTTCAATGACAAGAGCTACAAGGAGATTGCAGAGAGTTTGAATGTTTCAACCAAGACCATTGACTATCGAATCCAGAAAGCGCTTAAGCAGCTTAGAGAGGATTTAAAGGATTATCTCCCACTTATTACATTTCTTCTAGTTTAATATCGCTTACTCCATACACTCCATCATAGCCATCAGTATATCAGCCTATCAGATACTGCACAACACTTGGGCTACAAGTGCACAACACCTGATGTGCATCCGCACAACAGCTGATATGCAAGCGCACAACAGCTGTTGTGCGGTTTATGAAAGCAACAGTTCCAAAGACAGACATTATATCTTCCAACAACTACCATTATATACTCCGACAACTTCTCATATTGTTTTCCATCGCTTATCCTATTACTTACGACCGCTTATCCTATTACTTACAACAACTTAACCTATTACTTACAACAACCTACGATACTTGCCGGAATTAATCTGCCTACTTGCCACCGTGTGGCATTAGGTGACATTAGGTGGCAACAGAAACAAGCCTTATTGCCACACTTAAACATCTAAATATCAAACTATTATTTCGCAGTGTGGTAATAGTGGCATTAATTGAGAGAAAACAAATTCTCCAAACCGTATTAAAAACCACTATTTCGAAAACAGAACAGATACACCAATAAATAAAAAAGCTTAAATCAAGCAGCAAACAATCTGATATTCAATTATTCTTAGTACCTTTGCATTTGAAACCAACGTTTCAGAAACAGCAGTTTCGAAAACAGTAGTTTCAAGAAACAACAGGAAATCAATACTAAAAATAATAAATAATGAATTTCAACAAGACATTTCTTACACTCGGTTTGGCTGCAACACTCTTGCAGATGCCAACCTCATCGTTTGCCCAGAATGCAGGCGGCAAGCGTCAGAACCCTCTCCTGGTAAAGAGCAGCCTTCCTTTCGGCGCTCCTGATTTCAGCAAGATTCAGGAGAGCGACTATCTCCCTGCCTTCGAAGCAGGTATCAAGGAACAGCGTGCCAACATCCAGAAGATTATCAGCAACAAGAAGAAGCCAACCTTCCAGAACACCATCCTCGCTTACGAGAACAGCGGTATGTTGCTGGATCGTGTTTCCAATGTATTCTTCGGTCTTACCAGCGCACACAAGACTCCTGGAATCGCAGAGGCTCAGAAGAAGGTGATGCCTTTGCTCACCGACCTCGACAACGAGATTTCATTCAATCAGAAACTCTTCGAACGTATCAAATACGTTTACGACCATGAGTTCAACAAGCTCAAGGGCGAGGACAAGCGACTCACCGAAGTTATCTACAAGGGCTTCGTTCGCTCAGGTGCCCTGCTCTCTCCAGAGAAGATGGAGCGCATGAAGCAGATCAACACCCGCATCTCAGACCTCCAGGAGCAGTTTGGTAATCTTCTTCCTGCAGCTACCAACAACGCCGTGGTTTGGGTGAAGAACAGCAAGGAAGAACTTGCCGGACTCAGCGACGCCGACATCGCACAGTGCAAGAAAGACGCAGAAAGCCTGGGCAACAAGGCTCCATACTGCATCGTCATCGTCAACACTACCCAGCAGGCTATCCTCACCAATCTCCAGAACCGTGAGCTCCGCCGCAAGGTTTATATGGCAAGCATCCACCGTGCCGATGGTACCGACCCTAAGTTCAACACCTTCCCTATCGTAACCGAGATTGCCAAGCTCCGTGCCGAGAAGGGACAGTTGATGGGCTACAGCACCTATGCCGATTATTCACTGGAGAAGACGATGGCAAAGACTGCCAAGAACGTAAACAACTTCCTGCTGAGCCTCATCAAGGAATACGCTCCTAAGGCAGATGCCGAGACCCGCGAAATCGAAGCTTACGCACAGAAGAGCGAGGGCAAGGACTTCAAGCTCCAGCCATACGACCGCTTCTACTATTCTGCCAAGATGAAGAAGGAGATGCTCAATATCTCTGACGATGAAATCAAGCCTTACTTCAATGTGGATAGCGTTCAGATAAACGGTGTATTCTATGCTGCTCATCGCGTATATGGCCTGAACTTCAAACAGCGCAAGGATATTCCTACCTATCACCCGGACATGAAGGTATTCGAGGTAAGCGACAAGAACGGCAAGCCAATCGCCCTCTTCTACAGCGACTACTTCCGTCGCCCTACCAAGCGTGGCGGTGCATGGATGAGTGCCTTTGCCAAGCAGAGCGACAAGTGGGGACAGTTGCCTATTATATATAATGTATGCAACAACGCCAAGGCTCCTGAGGGTCAGCCAACCCTGATTACATGGGATGAGGTTTGTACCCTTTTCCATGAGTTCGGTCACGCCCTCCACGGAATGTTGTCAAAGTGCGGTTACAATACGCTTTCAGGAACAGCCGTGGCTCGCGACTTTGTGGAAATGCCATCCCAGTTTAATGAGTCATTCGCCAGCATTCCAGAAATCTTCGACCACTACGCCCGTCACACCCAGACCGGAGCAGCCATGCCAGCCGACCTGAAGGAGCGCATGCTGAAGAGCATCAACTTCCAGCCAGCCTATGCCCTGGGTGAGAATCTGGCAGCCACCTGCCTCGACCTGGCTTGGCACGAGTTGACACCAGACGAGATTCCTTCACCATATATGGCAGGCGCCTTCGAGAAGGAAGCCTTGAACAATGTAGGTCTGCTCAATTCTCAGATTCCTCCTCGCTACTCTACCACCTATTTTAACCATGTATGGGGCGGTGGTTATGCAGCAGGTTACTACAGCTATCTCTGGACAGAGGTGCTTGCCGTGAATGTGGCAGATTACTTTGCCAAGCATGGTGCCTTGGATCCAGCCGTGGGTCAGGCATTCCGCGATAAGGTTCTGAGCCGTGGCAACACCAAGGACCAGATGGAAATGTTCACCGACTTCACCGGCATGAAGCAGCCAGATGCTTCCGGCTTGTTGAAGGCAAGAGGAATGTAAGACAAGAAAATCATATAAGAAAAAAGCGTCTCCCTGAGAAATCAGGAGGACGCTTTTTCTTTTATAAGACTTTATCAACTATTTTACCGCCTTAGGAGTCCAGTTCTTCAAGAAGCGGAGAACCTTCTTCTCATCATAGCCTTTACCTTCTTCCAGGAAGCTGGAGTCCTGGATATGGAGAACAGTTCCCTTCTCATCCAAAACCACGAAGACTGGGAAACCGAAACGGGCAGGATTGTTCAGGCGCTTCATCAATGACTCTGCCTTCTTCACAGCCTCAGCACCCGCAGCTTTGCGAGGATTGTAATTCACGTGGATGTACTCGAAGTTGTCATTCACCGCCTTGTTTACCGCCGTATCCTTCTCTACGAAATCGGCAAACTTCAAGCACCAAGGACACCAGTTACCACCCACCTGACAAATCACGAACTTGCCTTCAGCCTTCGCCTTGACCAAGGCCTCATCAATCTGAGTCATCGGATCAATGCTCTCATTATACACTTTCTTCAATGCTCCCTGAGCATGCGCCATCACAACAAACATGGTCATCATGAAGGCAAGAGTTACGAGTCTTCTCATACGAAATACTAATTATTGTTTCTCTAAATTATTGTTTCTCTATTATTGTTCTAATTCATCCTTTCGTTTTATCTCTTCAAAAGAGGCAACACTCCAGGAAGGAATCAACCCATGTCAAACGGAGTCAACACATTCCTGAGCTTTTCGAAATCAACCTTCGTGATGCGCCTGCCCCGAAGACTGCGCACCTGCGGGAAATCCTCGAAATAAGACTCCTGCGTAGTGTACCAATCATACGAGCTCACCTCTTTTGCCGTTAACAGCTGGCGTTCCAGGCTGCGGGCGAACCTGGGACTTACCCTAGAAAGGAAATGCTTGCCATCCTTCAGTTCTACAGCCAGAATCAGATAGATCTGAGGTCCCGCTGCCTTCTTCCTAGCCACAACGGTTTCACTCACCTTCCAACCTTTGGTAGAAGTCATCACCCGAATATCCCAACCGTGTTTACGATTCAGACTGTCCATCATGCCCCGGAACACGACACCATGAGGAGCCGTATCCTTCAGTCCCGTATAACCGATGATATAATGTATCATCTCATGCAGAAGCACACTCTTTGCCTGCTTGTCGGTCATATCATAATAGGTAGACATGGAGAGTTTGAAATCGTAAAGCTTGGTACGTCCCCATCGGGAAGAACGCTTGAAGGCAAGTTGTCCCAACCGGGTCTTGGCACGAGTCAGTCCCAGCTCCGGCAACGGCAGTTTACCCCCGAAATATTCCTGGTCAAAACGTTTGAACCACTCCTCCATCCAGTCTATAGTTACTATCATATCTGTATATTTACCGTATATTTATTCAGACGAATCGTCTACATATTACAAAACGAGTGCAAAGATACATTTTTTTCCGGAAAAACATACATATTTATTAGAAAATGAGTAACTTTGCAGCCAAATTTTAAAACGAGAAATGAATAAGACAGCACAGCACATCATTGACATACAGAATGTGTCTAAAAGATTTGGCGAGAAAGTAGCCCTCAACGATATCAACCTCTTTGTGAGAAAGGGCGAATTCGTGACCATTCTCGGTCCTTCGGGATGCGGAAAAACTACTCTCCTGAGACTTCTGGCTGGATTCGAGACAGCCACAGAGGGCGTCATCACCATAGCAGGGAATGATATTACCAACCTGCCACCCTACAAACGCAACGTGAACACGGTGTTCCAAAAATACGCCCTGTTTCCTCACCTCAATGTATTTGACAACATCGCTTTCGGCTTGAAACTCAAGAACACGCCGAAGGACCAGATCATGCCTAAGGTGAAGCGTGCCTTGAAGATGGTGAACATGAGCGATTACGAATACCGTGACGTCAACTCGCTTTCGGGTGGACAGCAGCAGCGCATTGCCATCGCCCGTGCCATCGTGAACGAGCCGGAAGTACTCCTGCTCGATGAACCACTTGCAGCACTCGACCTGAAGATGCGCAAGGACATGCAGCTGGAACTGAAGGAAATGCACGAGCGACTGGGCATTACCTTCATCTACGTAACCCACGACCAGGAAGAAGCCCTGACCCTGAGCGACACCATCGTGGTGATGAGCGAGGGAGAGATTCAGCAGATAGGAACCCCTACCGATATCTACAACGAACCAGCCAACTCTTTTGTGGCAGACTTCATCGGCGAGAGCAACATCTTCTGCGGAACGATGGTCCACGACTGTCTGGTCAAGGTGGCAGGAGCAGAGATTCCTTGTGTGGACAAGGGATTCGGCTGCAACCAGGAAGTGGATGTAGTGATCAGACCGGAAGACATCGAAGTTTCTACCGATACGGAGCACGCCCAGTTTGTAGGCAAGATAACCTCATCCATCTTCAAGGGCGTGCACTACGAGATGCTTGCCGAGAGCGACAAGGGCTGCGAGTTTCTGATTCAGAACTACAAGCATTTCGAGGTGGGCCAGACCATCGGAATGAGCGTGATTCCGGACAACATCCACATCATGAAGAAGGAGCGCACCACGAACACTTTCCAGGCGAAGGTGAACGGTGATGGAACCATCGAGTTCCTGGGTTGCGAATACCAGATAGCGATTCCAGAAGAGAAGAAGAGTAAGATTCATACCGATGAAGAAGGCAAGGAAGTGATCAACGTAAACGTAGATTTCGGCAAGATTGAGCTTTTCGACAACGAGAGCGAAGGAACCTTTACCGGTGACATCAGCTTCATTCTCTACAAAGGCGACCATTATCACCTGACGATAGACACCGACTGGGGCGAGAAGCTCTACGTAGACACTCAGGATGTCTGGGATTTGGGCGACCACGTGGCAATCACCATTCCAAAGGAAAACATTTCGTTTGAATAAAAATTATAAATTATTAATTATCAATTATAAATTGAACATTATCAAGTTTATCTCTTCGCGACAAAGCTGGTCGATACCTTACGCCATCTTTGCAGCGATATTTGTGGTACTGCCATTGCTTCTCATCGTAGTGTTCGCATTTACCGATGAGAACGGAGCCCTGACGCTCTACAACTTCCAGAAGTTCCTGGCACATCCCGAAGCCATCAACACCTTTGTGTATTCGATAGGCATCGCCTTTCTCAACACCCTGCTCTGCATTCTGCTGGGCTATCCGGCAGCCTATATTCTGACACAAACCAAGATGAAGTATGCCAACACCATCGTCATGCTCTTCATCCTGCCGATGTGGGTAAACATCCTGGTGCGCACACTTGCCACCGTGGCTCTCTTCGATTTTGCCGACCTTCCGCTGGGCGAAGGCGCCCTTCTGTTCGGTATGGTCTACAACTTCATCCCATTCATGATTTACCCTATCTACAACACCCTGCAGAAGATGGACCGCAGCTATATCGAGGCAGCCGAAGACCTGGGAGCATCGCCTTGGCAGCAGTTCTTCAAGGTCATCCTGCCCCTCTCCATGCCGGGCGTAGCGAGTGGCATCCTGATGGTATTCATGCCAACCATCTCTACCTTCGCTATCTCCGAACTGCTGACGATGAACAACATCAAGCTCTTCGGTACCACCATCCAGGAGAACATCAACAATTCGATGTGGAACTATGGTGCAGCACTCTCGCTCATCATGCTCTTCCTTATCGGTGCATCCACATTGCTTGCCGGTGACGGCAGCAAGCAGGAAGGAGGTATCAGATGATGCAAACAATATTCAGCAAGGAAATGATACAAACAATATTCAGCAGGGAAATGATGAAGAAAGTATTCTGTCAGGGTTATCTGTGGCTGCTTCTTCTGCTGCTCTATTCCCCTATCCTCATCATCGTCATCTTCTCGTTTACCGAGGCAAGGGTGATGGGCAACTGGACGGGGTTTTCGTTTCAGCTCTACAGGAATCTCTTTGCAGAGGGAACCCATCATTCACTGACGGCGGCACTCGTCAATACGATTACCATCGCTCTGATTACCGCCACCGTTTCAACCCTCTTCGGAACCCTCACCGCCATCGGAATCTATAATCTGCGCAACCGTTATGCAAGAAACGCCATCCAGTTTGTGAACAACATTCCGATATTGAACGGCGACATCATCATCGGTATTTCGCTCTTCCTGCTCTTCATCACGCTGGGCATTCCTCAGGGCTATACTACGGTGGTCATCTCTCACATCACCTTCTGTCTGCCCTACGTCATTCTGAGCGTAATGCCAAGATTGAAGCAGATGAATCCGAACCTCTATGAGGCGGCGCTCGATTTGGGAGCTTCACCGATGCAGGCATTGCGCAAGGTGATTATTCCGGAAATATTGCCGGGAATGATTTCGGGCTTCATGCTCGCCATCACCATGAGTATCGACGATTTCGCCGTCACCATCTTCACCATCGGCAACGAAGGTCTGGAGACGCTCTCTACCTTTATCTACGCTGATGCAAGAAAGGGAGGACTGACACCGGAACTCCGTCCGCTGAGTACGATCATCTTCGTGCTGGTGCTCGTGATGCTGATTGTCATCAACCGTCGTTCAGAAAAAAACAAGAAGAAATAAAAAATGAAGAACAAGATATTTTTGGGAATTAAAAGAGTTAAAGGAGTAAAAGGAGTTAAGACAATGGCTTTTCTTTTCCTGACTCTGCTGATGATTCTGCCGCTCTCTTCCTGCTACAACAAGGAGAACAGGGAGGAGATTCTGAAGGTTTACAACTGGGGAGACTACATCGATGAGGACATTCTTGCGGAATTCCCGAAATGGTATGAGGAACAGACCGGAAAGAAAATCCGGGTCATCTACCAGACTTTCGACATCAACGAAGTCATGCTGACCAAGATAGAGCGCGGTCATGAAGACTATGATGTGGTGTGTCCATCGGAATACATCATCGAGCGAATGCTCCGCAAGGACCTTCTGCTGCCCATCGACACCGCGTTCGGCAAGACCCCGAACTACCTGAAGAACGTTTCGCCCTACATTGTGGAGCAGATAGATGCTACTTCCAATCACGGTCGCATCGCCCACAACTATGCCGTTCCCTATATGTGGGGAACCTGCGGAATCTTATATAATAAGGTACACGTACCCCAGCAGGATGCACAGACCTGGGGCACGCTCTGGAACAGAAAGTATCGTGGCAAGTTGCTCATGAAGGATTCCTACCGCGATTCCTACGGCACAGCCCTGATCTGGGAACACCGCGAAGACCTGGCTGCAGGCAAGGTAACCGTTCCGGAACTGATGAACGATTATTCGCCAAAGGCTATTGCCACCGTAGAAAGACAGCTGAAGGCGCTGAAGCCGAACATCGAGGGATGGGAGGCAGACTTCGGCAAGGAGACGATGACCAAGGGAAAGGCTTACCTGAACATGACCTGGAGCGGCGATGCCGTATGGGCTATAGAGGAAGCCGGAAATGTGGGTGTTGATTTGGGTTATGAAGTGCCGAAGGAAGGCAGCAACGTATGGTTTGACGGTTGGGTGATTCCGAAATACTCCCGCAATCCGAAGGCTGCCTCCTACTTCATCAACTATCTCTGCCAGGAAGACGTGGCACTTGCTAACATGGAGACCACGGGTTATGTGAGCAGCGTAGCAGGCAGGAAGATGCTGGAAGCGATGAGCGACAAGGAAGCTTATCCTGAAACCGTAAACCTGGCTTACTTCTTCGGAGAGGAAGGCAGAAAGGCGCACCTGAACCCAATCATGTATCCGGACAGCAGCGTGGTGGCTAGATGCGCCATGATTCATGATGCTGGCGATCATACTCCAGAAGTTTTGGACATGTGGTCGAAAGTGAAGGGCGACAACCTGGGTGGCGGAATCGTCATCTTCCTCTTAGCCGTAGTCCTTGCCCTGACCGTCTTCGTAGCCATCAAGAAATATGAGCACTACAAGCACAGAAGATTGTCAAGAAAGCATCGCAGAAGACACGTTATTAAAGTGAAGAACGAATAGTGAAGAGTGGAGAATTCTCTTTTTTTATGGATTAAAGCTGGGAAAGCAAGGGAAAAATGAACTTTTTTGAAGAAAAACAGAAAAAAGTTGCAGAAAAATTTGGTGGAATGAAAAAAAAGTACTACCTTTGCACTCGCTTTTAAGAACAAAGCGTTTGGGTAGTTACCAGAGTGGCCAAATGGGGCAGACTGTAAATCTGCTGGCTAT
>ERZ1026852.428-NODE-428-length-26210-cov-36.784324_pt1 | contig 26210 bp, 20 predicted proteins | sample MGYA00380156_ERZ1026852 | MGnify/ENA primary metagenome ERZ1026852 (study PRJEB33269, sample SAMEA4719792) | human gut metagenome | biome: human-associated habitat; feature: organic feature; material: feces | place: Cameroon | collected 2013-10 ...
CAGAGCATTTATTCTTGATGGGCTTTCAAGGTGCAAAGTGTTTACCAGTAATCTTGTATCTTTAAGGCATCTCCAGTTTCTTTCAACTACAGATTGCTTCTTATATATAGAAAGTAATTCTTTCATTGTCCATTTACGCTCTGTATCATTAGTACAGATGACGTAATAGGTTGAGTTTTCAACAGCAGCATTAACAGCTTCACTGTTAATTGAAGCTACAGCATGAACTTTAACAGCAATAGTGACAGGCTTATCATCTTTCTTAGGTTTGCCTCTACCTTTATGTCCTTTTACCTCTTCATAGGTAATGTCTGATATAGATACAAGCTTAAGCTTTGCTGTAATATCATCGATGCTCTTTTGAGCATCATCCATGCATTTACATGGCTTAGTTTCAAGTTTTGTTAAGGATTTTTGAACTTTCTCAAGTTCTTTATTAGCCTTCTTAGTAATAGTAACTTCTTTCCTGTTATGGAGAAGTTCATTCTGAACTAAAAGTCTTTTACGGCAACGAAATGAAGCCGATCGTTATCACAAAAATTGTTAGTTAATCATATACTGTAGTTAACTTGCAGGTTGTTCTTTAAAAATCAGTGAATTTATGTATTTTTTGTGATTTAGGGATCACGGATCAATATTTTTCTTGATTATTCTCTGAAAAACAGATCAAATACTGAAAGTTTAGGTATTTTTTTAGGTGTCACTATGGAACAAAGCACAGAAACTAGCAGACTGCAGCTGTTAGCAGCAGAGTACCTGCGTTTTCGTGCAGATGCAAACAAAAGTACTGACACCATTGAAATCTATAAAGAACATCTTCATAAACGAGGACATACTGAAGATAGCTTGTTCTTCGTACAGTATATGCAACAGATTAGAAATGCTCCTGAATTGGTCAGAGGCTTTCTGTAAAATACATCCTAACGAGATCTTTTATCTCACTTTTCTCAATGATATAAGACACAAGTACATTCAGTATGACTAGAGGAATGCTGACTATGCAGTTTATACTCCTGAAGTAGTACTGTTAGTAGTCTTATGGTCCACTCTATGTGGCAACACTACATGTAAGAAACATGCTGCCTTCTAGTTTAACTACAATTCTCTATTACAGCTTATTATTCCAGGAAGGCCATCACCAGAGTTCATGATAAGTGCTGAAACTATCAGGTTCTTTTTAAAGATGATACCTAATGATGAGTTCTCTAAGATATTTCATAGCTATTTTGCTGATAGCGGAATTAAAGCAGAAGAGCTACTACAAAACCTTAATCATGAAGATTCAAACGATGATGCCCTTGTTGACACCATAGAAGGCTTTAGAGTCTTAATTGGTGGAGATGGACAGGAATTAAGAGCTTCATTCAGGCGAGGTGAACATAGCCGTAAGAAGAAAAGTGCTCACAGAGTAAGTCTTTACAACTGTACATCTAGAGTTGTACAAGACTATGTCATGGTTCAGAAAAAGAACAATGAAGTACAGGCTTTTATGCTGATGCTTTTACGTACAGCCTACCCTAAAGATGCAATCTTTTATGCTGATGCTATTAACACTAAAGAGGAGTTTATAACTTTCATGAATGAGAGAGGTATAGACTGGATGTTATGTATCAAAGAGAATGCAGGTAATAAGGCATTTAGAAACTTCATTAAAGAGCATTTTGACTCACTAGATGTTATTGAGTGTTTCTCTCATCAAACTGTTGATAAGGTTGGTGGAAGAATTGAAATCAAAGACTATGAAATCATCCCTATTGAAAAACTTACTCTTCCTGAAGAGATTAAGGTTCAACCTGATACTAAGATGGTTGCAAGAGTAACCTCAACCACTATAGAACATCGTAAGGTTGATAAGAATAATGAAATAGAGCCTGAGACATCAGTTTCAACTCTGTTCTATATCTCCAGTCTTGATTATAACGATGAGAACTGTTTACAGCTTTATTCATTCTCATAATGACAGATGGATGTATGAGTCTCACCATAACACCATTGATACTGTACTACTTCAAGATCAACAACACTGCTGTGACGAAAACCATTTAGCTTAAATTATCGGTCTTAACTCTATGGCTTATAACATCCTATCTTTTGCAAGACAGGATTTATCTAAACACACTGGAGTTAAACACCGCAATAAAGAAACAGCTAAGGGAGCAAAGCTTGAGTCTTACAGTGATGTTATATCTACCTTAAAGGGAAATCCTATTTTAGCTTTGGATTGCCTGTTTAAGTTTATGGAAACGTCTCCTGTAGATAGTTAACTCCTTTCATAACATCAATACAGGCGCTGTTGAGATACACAGTGCTTATTCCTATCGCTGCTCTTACAAATTTCCTTTCAGAAGATATATAAATTCACTGATTTTTAAAGAACATCCTGCAAGGCTTCGCTTCAGGATCTGATTAAATGTTTTGACAACAAATGAGCTATCAATTTATGTGACACTGATCGGCTCTATTTGGTTACCGTAAAACTAGATATATAGCGACAACACAGGTAAATTACAAAAATGTCAACAGTTATTGTACAGTTTACACAGTAAATACACGAATTTACATTTGCGGATGTCACTTCTTATTGTCTATTGCTCAATGTCTGATACACTGCTATTACTATAAGCTTTTAGATAATAATCTGCTTTAGATCTTGTAAAAATAATCTTATCAACTCCTTCTATTCTTTTTAAAACTTCATCAATAACTGAATCAGGAATCATTTTTATTAAACCATAATATTCGCCATAACTTGGATTGCATTTATAGTAAGCAGATAAAAAATAAGGTATTGAATACCCCCATTTTCGTTCATTAAAAATTGATTTTACATACTTTTCATATAGATATAATATTGGTGCTAAATTATACTCTTTATCTTTATATTCATTTAAGTATTTCGCAAATAGTTCAATATTTAAATTTCCAGCTCCACGACCGATTCCAAAAACACTCGCATCAACAATTAATTCACGCTCACTACAACTATTAACAAACACACTTGCAACTCCAAATGCTTGCATTAAATTATTATGACCATGGTAACCTATAGATATTTCTTTAGGAAGAATTTTATCAGCTAATTGAACGTAGTGTACAATATTTTCAGCATTTAAAGTTCCCCAACTATCAACTACATATACCGCCATTGGATTGAGTATTTTAAATTTATTAATCATGTCTAAAAACTCATCATCTGAGTACTGATCAATTCTTGCTGGCTGAACACATAATTTATACCCTTTTTCAACTATACCTTTACAATAATTAAATCCTTCCTCTAACGCATCTACAACATTACCATTTTTATCTTTCATATTTTTCCAAACAATGACACGAACAATATCAATTGTTTCATCTGAACAATTTTTGATCTTAGAAAGTGGTATTGGATTGACAACTTCTACCATTGCAGCATAGCTAATTCCAACTTTCTTTTTAGGAATAAATTTTGAAATTTGATCTATATTATTAAAGATAGACCTATCCTCATTGTATGGCTCGTCTTTTAGAAAGCCTAGTTCAATAATATCTACTTTTGCTTTTTCCAACTGATGAATTGTGTCCTCAATAACATTTTTTCCAAAATTCCAATCATTGATATATCCACCATCCCTAAGGGTACAGTCTAATAATTTAATCATATTTATTCCTTACAGTTGCATCAGTTTATCGTATAGCTCACGAGACAAATTGGGGCGCTGATCTTGAATAAAACCACTTCGTCCAAAATTTGGATTTAAGTTAGTTATATTTGGTATTTTTATTTCGATTATTGATGGCTTGTTAAAATCAATTACAATACTTTTAAGATCATCTTTTTTTTCAATCATAAAATACTGTAATCCATAACAGTGAGCTAACTTAGAAAAATCAGGAACAGAATACCCCCTACATTCTACAGTCAGAGTATAATTTTTTTCAAAATTAGCCTCCTGAAATGATCTGATCATTCCTAATGAATGATTATTTATAATAACAACGTGAATCGGGATTTTGTCTCTACATAGAAATTGCAGTTCTTGTAAATTCATTTGTATTCCTCCATCACCATTAAAACTAAAAACAATTTTTCTGCCAGCAAAATATGCGCCAATAGCGGCTGGAAGAGAGTACCCCATTGAACCAAGACCAGCTGACATATGAACTTTTTGATTATTTTTTATCTTAAAATATTGGCAACACCACACCTGACTCTGTCCAACGTCCAAAGTCAAAATGGTATTGTCAGGAAGCCATTCACTAAAAGATCCAATTAACTCGTGATATTTCTCTGAATCATAACCTCTTAATAAAGTTCTTATCTTTGAACAAACTTTAACCCATTTATTCTTTTCTAGATCACATTCTGTTAAGGATGAAATCATTTTTGGGACGAATTCTGTTAAATCAGCACAAATAATCATTTCATTATCGTGAACTTTGTGACTTAATGTTCCTCTATCAATATCTATGCGTACTATATTAGCTTGTGGGGCAAACTTAGCTCTATCAAAGCCAACTTGTTTTAAATCCATTCTAGAGCCAATACTTACAATTAAATCAGATTTTCCCACAACAAAATTAGCGTATCTATGTCCATTAGCACCAATAAATCCAAAATTATACTTATCATTAAATGGCAAAACGTCGAATGCAGGCATAGAAAAAACGGACGGAATTCTTAACTTTCTAATTAACTCTCTGATAGCACGAGTAGCTCCTGACTGCTTGACTCCGTTTCCTATCAAAAGACAAGGTCTGTTAGATATTTTTAACATTTCCAAAAGAATTTTAATATCGCAATCATTACAATCATTAGACTCTATATTCAAGTATCCTTCCAGTTTATTCTCTTCAATTTCAGCCCTCTGAACATCAGCCGGCAAATCCAATAAAACTGGTCCAGGATTACCACTCTTTGCTAAATAAAAAGATTTTTCTAATTCATATTTAATTTTGAGCGGATCATCAACTCTTACAGCATATTTTGTTATACTTTTTACTATAGAAACAATGTCTGTTTCTTGGAACCCACGTTGTCGAATAGGCAAATCATATTTCAAGCCGTATGTGTCGACTTGTCCTGTAAAAAAAACAGTTGGGGTCGAATCATAAAAAGCATTGGCTATTCCAGTGACTAGATTTGTTGCACCTGGACCAGATGTAGAAAAAGCAACACCAACGTTATGAGATTCTTGTGCAAAACCACATGCAGAAAACGATGAAGCCTGTTCATTATAATTAGAATGTATTGAAATTTTGTCAGTGTACTTTCTAGCAGAATCAATTAAATGACAAATAACTCCACCAGGATAACCAAAAATGTCAGTAACACCTTGTTTAATCAAGAACTCAACAATATAATCTGTAACTTTCATTAGTAGTTTCCATTAATTACTTAAATCGACTGATTAACTGCATCTTTAATTACTTCTGCCATATAATCAATCATTGAGTCCGTCATTCCAGGATAAACACCTACCCAAAAAGTATTATTAACAACAAAGTCACTATTATCTAGTTTTCCTACTACTCGATATGCATCAGAATATCTAATATTATCAAAACAAGGTTGTCTTATAATGTTTCCTGAAAACAGTAATCTTGTCTGAATATTTTTACTCTCAATATACCTTGTTATATCATTACGTTTCAATCCAGTTTCAGGTCGAACAGATATTAAAAAACCAAACCAAGACGGTTCTGAATTATCGCATGGCTTAGGAAGAATAATCTTATCCTGCATATCGTCTAATGCAGCATAAAGTCTACTCCAATTATATTTTCTTCTTTTAATAAATGAAGTGAGCTTCTTTAGTTGTTCTACCCCTACTGATGCCTGAAGGTCTGTGACTTTAAGATTATATCCAAAGTGATTATATGTATATTTATGGTCATAACCTTTAGGAAGTAAACTAAATTGACCATCCCAACGATGTCTGCAAAGATTATCTTGTCCAGAAGTACAAACACAAGCTCTTCCCCAGTCACGATAAGACTGTATTAATCGACTCAGTATAGGATTATTTGTATATACAGCACCACCTTCACCCATGGTCATATGATGAGGAGGATAGAAAGAAGATGTTCCAATATCTCCCCAAGTACCTGTAAAACGAGTTTCTCCATCAATGGTATACTTTGAACCAAGAGCATCACAGTTATCTTCTATAAGCCACAGTTTGTTTTTATTACAAAAATCTTTAACAGCCTTTAAATTAAATGGATTTCCCAAGGTGTGAGCTACAATTACAGCCTTAGTTTTTTCAGATAGAGCAGCATCCAACTGATTAACATCAATATTGTATTGAGGAACTGTAATATCAACGAAAACAGGAACGGCTCCACTCTGCAAAATTGGAGCGATAGTTGTAGGAAAACTACAAGCAACAGTAATAACCTCATCACCTGGTTTTATACTTCTTTCTCCTAATTCAGGAGATGTAAGAACAGATAAAGCTATAAGATTTGCACTAGAACCCGAATTAACAAGATACACGCTCTTAACACCGAGCCATTCTGCAAATTCTTTTTCAAATTGAAAAGAAAAGCGTCCAGTTGTCAGCCAAAAATCAAGCATTGCATCTGTTAAGCTCTGCATTTCTTTCTCATCATATACACGAGAAGCATAACTTATGCGATCCCCTGGTTTAAAATTCTCTTTACTCTCAAGGGGAGCTTTAAATTCCTTATAGAAATCGACTACCAGTGACTTAATTTGTTCTCTAGCCTCTAATTCATTATTCCACCTAGACATTTTTTTCTCCAACAATTACAGTATATCTAACTCTTCGAACAATTCTTTAGGTAATTCAGGTGATAAATTCTGACAAGAATTTTCTTGAGGTAAACTTGGCCTTAACTCTTTATTTACGCTAATTATCATTTCAATTATTCTTGGTAAACTTAAATCCAAATTATCAAAGCTATAAATAGATTCACTAGTATTAACTCTCAAATAATCAATGCAGTAGCAGTTTGCAAGTTTCTGAAAATCAGGAAAACTATATCCATCACGAGTTGTAGTGTGAACAAGATGATTTCCATATTTATTTTTTTCTCTTTCCATTATCATTCCGGAAGAGGCATTATTCAGAATTACAATTGTTATTGGTAGCTTATATTTTGATATATATTGAAGTTCCTGAATATTGAATTGAATACCTTGATCTCCAGTAAAACAAATAACTGGACAAATTTCAGAATAATAAGCACCTATAGATTTAGGCAAAGCACATCCTAAAGCACCAAACGATCCAGAATAAATAATTCTGTTAGATACTAAGGAATATGCATAAGCAGTTGATACCCAAAAACTATTATTGCCTACATCACAAACAAATGGCATTTCTGACTCAGAAGATCTCATAAGATTAATTAAACAATTAACAACATTATCCAAATCCCATTGCGCTAGTTTTAATCTTAAATATTCACAAACTGATACCCATTTATGACTATTCGAATAATTCAAATCAGAATTTACAAGAACAGGAAGAAGTTCTGCGACATCAGCTTTGAAACATTTACAATTAGGGAGCTTTCTTAGGAACTCTCTTTCATCAATATCAACTCTAACAATATCACACTTTTCAATAATACTTCTAAAACTCTTTGAGTTTAAAGGAAAAGACAACCGATTTCCTAGAGATATTATCAAATCAGATTTGCTTAATACAAAATTGCTATACCTTGTTGCTCTACTTCCAATAAAACCAAAATACTTATTACAATTTGGAACTATATCCTGAGATACTCTACTGGATAATATAGGAATATTGAACTTGGTACTGATCTCGCTTAATAAAAAACTAGAATTATCACTTCTAGCACCGTTACCTATTAATATTACAGGTCGGTTATGTTTCTTTATTATAGTTTCTAATTCATTAACTATTTCATGTATATCTTTATCATTTTGACTCTTAAATATACTCTCACAATTTAAAGGAACATCCAGAAAAAAAAGGCCATTATATATATCAAGAAACACTGGACCTTTTCTACCTTCAAAAGCGCATTTACAAGCTTTTACTATTGTATCTTGGAAATTATCTATGTTGTCTAATCTTGTAGCAAATTTTGTTACATTTTTTACCATGCATACAGTATCTATTTCCTGGTTTGCTAAAACTCTGATATCTGAATTTAAGTCAATTGAAGAATGAGCTGTAATAAATAATGTGGGAATTGAGTCATAGTAAGCATCAGAAATTGCGGTAATCATATTAGTGAAACCAGGACCTCTTGTTGAATAAGCCACTCCCAATTTACCATTTACTTGAGCATATCCACATGCTGCATATGATGCAGCTTGTTCATGGTATGACAGATGCGGAGTAATTTCGTTTTTTCTGGCCTCTACCGCATACAAAAAATCCATTACAACAACACCAGGGATACCAAAAACATCAGTACACCCAAGCTTAATTAAATAGTCTACTAGCCAGTCAACAGCCTTCATTCATTTTTCCTCACTCCAAAAATCTTTAATTTCTTTATCCATTTCTAAAGGTATATTTCCTCCTGACAACCAAACTTTATTGAATTCACAAACCTTACGTATACATTCATTAATATGCCATCTAGGTTGCCATCCAAAAGTTGATTTAAGAAGGCTGCAATCTAGTTTTAGAAAACTGGCTTCGTGAGGTGCATTATTATCAGAAATTATTTTCCACGTAACATTATTTCCCCAATACTTACAAAAAAGATCAACAAGTTGTCCTGTAGTAACGCAATCGGAATCATCCGGACCGACATTATAATATCCTTGATATGAATTATTATTATACTGTTTTGCAGCTATAGTTAAATATACAAACAATGGTTCTAATACATGCTGATAAGGACGAGTTGAGTTCGGATTTCTTACCCCTATAACCTGACTATTTTCAACAGCCCTAACGCAATCCGGAATAATTCGGTCACAAGAAAAATCCCCTCCGCCAATTACATTTCCTGCCCTTGCAGTTGAAACAGCAATATTTCTATTGAAAAAAAAACTATTCTTGTAACAGTGAGTTACAAGTTCAGAACAAGATTTAGAATTGCTGTAAGGATCGAAGCCATCTAATTTTTCATCCTCTCTGTATCCCCAACACCATTCTTTGTTTAGATAGACCTTATCTGTAGTTACATTAAGAACGGATTTCACACTCGGAGTTAATCTTACGCACTCCATAATATTAGCAGTTCCCATTACGTTTGTTTCATAAGTTCCGATCGGGTCCTTGTAAGACTCTCTAACTATGGGTTGTGCCGCAAGATGGAACACAATTTCAGGATTAAAATCTGAAAATGATTTTTTTAGAAATTTTATGTCTCTTACATCGCCTTTTACATGCAATATTTTATCAACCACAGAAGACATTTCAAAAAGAGAAGGATTTTTTTTCGAGCAACGTGAATAACCACATACAAAGGCTCCAGAATTTACCAAAATTCTAGTTAACCAAGTTCCTTTAAATCCAGTATGACCTGTTACAAAAACTCTTTTCCCTTTATAGAAATCAAGCATTAGTTAATTCTCCCACTTAATCCAAGGTGCCTTATTAGCAATAACTAGCTTTTCTAATTGCTCCTTTTCTCGCATATTATCCATACATTGCCAAAAACCTTTGTGCATATAAGACATTAGTTGACCGTCTTTTGCCAAATTTTCTAATGGTTCTTTTTCGAAAGAAATATTATCAATATCGCCTGACAGATAATCAAAAACTTTGGGTTCAAGCACCATGTAACCAGCGTTAATTGGAGCTGCATCTGATAAATTCTTTTCACGAAACGATTTAACAGCATTATCTCCTCCTATATCAAGAACACCTTTTGATTGATCCTGAAAAACAGCAGTTAAAGTTGCTACTTTACCATGATGTTCATGAAAATCTAATAATTTACAAATATCTACATCGCAAACACCATCTCCATATGTCATGAAAAAAGACTCATCACCGACATATTTTTGAATTTTCTTGATTCTCCCGCCAGTCATAGTATTAAGACCAGTATCCACAACAGTAACACTCCAATCTTCACAATGACTTTCATGAATAGTCATTTTATTTTTTCCGTTATGATAATCGAATGTAACATCTGAGTTTGAAACAAAGTAGTTAAAAAACCATTTTTTTATGTACTCTTGCTTATATCCTGCACATATAATGAAATCCTTAAAACCATAATAAGAAAATTCTTTCATAATATGTAAAAGAATTGGTTGTCCACATATTTCTATCATTGGCTTTGGTTTAAACTGAGATTCCTCAGATATTCGTGTGCCATGACCACCTGCTAATAATACAACTTTCATTTTTTTTCTCTTTTACGGCAACGAAATGAAGCCGATCGTTATCACAAAAATTGTTAGTTAATCATATACTGTAGTTAACTTGCAGGTTGTTCTTTAAAAATCAGTGAATTTATGTATTTTTTGTGATTTAGGGATCACGGATCAATATTTTTCTTGATTATTCTCTGAAAAACAGATCAAATACTGAAAGTTTAGGTATTTTTTTAGGTGTCACTATGGAACAAAGCACAGAAACTAGCAGACTGCAGCTGTTAGCAGCAGAGTACCTGCGTTTTCGTGCAGATGCAAACAAAAGTACTGACACCATTGAAATCTATAAAGAACATCTTCATAAACGAGGACATACTGAAGATAGCTTGTTCTTCGTACAGTATATGCAACAGATTAGAAATGCTCCTGAATTGGTCAGAGGCTTTCTGTAAAATACATCCTAACGAGATCTTTTATCTCACTTTTCTCAATGATATAAGACACAAGTACATTCAGTATGACTAGAGGAATGCTGACTATGCAGTTTATACTCCTGAAGTAGTACTGTTAGTAGTCTTATGGTCCACTCTATGTGGCAACACTACATGTAAGAAACATGCTGCCTTCTAGTTTAACTACAATTCTCTATTACAGCTTATTATTCCAGGAAGGCCATCACCAGAGTTCATGATAAGTGCTGAAACTATCAGGTTCTTTTTAAAGATGATACCTAATGATGAGTTCTCTAAGATATTTCATAGCTATTTTGCTGATAGCGGAATTAAAGCAGAAGAGCTACTACAAAACCTTAATCATGAAGATTCAAACGATGATGCCCTTGTTGACACCATAGAAGGCTTTAGAGTCTTAATTGGTGGAGATGGACAGGAATTAAGAGCTTCATTCAGGCGAGGTGAACATAGCCGTAAGAAGAAAAGTGCTCACAGAGTAAGTCTTTACAACTGTACATCTAGAGTTGTACAAGACTATGTCATGGTTCAGAAAAAGAACAATGAAGTACAGGCTTTTATGCTGATGCTTTTACGTACAGCCTACCCTAAAGATGCAATCTTTTATGCTGATGCTATTAACACTAAAGAGGAGTTTATAACTTTCATGAATGAGAGAGGTATAGACTGGATGTTATGTATCAAAGAGAATGCAGGTAATAAGGCATTTAGAAACTTCATTAAAGAGCATTTTGACTCACTAGATGTTATTGAGTGTTTCTCTCATCAAACTGTTGATAAGGTTGGTGGAAGAATTGAAATCAAAGACTATGAAATCATCCCTATTGAAAAACTTACTCTTCCTGAAGAGATTAAGGTTCAACCTGATACTAAGATGGTTGCAAGAGTAACCTCAACCACTATAGAACATCGTAAGGTTGATAAGAATAATGAAATAGAGCCTGAGACATCAGTTTCAACTCTGTTCTATATCTCCAGTCTTGATTATAACGATGAGAACTGTTTACAGCTTTATTCATTCTCATAATGACAGATGGATGTATGAGTCTCACCATAACACCATTGATACTGTACTACTTCAAGATCAACAACACTGCTGTGACGAAAACCATTTAGCTTAAATTATCGGTCTTAACTCTATGGCTTATAACATCCTATCTTTTGCAAGACAGGATTTATCTAAACACACTGGAGTTAAACACCGCAATAAAGAAACAGCTAAGGGAGCAAAGCTTGAGTCTTACAGTGATGTTATATCTACCTTAAAGGGAAATCCTATTTTAGCTTTGGATTGCCTGTTTAAGTTTATGGAAACGTCTCCTGTAGATAGTTAACTCCTTTCATAACATCAATACAGGCGCTGTTGAGATACACAGTGCTTATTCCTATCGCTGCTCTTACAAATTTCCTTTCAGAAGATATATAAATTCACTGATTTTTAAAGAACATCCTGCAAGGCTTCGCTTCAGGATCTGATTAAATGTTTTGACAACAAATGAGCTATCAATTTATGTGACACTGATCGGCTCTATTTGTTTGTCGTAAATCATTTTTATAGTTTTTTCTATTCCAGTTTTCAAATTAATATTTACTTTCCAACCAAGTGATTGAAGTTTAGAATTTTTCAACATGACACCTGGCATTCTCTTATTAGTTGAATCTCCTTCCTTATACAAAACTTTCACTGAGGTTCCTAGCTTTTTATTAACTACATCTGCAATTACACTAGCCATTTCATCTACTGCAGCAAAATTTCCACCTTCACAATTAGCTGAAATATTGTAAGATTCGCCCTTACCACCTTTTGCTGCTACAACTAAAAGACCTTCTATGGCATCATCAATGTAAATGTTATCTCTACGGGGTAACCTTGCATTATTTATCAAAATATCTTCACCAGCTAAGGCTTTTTTTACAAACTCATAAAAAGCTGTATCTGGGAGTGATTTTGAAAAACCATATACATAGCTAAAACGAACAATGCTTATATCCAATTTTTCTTGTTTTGCGTAAGACTTGCCAATAACCTCAACCATTCTCTTACTTTCAGAATATGGAGCATTTATCGCGTCTAACGTATCAGCTATTGAAGTATCTTCTTCCCCAACCAAGATGTCTTCACTAGACTTAGTTCCATAGACTGTAGCAGATGAGAAAATGATAAGTTTTGCATTTGTCCTGTTTTTTACACGTTGTTGTGACATAAAATTAATCATATTCAATGTTCCCAAAATATTTGGAAGAACAACACTAACAGGTTTATTCTTTATAAGGTTACCTGCAATAGGCCCCGCAGCATGAAAAATATAATTTATGGATTCACAAATTTTCAAAGGACAACTTATATCATGCTCTAATAAACAAAGATTTCTATTACTTACATATTGTTCAAAAACTTTAACAAGTTTATTCTGATCACGCCCAATTGCAATCACACGAGTCGAATTATCTTGTAATAGTTTTACCACCAAATTACTACCGATCAAACCAGAAGCTCCAGTTACCATCACTGTCTTATTACTAAAAATACTCATAAACATTCCTACAAATTATGTACATATAATGTCATACACCGCAACTTAAAGGCTTTACTTTCTCACAAGAGAATAACATCTAAAAGAGCTTATGCACTATGGATTTGATCTTTAAAATTTGTAACTACTCAGAACCTACCCCCAAAACGATCTCAGCATTACCATTAAAAGCAGAGGTTAAAGCTTCAAAAGCTTCTATACCTTGTTTCCTAGCTGTGCTGCGGAAGGATGTAATCGTTAGGTAGGTCTGAGTTCCTTTAATTGAACGAAAACATAACCTTTGATTTAGTCTTTACATTACGAACATCTCTTTCTGCCTGATTATTGTCAAAAGGTACAGAAAAGTTATGAATAAAGAGACATACCGATGCCTTGAGTTTAATCAGTCTCTCAATCAGTGAACGTTCTTTTCCTTTCTTTCGTTTGCCTCATTTTAGCTGATATTGTCAAATCTGCAATATGTTCTCCAGCAGTCATGAACCGCTGTGCCTGTAAAATTGGTTATCACACCATTATCACTATACCTACCTGTCCTTTTTTTGTTGACTGTAAGGTAGGTATACTTCTCATTAGAGTAGTTATGTACCCATTGAGTAGAGTCTTCAAGTCTGACAACAGTCTCATCGAAATTAACGTAAATGGTCTGAAATAAACTTTTCAGATCTCGAATTAAGCCATATTCCATGGCATAAAACTCTCTAAGACATCAGATGAAATTTTGTGGACCTTGTAGAGAGTGATTGTTCCTTTTTTGTCTTTTTCAAATTCAATATCGTTCATATGAAGGGTCATGTTTTCAATGACTTTCTTCATATAAGTTCTAAAATCAGTGTTATGTAGAATACAGGTCTTATAGAGTGAATAGAACTCTGTAAGATTATCAGCACCTTTACAGGTATCACTGGCAATCATATCTTTACGTAAGATATCGAGCTCTCTGAATTTCTCTTCTACATTGTTGTTCTGCATTACACCACAAGGACTGTCTAAGAAGGCTTTTAATCTGTCTTCATTTTTAACTAGATAAACAATAGCCTTTATACAGTCTGTCAGAACACTTTCTCTTAGTTTCAGTCTGTTCTTTATTACTCTTGTTAGCTCTAACTCTTTCAATATCTTTAAAGATAACTTTAGCCTTATCAAAGATAGCATTGATTAAAGGTAATACATGCTTATTCTCAGTTTAACGATATCTAGTTTAGAATTGCTGATGCGCTTTCTACCCTGCTCGTTATAAACATTAAAACCGCTGGTAATAGCTTCAACCAATTCTTTGCTGTCTTTAATATCCTGCTCCCAGCTATTCTTAACCATATCAGCTACAGAATTACCATTCTTATGGGTAGCATAATTGATTAGCTCACAGAAGTTTCTTCTAGCGTGTATCCAACAGATACCATGACAGAAAAAAAATCTTTGCTCTTTACCGTCTTTATCTGCCTTAATAGAGAACACATTTCTATAGAAGGCATCAAACACAACAAAGCAATCTTTTGATATCTCATTATCTAATAAGATATGCTTAGGTATATCAGAGTTTCTCTCCAAGGAATGATAATACAGACATACCTTCTGGGTTATGATACTAAAGACGTAAGTGCGACACATTTTAGATTTACTTCGTTGAGATTTACTTTTAGGGGTGTCTTCTACGCTGCTATTATCTTTTAACCTCTGCTTTTCTCTGCAACTCCAGTAGGTTTCATCTACTCCAATCAGCTTTGCTTGAGCTATATATCTTTCCATGTATTTAAATGCAGGCATCAGCATTGCAGCTGTAGTATCGGTATAACTGTATGCTGTCTTGTATACTTAATGCCATGACGCGACAAGTATTGGCTGATTCTGTTTAATGGAGATTTTAAGTTTGACCACTGTTCTAAAATTAAGCTCATAAGGCCTATGCTCATTGAGATCTTCTTCAAGTAATCTGTTTCAGAATTAACTGTTCATGGTACTTTGATATCGCTAAGCACGTTTCCATTCTCATCTACTGCTACTACCAGTAGCTTTAAATAATGATTCTTAATAAGTCCCATTTCCAAGTCTAGATTATCTGAGGAATCGTTAATTCTTACATACTTGTAGCGCTTGCCATCTTTACCTGTAAAGATTGTGCCTAGCTTCTTTTTAGTTTCTTCTAAGGTAAGTGCTGTTCCATCTACATCTACACATTTTTGTCTTTCCTCGACCTTGATGTCATCTGAGGTTAAAGTGCTTTTCATACTGGCTTTTGTTTTCTTCTCTTTACTTGATGAATCTATGCCTTTCTTTTTCTCACTCTTCTTACCATTGATATTCTCATCACTCAGTTTCTTTGTAGTTAAGGTTCTGTTTCCTAACTTTATATTGAGTGTCTCTATTAAAGCCATTAGCCTTTCAATGGTGATTTGGTTCTCTTCTATTTTCTTGTTAAGGTTAGTTAACTGTTCGCTCTGAAATTTCAATTGTTTGCTCTACAAAACTGTTAGAGCACTTTGCTTTGCTAACATATCTGATAAAGTTTCAAATAGAGTCATCAATACACTTACAAAAGAAGATGATACAGGATCGTAAGAAACTGCTTTTCCAAGTTTCTCTGAGATGTCTCTGAATCTGTCTTTTAGTGTCTGATGTTCTACTGCTACAAGCCCTTTTAAATCCTATACATGTATTATAGCAAAGCCAGCTTTAGCACCTTATCAAGTGTTATTTTGTAAGTTCAAAACAACACTCAAAAGATCGGCATAGATCGATACAAGATCGTAGCGATCTATCAAAGAGAAAAATGACGAAAGTAAAGCCGTAAAAAGTTCATCTCTCTATGGTCTTTAAATAAGACTTTACAGGCAAATTTAAAGACTGCAAGAAAAATGTAATTATGTACAGATTTGTGAGTCTAATCACACTGATTTTTTAATGAACAGACAGTCTGCTTTGAGACTGGCTTAAAAGATTTTAAAGGTTATTTCAGACCTTTTACAAATTAACAACTTTAGACTCAATTAGTAACTCTCTGATTTTTTGCACTACATCTTTACCTTAAGTGAACATTTCTCAATCATTGAGCAGATTGTTCCCTCTGATAGAGTTACATTGAACATGCCATCAATTATGGTATGAATTCTATCGGTACTTACAGCTCCGAAAGTGCTTAAAAGTCCTGATATCGCAGTAAAGCTATATCCATACTGAATATAGCCTCTTACATTCTCAGGAAATTCTCCCTTGAGCTTTGACTCTCCACATGGACAGTCTATGGTTTTGACTGCCTGATGCTCTATGATCTTAGTATTAATTACTGCTTCTACAACATATCTCTTTTCGGTACATTCAAATACTTGTCCGTTTGCTGAGCATGAGCATAGATATGGACAGGTTTTTCATTTTTCTGGTAAATGTACCTTTACCTCATCAGGTTCATGTGAGAGTTTCATGTTCACTCCTTTATGATCTTTCTGTCCACCTGTCTTTCTTCCTGTCTTCTCTCTTAGACTTCTGTTTTTATTTGCTTTCTTATAGCAATCACTTGATGGTGGCTTTGAGCAGTTATGGGAATCCATGTTCAGTTGTCGTTGCAGGTCTTTTATGGTTTCCTGCAAGCCAGAAATAGTTAGTTCCATGTCTGAAATGGTAGCGGTTTGCATCTTATTTTGCTCTAGAGAGGCTATATTCTGCTTCATAACACCTGAGAACATGGTTATCATCATTTTGATGATGGTCGACAACAAGAGCACTAGTACTGATAAATCTGCTGGAGCTTTATCTTTTAGCTCTTTACAGAGTTTCTCGGCATCTTGTTTTAACTCGTTGAAATCCATTGAATCACCTTCGCATTTCTACTGCTGTTATTATAAAAGCAGCCTTTTTTAGCATTAGTGATAACTCAATTTCAACTTGATGAAGCATCTCAAAACTATCTGTAACGCACTTTTATGAGCTCTACAGATCGATGACAAGAGAAAATGACAAAACAAAGCCCCCATAAAAGTGTCCATCTATAATCGCTTTATATGCGCTTATAGAGCGCTTTTGAACAACCTTAAGAAAAATGCCTTTTAGCTAGATTTTGTAAGCTTGTTCACAATAAAATTTTCTAAAGAATACACTGACTGTAAAAGTCTGTGTAAAAAAAGCCTTAATACTACTCAGAATCTATTGGAGGTTCTGAGTAATTACCAAAAAAGAATGTCACACATAGATTAGCAATTAACTGTGAAATTTTAATACGCTAATAGGTAATAATCAACCTATCACTTATACTAAATCAAGTTTCTTGTATTTAAAATACAGTTTTCTTACAAACTTCGGCATTACAAGAAGAGCAATTTTAAACTTATTTTTCGCACTAATATGGGAATTCAACATTAATTTTATAAATGACTTTAGAACTTCTTGTTTAAATCTATTACATATCTTAATATCACTTTCTTTTGTGCAAATATCACAAAACAAGGCATAGTCAAGAATTCTTGGAACATATAGCTTACAGTAAACTAAATTTTCAAAATCAGGCTCTTCAGCCATAATCTTCTTAATGACTAGCACATCGTCAACTTTTTTAGAAACTGTATAAGAGTTTGTTGCGCTATTATCACGCGAAGTGTCATAGAAATATCCTGATTCATGAGTATATAGAATAGGTGTAGATGAATTTTTAATAAACGAGTACTTAAATAAAAGATCCTCACCAAATTTTATTTTCTTATCAAACTGAAGATCTTTTAATTGATCTTTTCTGTAAAAACTCGCAAAAGGAGCCCAACAGATCATTCCATAAAGAAACAACTCTTTTAATGCTTCCCCTTTATTAAGAACTTTTGATTCTGAGTAACTACACATATCGTTGTTGGAATTTAACTTTGATACTACTTTATAAGAATTACAAACAAGTGAGTAATATCCTTCTTTTAGTTCTTTCGATACAATCTTAAAATAGTTCAAATCTAACCAATCATCTGCATCTAAAAAGAAAATATACTTTCCTAAACTGTGGCTGATTCCGACATTTCTTGCTTCGCTTACTCCAGAGTTCTTCTGATGTAATACCTTTACCCTATGATCTTTTTTAGCTAATTCATCACAGATAGATGGTGTTCTGTCAGTACTGCCATCATCGACAATAATCACTTCTAAATCATCAAATGACTGATTTAACACAGATAAAACCGAACGGTTAATACAACTTTCAACGTTGTATGCCGGAATCACAACACTAATTAACATTGTACTGACTCAATTTTTGATGGTAATAAAAAGATAAAGAACAATCAACCTAAATAACTGCGCAATCTAAGCTCACTCAATAAAATTCAAGTGCAAGAATGTTTTTATAGGAATTTCTGCACCTAGCACCTAGATTCTAATCGTCTTGAACTCGGTTCATTGTACAGTTAGTTTGTGACATTATCTTCATATTTGTGAATAACCACACATTGATTTTTTTTAAGAAAAAGAGGGGGAGAAAAGGAAAACTTTTTCTTTACCCTGCCTTTAACATCTTTTCCTTACCAACCATTGCAAATTCATTGCTGTCCATTTTTGAAGCTCTGATCTTGTTCTTAATCTTAGAACGTTTACTGTGAAACGGCATTACCACAGCATTCTTAGGTATTTACCATCGTTTGAATTTGCCTGTTGTTTCAACCAAAAGCCTTCTGCTTCAGGTGACTATCAAAGAACTTCTCAATGTTCTTGTTCATTCTGCTCATTATTACATCACCTTTACCATCAAAGCATTCTGATGGAGTGATATAGCAGATGCCACTGTGACGGTAAATGTTGTTATACAAATCATAGTATTTAACACCCCAAGCTCTTGCTTGAGATAAGGTGTCAAAGCTTTTAGGAATAGCAACCTCATGACCGTGTCAAGCAATCTGAAGCTTGCTTCCATATGAGCATTATCATTGCTGTGTCTTGGTCTGTTATAGGTGCATGGTATACCAAGATCTAGGCACTTAGCAACAATGGTTGAACCTCTCATAGGAGCACGATTGTCACTGTGCAACTCAAGAACATTACAAAAGATATCTGTATTGCGACCGTCAGCTCTTATAAGAGTGTTGTCCACCTTTATAAAGCCTACCTTTTCAACAACTTTTTCAATGAATTTGGTTGCTATTTCAGCAGACTGTATGTCATGAACCTCCCAGTGGATCATCTTTATGCTGTACAAGTCCATGACAGCGTAAAGGTAATAGTATTCTCCCTGAGGATTGGTCTTATACAGGTAGGTAATATCTCATACCAATACCTGTTTAAGTGCTGTTAATACCAGTGTTCTACGCTCTACTGAATCGTCCTTGTTTGAGTTCTTATCTGTTCCTCTTTTGTCGTTACACCTGACATTAAGTAGTAACAGGTCGGAAAGCGTTATTGAGATCAGAACTTAAAAAATGAATAATCAATCCAACACAGGCAGATCTGTAACGGGCTGTCTAACTCGCATTGATCGGTAAAATTTTCGAATAAAACATCATTATTCAGTTAATCAACAAGTTAAAACGCTTTGTCCTGGTAATACGACTTAAGGTAATACCGGCACTATTCATCTCCCATAGCTATCAGGACCAGTTTTACTTCAGTCGGAAGTCCAAGTACAGATACTTTTCCTGTACTTCGGTTGCACTGAAGGACGATTCCACTGTTGCCTATATACTGATACAGTCTCATAAGGCTTGACTTTTCAAGCTGAACCTTATGATCCGGAGATGGTATAGTGAGCTCCTGCTCCTGCATCTTCTTTCGCATCAGGTATTCTGTTGCGGTATATATCAAAAGAGCTGTGGTCATAATCCACATCAGTGCATTTATTCTTGATGGCAGCTCCAGATAGATTGCGTTGATAAGCAGTTTCTTATCCTTGAGGCATCTCCAGTTACGCTCTACTACAGACTGCTTCTTATATACACCTATGATCTCTGCCATAGTCCAGTTTCTTTCAACATCATTGGTGCAGATGACGTAATAGGTATCCTCTTTTATCTTCTGCTCTATGGCGGTATCATCAAGCTCAACTTCAGCTCTAACCTTAACCGCAACCGTTACCTTTTGCTCATCCTTACCATGTCTGCCTTTATGAGTGTATTTCTGTACTTCCTCATAGCCAATACCAGCATCAGTAAGCTTTACAAGCTTAAGCTTAGCTGTGATTTTTCTTTAATTCCTGTTCTGCATCAGCCTTACATTTGCAGGGCTGCGTCCAGAGTTTCTTCAGCTGAGAATTTACCTTATCAAGCTCCTTTCTGCTCTTTTGGTAATGGTCCTCTTCTTGGTGGAGTAAAGTAACTCATTCTGTACCAGCAGTTTCTTTACGGTTTCATCTCCAAGTTTACCTTCACCACACCACATGGCTTTAGTTCCTTCAGGATTGTTATCATCTACAGGAACAAGCTCTTCAGGATGTGCCTTTAACATCTTTCTGCAGGCTGTAGCCTCGTCATTCTTGTCAGGAATACGAGTTACCATTTTAATGCCATGTTCTTTAGTAGCTTTGGCAATAGGAGAGGTACATAAGGCACTGTCTCCTGTAAGATAACGTAAATCCTTAAACTGAGCCTTGATACTGTCCCAATAGTCAGTAATGACATTTCTGAAACTGGTCTTATCGGATACATGTCCACTGACACTGGTTTCAAATATAGGCAGTTTACTCAGTTCATCACAAAGCATCAGCTCATTTATCTGTCCCAGCTCTGGATGATTGTCTCTACTGTACCCCTGGTCGAGAACAATATTGCATCCATATTCAATTCTTGGCTCTCCAGAATAATGGAAGCTGGTACTGTCCAAATGGACACTCTCTACCTTGAGTCCCAGTTTCTCTGCTACTTTTGCAGAGCATCTTAAAAACAGCTTCTCTGGTCCAAATTCAGCGATGGCATCCAGAGTTCTTGAAAGAACATTTCTATCCAGCTGCTCAAATGTAACATCTTTACGATTTATAAGAGCCTGTAATGGTCGGTTTCGGTAAAACTCCTGCGTTCCATACAGTGACTGATATGGTACATTCAGGACCTGACAGCATAAAAGCTTTACTATTTCAGAGCTCTTAAACTTAACATGGGAACCTATCTTCCCTATGCACAACTCAATAGGCTCATCAAGGTTGAAATAATCAAATCCTGCTGCTGTTAATCCCAGATTACCAAGCTCAGCTGTTACCTGTTCGTTGGCATCATCAAAATCGTCAAGCGATGCCATATTCCTGTGTCTTATATTCTTTTGTACCCAAGCTTTATAAGGCATCTGATGAAAAATTAAAAGACTTTATGTGATCTGGTGATCCTTAAGTCACGCTGATGAAATTACTACCGATCGTTTTGATCCTTTAATCGCAAAATAAGCAAAAAGTCGTTGAAAATTAAATATATAATTTTATGATGACCATAAATTAGTAGAAAGTGATCTGAAATCAAACCTAAACTCTCGTCGCCCTAGTTTACAACATAGGTTACGAACCTCACAAATCCCCTATATTTAATTATTTTTCATTTGTTTTTTTAAGATTTTCTTGTCTTAAATTCATTTTAGTTTTTCATAGTCTATGATTCTGTTATATGGCTATAACATGACTTCTGAAGCTATAAAATGGAACTTTTCCAGTTACACTGATAAGAACGGCAGAACCTATATCATCTCCTACTACAACAGGTGGGATCCTGTTTAGAAACAGTCTCGTGTGGCTAAACGTATTCATGTGGGCAGACTTAATGCTGGTACAGGTGAGGTTTCCTTATCAAAAAGCTTTTTAGAAGCCAATCCTGATTATGTTGGTGAGCATGTTTTCTATGAAAGCAATGCCCTTGTAATTAGAACAGAGGAAGATGCCGAGGCTATAAAACAGGAAGTGCAGGATGATTTGTCATGGAGATGTGACTGTGTTTCCTTTGGTCTTACCTATGCATGCTGGGAAGTTGCAAAACAGTCTGGCATTTTATTCAATCTTAAATCAGTATTTGGTGAAGAGGATGGAGCTGAACTCCTAAGACTGGCTGTTTATCAGCTTTGTTCTCACAGTATGGCGATGCAGAACTATGAAGACTGGTTATCTATGAATTACCTGCCTAAAGCTGAACCGCTATCAAGTCAAAAGATTAGTACCATACTTGCTAAGGTAAATCAGGAGAACATTGACCAGTACTTCAAATTAAGACATGACAGAGTAGTTAAAGACCATATAAAGAAAGAAGAGAAAGCAAAGAAACTCAACATGACTCTTCCTCCTATGATGATGGCCATTGATTCCACCTCTATCAGCACCTGGTCTGAATCTATAGACAATGCAACCTTCGGTCATGCCAAGCAGGACGACTTCCTAAAACAGATTAACCTCACCTTCTGTATTGATTACTTTACCGGTGACCTTTGCTATGCCTACGAGTCTGAAGGCTCTGTTAATGATATGTCTCTCTTTGCCGACATCCTGCTGCGTATGCAGAATGTAGGTCTTGATTTATCTAAAACTCTGCTTACTACCGACAGAGGTTATGCTTACATTTTGAATATACAGAAACTTATCAAGTGTAAGCTTATGTTCTTAACTGGTATGTCTTTAAAAGAAGACTCTGTTAAAGCCACTATTGACCGCTATAAGCCAAGCCTTAACAATCCTATGTTTATGAATGGCAACCTCGGTATTTATGCAAGAACTGCTGATACTGAAAAGTGGACTTCCACATCTGACGGTGTCAGTGATGAGAAAAAGGTGTTCTTACATCTGTATCATGATGCAGCTTTAGGTGAACGTCAGACTATCGCTTTAATGCGTGATTTACAGGATATCCTTGATAAGAAAAAGGCTAACACTACTGTAGATAAGTATTTCTGGAAAAAGTACTCTGGCTTCTTTGTCCAGAATACCAAAACTCATGAATGGAGCCTGAACTCCACTAAAGTTCAGAATGCCTGCAGATATCACGGTTACTTTGCCATAAGAACCAATACCATTGAAGATCCTTTCCAGAGTCTCGTAATTTATAGAGAGAGAAACATTGTTGAATCTGCCTTCAGACAGTTCAAGGTTCTTAATGAAAGTGACAGAATGTATGACACTGGTACTTCATACAAAGGCAAACTCTTTATTTACATGCTGGCTCAGACTATCAGAATGATGATGTGCGTTTGTGCTTCTAATCATAAGCCTGATGGAAAGGTCTTACCTGGTGATTCTTTTGATAAAGCTATGCTTCAGATGCAGAAACTGCAGGCTACCAGACCTGCTGGAAGGGGGATTTACATAGTAAAAGAGATCCCTAAAAAAACTAGAGATCTCTTTGAGACTTTTAAACTCGGATTTTGTAGAAAAGTATGCCATAAGAAAATGTAAAAAACTAAAAAACCGGTCAAAACAGCAAGGGAAAGGCGATTTAAGACTTTCCCTTTCTTTTTGTCTGTGATATAATATCTCATAATTGTATGAGATAGTTAAAGGTAACATTATGCCTCAAATTCCAGTTCCAAAACTTCCTTGCGCCAAACTTGGTATTGTTAACTCTAAGAGTGGTACTTACTACTATGTACAGACTTATACTCACCACTACGATAAAGTGAAGAAGCGTTCTGTTAGAGACAGTCAGAAAACTATTGGTACTGTTACTGGTGGCGATAAATACGGTGTTATTAAGTTCAAGCAGTTCTTTTTAGATGAACATCCTGAACTTGAGAACTTTATTGTCTCCTGGACTAAGGATGGATTTAGTTATAAGTTAGCTGATGAAGAGGATTTCTCTACCATTATCGAAAGACCTATTGAGAAGAAGCTTGCTGGTTCTTCCTGGGCTTTACAGAAACTGATGGGTGATAGTGGTATTGGTGATGCTCTAAGAGAAAACTTTAACTCATATAAGCGCAATCTTAAATTAGCATCACTTGTGATCTACATGGTGATTAAAAGAACCAATGCCATGCATCACTATGAGCCTTTTTCTAAGCTCACCTGGTTACCATGGTCTAGACCCATGAATGACGGACAAATCACCAGACTCTTTCAATCTGTTACCTATGACGAGGTTATACGTTTCTTTAATGCTCTTAATAGAAACTACTGTCAAAAGTATGGTAAAGATTTCTATAAGAGAGTCTTTGTTGCTCTTGATTCTACTTCTGTATCTACCTATTCAAATAACCTGTCTTTGGCTGAGTATGGCCATAACAAAGACGGTGATGATATTCCTCAGATTAACTACATGCTTGTCTGTGATGAAGTTACGGGTTTACCTATCTATGCAAAAGTTTATAAAGGCAATGTGGTTGATGTTACTACTGTTAAGAACTTACTTGCCGAACTTAAAATCATGCATTCACGTGTTACCTCCAGTAATAACAAGGAGGATTTTGTTCCTACCTTAATCTTTGTTACTGACCGTGGTTATGATTCTGAAGACAATCTGCAATATTACCTTATTCATCACTACAGCTTTGTCATCCGTTCTATGCTCCGTTCTAAATGGGTTAAAGACGTTCTCTTAGAAAACTATGACAAGCTTATGGAAGATAATTCCCTTGATACCTACACTTCTCAACATATGTGCTCTGCTCAGGTAGAGTACAAGTATGACGACTTCCCTGTAGATAAAAGAAATAAGAGCAACAAAGATACTGCTAACATCAGTGTTCACATGTACTTTGATGAAAAAATCAGAGCTAACAGCAGAGCTGTTATTAAGGCTAATACTGCTGTTTCCAGAGATGAATACAATAAGCTTGTTGATAAGCTTTATGCAGAGAATGAAACTGTTACTGCTAAACTTCTGTCTGAGCTTAAACTGGAAGACGCTACTAAGCAGAAGTTTGTCAACCACTATTGTGTCTTTGATTCTAAAGGATATGCAAAAATCTCTGCTGATAAGATTGATGAGAAACTTAAGTTCTCTGGCATCATGGTTCTCTTAAGTGATGCTATCACTGATGCTAAAGAAGCTTATTTCGCCTACGAAAGACGTAATACTGTTGAATCCAACTTCCAGATATTCAAAGATCATTTAAACTTTGACCGTATATACTCATCATCTGACCGTGCCTTCCTGGGTAAGTTCCTCTGTCAGCTTATTGCTGCTTCTCTAAAGATAATATTTAACACTCGCATCAGAGATTATGAAAAATCAGATGCCGCTTCTAAAGATGGTCTTAAGTTCTCAAACAAGTCTCTATCAAGAATACTCGAAGATCTAGATACCATTATGCTTTCTGTATACAAAGGTGGTTATTACTTTGATGAAATAGCTGGCATCTATAAAACAATGTATAAAGCTATTGATATTCCTTTACCTGAAGCTAAGCATAAATACGAGCCAGATCAGGATGACAGGATCACAGATGAAGAGTTAAATGCTGAGTATGAAAAGATGGATGAAGATCTTGTAGAGATTGAAAAACAGCTGTAACAAAAAGTCCGACTTTTTAAATCTGACTTTTGATGTTCGCAGATTACTATGTCATAAAAAACTTACAAAATCTGCGTTTTAAAATTCCTTTTCCTAAGAAACAGATCAAAGATTAGTAACCATGATCTGCGGAGTTTAGGTTCAAACAGTTACGACTAAAGTTTTATTCGAAAAGTCAGGTAACTAACTGATTAATTGACATTATTTTTTATCTGAACTACTTTACAACTTTGTGATGTAGTTCAAATGGTGCGGTCGCCATATATTCATATTTGGTCTTGTGTTGTTGGTTTGTAGATAATTCCATTATACACTATGACTTTATTTTCATTCTTACCTACTTATCAAGATCTTATTGATCCCTCAATTTTTCGTACAGACCGAAAATTATCACTATTTAATGACAACATAGTGTTGTTTATTGTGAGTTACTTTTTTAATATTAAGCACAAAATCTATTAAATGATTTGTGAATTTGATACTGCCAACTTTATTTAGGCACAAAGCATCTCTAAACATATAATCTTGTGTAAAAAATACACTTTTTGAATAGTCTATGATCTGTCTCTTATACACATCT
>ERZ1026852.429-NODE-429-length-26208-cov-4.803044_pt1 | contig 26208 bp, 44 predicted proteins | sample MGYA00380156_ERZ1026852 | MGnify/ENA primary metagenome ERZ1026852 (study PRJEB33269, sample SAMEA4719792) | human gut metagenome | biome: human-associated habitat; feature: organic feature; material: feces | place: Cameroon | collected 2013-10 ...
GATTCTGAATATGTCGGTGCCTATTCTATTCTATCCAGCTCCCTTGGTAGAATCTCAGAGGAGCTGATGGCTTATGACAAAATGGGACACAAGTAATAAGGCCCATTTTCTTGCAAGAGAGTTCATTGCAAAGCAGGGAAGGAAATTCAGTCGCAGTGATTTCTTCCGTATCTATTCCTTCTTTAAGAAAAAGGATGACACGGTACTGAATCTACTGCATGAATATCTTTCTTCTGGCGAAGCTGACTTGAATTTATCTATGGCTGACTTATTTATCCAAGCCCAGAAATGGGCTTTGGAGAGTCAGAAAACAAAGATAACACAAACAAAGGTAACTGATTACCTTGCTTTACTAAAGGAGGAATAACATGAAATTCACTAATACACCCTTCGTCAAGTTGAAGGATTTTTTCAAGAGAGAAAAGAGTATTGCATTGGCGGAGGCTGAGGAACATCGGAGGGCAAGAGCTAATGCAAAGAAAAAGAATTCTGATAATGACACTGCTGGCCTTGATGTTGTGGCCTGTGGAAACGAGTAATGCTCCAATCCATGAATATCAAGGACTAGAACTTTCGTGCGCCCCTGTGACAGTCTACGAGCTACCAAGCGACAGCGTAGAAGTCGAAGCTGAGCCAAGAGATACCGTGAAATATACAGCGAATGTCTCTTGGTATACAGCTTCGGTTGATGAGTGCGGTAAGGCGAATGGCATAACAGCTAGTGGACACGTTGCTCAGGCAGGTGTAACCATAGCTGCCGATGACCTTCCCCTTGGTACTCGTGTGTTAATCAATGGACATGAGTATGTTGTTCAGGACAGGTTCGGAGCAGGGCATGTTAATCGCATAGATATATATTGTGAATCCAAGGAAGAAGCCTTTAGAAATGGAAGGCAGTTCTTGGAAGTAGAGATTTTATAGCATTGTAGGTATGTAACGAAACGTTATACACCTTGCTTATAAGGTAAAGATTCATTAGATGAGAGAGGAGGGATAGCATGGCAAAGATTAATATTGAACTCAATGAGGATGGCAAGGGTGGCTGTGAGATAGGCGGTAGTGTTCCAGAGTTACTTTCACTGATTGTCGTAGCGTTGTGGAATATTTCACTTGAAACAGGTATTGATTTTAGAAAGCTGGCCGATGACTTCGCAGAGATTATTCTGGACTGCAATCCAGAAGCTATGTTAGAAGCAGCTAAGGAGAAAGGTAAGGAGTAAGGAATGAATGTTGACAGCTTGTTACATAAGAGCTTAGTTGAATACATTCCTGAAGCCCAGCTTCATAGTGATGGAACATATCGCTGTGCTTGTCCGATACATCATGGCGATAACCCAACATCGTTTACGATTTTTCCAGACAATAATCATTACTATTGCTTTAGCTGTGGAGCACATGGGAATATAGTCAACTATGTCATGGAGCGTGACTCTGTTTCCTTTGAGACAGCAGTTAAGACTCTATGTGATGATTTTGGAGTAGAGATTGACGATGAGAGATACAGGGAACAGCTTAGTATAACCCAGCGTAATGCACAGTGGGTTAAGGCTATGCAGCGTAATCTCTCTACAGTCATTGATTATCTACATAAGAGAGGGCTTACAGATGAAACCATAGCTGAATTTGGTCTTGGCTACAGCGAGAAAATGCAAGCCTTAGCAATCCCAATGTATGACACGTGGGGTCGCTGTGCTGCTTTCCTGTATAGGTATTTCAATAAAATGCCTAAGTACAAGAACAGTAAGAACATAGATGGCCTGTTCATTAAGGGTGAGTTCCTATATGGCTTACCACAGGCTCAGAGAAACCTAAAGAAAACAAAGACACTCATGCTTTGCGAAGGTGCTTTCGATGCTATCTCAGCTATCCAGCAGGGCTACTGCTGTGTTGCCTACTGTGGAATCTCCATAGGTAAGGCTCATGTTGAGAAAATAAAGGAAATTATCTCCCCAGTCAAGGCCAAGGTTGTTCTTTGTCCTGACAATGATGGTAAGGCCAGTAAGTTTGTAATGAGAAGCCGAGACTTATTCCAAAGGCAAGCAAGTAATGTCGTTGTGAAAGTTGCTGTCATTCCTGATGGCTGCAAGGACTTCAATGATATGCTTGTCAAAGGACTGGACATAGCCAATGACTGCACATATGAAAGCATTGACCTGTACTGTGTCAAGCAAATAGTAAACTCTGAACCTGACAGGGATGTGCAGGAAAAGACAGTTCTTGACTTTATGAAAAGTGTTCGCAATCCTCTGACTAGGGCTGACATTGCAGAGTTCCTTGCTAAAGAATGGGAACGAGACATTGGACTGATAAGGGAATTGTTTTCCATAGAAACCGATACCTCAGAGGAAAAGCTGAGGGATATTGTTACCATAGACCGAGCTTATCAACAGCTTGAAAACAAGAAGATTGAAGAAACCTTTGGTACTGGCTATGAAAACATAGATAATACCATTCAGTTCGTAAGAAAAGATGTAGTCGTTCTGGGAGCTTATTCATACTCAGGCAAGACAACTGTGCTGTGTGAGTGGATACTCCATTGGTGTATAAAGCTGAAAAAGAAGGTACTATTTTTCTCAATGGAAATGCCAGTGGAAGCTATCACAAAGGTCTTAATTTCCAAGATTGCCCAGATACCACAGCATGAAGTCTACAAGTACATTCACGAACACCCTGATACTTATGAGCTGGTCACAAGCAAGCTGAAAGAGAATCTCTATATCATAGACAAGAACAATATTGCGTTTTGTCAGATGGGAGATTACTTAAAGCTACTAGCTCGTAAAGACATATTCATAGATATTGTAGCTGTAGATTACTTCCAGTATATGCAAGGCGTAGACACTATCGAGGGACAGGATAATGTAGCAAGGCAAATGAAAGCCTTTGCCAAGGAACAGAAAATAACCTTGGTTATGCTTAGTCAGCTACGCAAATCTTCGCAGTCCAAGGATGGCAATGGAAAGTTCCATGAACCTACTCAGGCTGACCTTGCAGGAGCAGGAGCCATTGGTAATTCTGCTGATTACATTCTTCTTATATGGCGACCAGCAATTAATGCAGGGTTGTCTCCAATAGATAGGGAGAAGCAGAAGTATGATACGGTCTTGAAAATAACCAAGGCCAGAGAGGTACGCAATGGCAACATCATATTCAACTTGGTATTTAACCCTGAGACTTCAAGGTTGCAGGAAAAGATAACTGAGATATAGGGAGAACAAAACGTTCACCGTTACTAATGTGGCAGGAGGAGCATAATGGATTTATATAACAACGACTGTATGAAAATATTACCAACCTTGGGTAACAAATCTGTTGACTTGGTTGTTACTGATATTCCTTATAATGAAGTAAACCGAAAGCATGGTTCGCTTCGTAAGTTAGATAAAGGTAAGGCTGACATTATTACCTTTGATTTAGATATGTTTGTCAGTGAGCTGGCCAGAGTAACCAAGGGTAGTATTTATATCTTCTGTGGAATAGAGCAGGTAAGTGACATTAGAAAAATCTTAGTCCAAAACAAAATGAGTACCCGATTGTGCATCTGGGAAAAGACAAATCCTTCTCCTATGAATGGCGATAAGATTTGGCTCAGTGGTATCGAGTGTTGTGTCTTTGGAAGATTCCCTAATGCGACCTTTAATGAGCACTGCAAGAACACTGTGTTCCGTTATCCTTGCGGAAGAAATAAGCTGCACCCAACTCAGAAGCCATTAGAACTCATTGAAAAGCTGGTACTGGCAAGCTCTAATGAAGGAGACACAGTGCTTGACCCTTGCATGGGCAGTGGAACAACAGGGGTAGCTTGCAAGAAGAACAATCGTAACTTCATTGGCATTGAAATGGATGGAGAATTCTATAACATTGCTAGTCGTAGAATTGAAGTTAGACGCAGCAAGTTAAATAAAGGAGGAATAGTCAGTGTCAGCAATAGGATTCAAGTGTCCTAATGGAGACAAGGTAAAGTTTGAAAATTGCTTTGCAAGGTGTGACCATAGATGCATGGCTCTCCCTGCACTCAAAGCAACTGGTAGTCCACATTGGTTTGGTAAGCCAAGTGTAACCCAGCTCTTGGCACCGACAAGGGCAATGTATTTACAGATTGTAAATGACTATTACCTGAATCCTCATGGTAGCATAGCTGCTATGATTGGAACTTCCATGCACGCAATCATGGAAGATAATTGTCCTATCAATTGGATAATGGAAGCAAGGCTGTCCGATGATATTACTTCGGGAGCCTTTGATGCTTACGATGCCGAGAACAGAACCTTATATGATTTCAAAAACTATGGAGCCTATAAGGTAGCTATGGCATTGGGCATGAAAGGTATCTGGCAGAAAAGGGTTATCACTAGGGGTAAAAGAAAAGGTGAGGAAGTCTGGGAGCAGAAATTTGTTGGCGGTGGTGTTCGCCATGTACATGATGTAGCACTACAGCTTAACTACTACAGAATCCTAATGCAAAAGCATGGGCTTCCAGTTGAGAAAATGATGGTTCAGGTCTTTGTCCGTGGTGGCGTTGATAAGACAGCGAAAAGCTATGGAGTAACCGAGCCTACCTATCTCATTCCAATCAATCCCATTTCAGATAAGTGGGTTCGTATGTACTTCGAGACTAAGTATAAGCGTCTCATGTATGCAATAGAACACAATGAAATGCCACCAGTATGCAAGGAAAACGAAAGGTGGAACGACCGCAGGTGCAAGGACTACTGTGAAGTTCATGAGTTTTGCCCATACTGGCAGGAGAATTATGGAGGTTAGATAACATGGAAAAGAAAAAGATTATTGGAGTAGTAAAGCATGATAACTCCAAGGCAATTAATGATGGGTACAGTACTAGTCAGAAGCACTATAAAGCAAGGAGTCCTATTGAGACTATGCAGCTTCTTATGACACCTGAGCAGCTCTATGGCTTCTGCATTGGTAACGCTATCAAGTATCGCATGAGAGCCGAGGATAAAGGCCAGTATGAGAGCGATATGAATAAGGCTCGCCAGTACACTTACTGGGCACGTTTGGCTAAGAATAGGGTACCCATTGACCCTGCCGAGGGAGTTCCTAGTTATTTCAAAAACCGTTTGTTTTAAGGAGGTAATAACATGGTAATGGATTTGAATGTAATTATTAACACTGAGATGACCTATGCTGAAGCAGTTGTTATTTTTAAGGCTTTGGCTGGGAAGCAGATGGATTCCGATGATGATGAAATTAGAAAAGACCTGCTTAAAGATATGAAGGAACAGTTGTTTATTGGAGAGTAAGGTTCTTCGCCTTGTCCTTCCGCTTCCTCCGAGTGTAAATCATATGTACTTGCACTCTCGCTTTGGCGGTAAGCGTATCAGAACCGCCAAGGCGAAGGAATGGTTTGACACAGCAGAAAAGATTGTTCGCACTGAGATAGTCAAGCAGGGCTGGGAGCCTACTATTGAGAAGAAAGTGGTTCTCGATGTTCTTACGATGTTCCCAGACCGCAGAAGGCGTGACACTAATAACACAGCCAAGGCTTTATGCGATATGTTGGAGCACGCTGGTACCTATGATGATGATAGGTTTGCACTGGCTCGTTACATAGACTATGGTGTCGACAAAGAAAACCCAAGAATAGAAGTTGTTATTCGTGTATTTGAGGAAGGGGATGGTTGGCAGTGGTAAAAGTTATTAAGCATGACGGTAGAGTTGAGGACTTTGACCATTCAAAGATTGATAAAGCAGTAGCAAAGGCAGCCGAGGAAGTAGGAGTAGAAGTTCCAAGTGTTCATCTTAGTTATGGCGATGGAAACAAGGGCGTTACTATTGTTGGCGTTGATACTATCCATGATGATGTCGAGAAGGAGTTAATGAAGCTGGCACCTGCTGTAGCCAAGGCTTACATACTGTACAGAGAGAAGCGTACAGAGGTAAGAGAGGGCAAGTCAGAACTTATGCAGTCCGTTGGCAAGCTCATTGAAGAAATGAACCATGACAATGCTAACACTGGTAACTCCGCAGCTTCTAAGATGTATGGTATTGCCGAAGCTGCTTCCAAGAGATATTACTTATCTCATATGAATCCTAAGTGGGCTGAGAACCATCGTAAGGGCAGAGCTTATATGCATGACCTTGGCTACCATGACATTACCTTTAACTGCTTCTTCAATCCTATCGGGAAAATGCTGAAACACGGCTTCAACAATGGAGTAGGTATGATTCGTTCTCCTAAGAGAATTGGTAGTGCTATGGCTCTCGTTGCTATCATATTGCAAAGTAGTCAGAACGATATGTATGGAGGTCAAGGCGTTCTTAACTTTGACTCTGACCTTGCTCCATATGTAACCAAGGAATACAACTGGCAGTTAAAGAATCTCACAGAGAATCTTAGAGAGCTGTGCCCTGAGCAGGGTACTAATAAAGCAGCAGTACAGAGCAAGGCATGGGAGCTGACTGAGAAGGCTGTGTATCAGGCAATGGAAGCCTTTGTATACAACATGAATACCATGAGAAGTAGGAGCGGTGCTCAGGTTACATTCTCCTCTGTAAACTTTGGCCTTGATACTTCCAAGGAAGGTAAAATGATTAGCCGTAATTTATTCAAGGCTTACATTGCTGGCCTTGGCAAAGGTGAGAATCCAATCTTCCCTAATCTTTGTTACCGCCTTATGGATGGCGTTAATCTCAATGAGGGTGAGCCTAACTTTGACCTGACACAGCTTGCCATCGAGTGCATGGGTAAGCGTATTCAGCCACGGTTCGTGTTCTGTGACAGCCCTGCTTATCCTAATAAGTACGAAGCTGGCACAATGGGATGCAGAACGGCTGTGCGTTCTAATGTGAACGGAAGTTCAACCCCAGAGGCACGAGGAAATCTCGCCTTTACTACCCTGAATCTTCCATACCTTGCCTTGGAAGCTAAGAGAAATGTCGTTAATAAGCACCTGCTGGTCAATGAATTTTTCAGATTGTATAACATTCTGATTGACGATGCTATTGATGAGCTTCATGCAAGGTATGACATTATCAAGAACTTGAAAGTCAAGGATGTACCATTCGTATCTGATTGGTATCAGGGCCATGAAGGCTTAACTCCTAATGATACCATTGAACCCATGGTTAAGAATGGAACGCTCTCTGTTGGCTTCATAGGTCTTGCTGAAGCACTCACTGTATTAATTGGCAAGCACCACGGTGAGTCAGAGCAGGCTCAACGCTTAGGCTTACAGATTGTTTATATGCTTCGTAAGAAAATGGATAAGGAGACAGCAAAGAGCCACCTGAACTGGTCATGCTTTGCCACCCCTGCTGAGAGTGCTTGCTATACATTACTCAATGCAATTAAGAGAGAGTTCGGTGTGGTCAAGGGTGTATCTGATAAGGATTACTTGACCAACTCATGTCATATCCCTGTGAGCTTCAAGTGTGACATGAAAACAAAGATTGATATTGAAGCTCCATATCACCTGCTATGCAATGCAGGAGCAATCTTCTACCTTGAAGCACCAAGCAGTCCTAAGTTTAATCCAGAGGGGTGTCTGCACCTGCTTCAGTACATGGCTAAGAGTGGCATTGTATATGGTGGCCTTAACTATGAGCATGACTTCTGTGTTGACTGCGGTGAGCAGGGTACATTCAATGTCTGCCCTAAGTGTGGCAGTAAGAACATTAGAATAACCAAGATAATCACTGGCTACTTATCAACTTCTGATAAGTTTAATCCCGGTAAAGTAGCGGAAGCCAAGGACAGGGTGAGTCATACATGAGGATAGCAGGTATTAGAGAAACCTCACTTTTTGACGGCCGTGGTATCTACTATGTAATCTTTGTTCAGGGCTGTGCACACCACTGTGTACAGTGCCAGAACAAGGGAACATGGAACTTCGATGGTGGCTATGAGGTGAGCGTTGGAGAGTTAAAGGAAAGTATTAGTAAGTACATTGGATTCATTGATGGCATTACCCTTAGTGGCGGCGACCCTGCCTATCAGTTGGATGAGCTTAGAGAACTCATTGACTGGGCAAAGGAGCAGGGACTTAATGTCCTGATGTACACAGGATTCACCCTGCAAGAGTTACAGGAAAGACGGTATAACCTTGATGGCATTGACTGTATCATTGATGGACTGTATGACCATCGAAAGCATACAAGGGACATACCATTCAGGGGTAGTAGCAATCAGAAGATGTACTTCAATGAAGCTGGTAAGTGGGTAAGCGAGGAGGAGCATGATAAGCATGAAAGAAAAAAGTTTTAGCGTTGAGGCAACGGTGAAGGTAAGACTGTGCCTTGGTGCACTTGATGTTGACGATGCTTACGACAAGGCAGAGGAGTGTATTACAGATACCCTCTGTAATATGTATGAAGCAGATGTTAAGAATGTGGACATTCCTTATATTGAAGTAAGGAAGAACGACTGATAATAACCATGTGGTGCCAGTGAATGCTGGTGCCACCCCCCTTGTGGGGAGAAAGGAAATAGCATGAAAGTTCATAATCAATACTTTGAAATCCTTGACAGACTGAATGGCAAGGGAATCTTAAAGAAGATAGAGAAGTGTGGCAGGGTATGCTACAAGTCAGAGAATAAGATTGGCGATGGTACAGCAGAGAAGTTCGTAGGGAACATCATTAAGCGTGGCCATGAATCTGTACTGGAACACGTTACCTTCTCTGTTAGATTTGTCACTGATAGAGCAGTAACCCACGAACTTGTCAGACATAGACTGGCATCGTTTAGTCAAGAGTCACAGCGTTACGTTGACTATGACGGTGACATGGAGTTCATTCGTCAGGTTGATATGAATTTTGTATCAGAGGCAGCTTGGCAGGATTGCATGGAAGTGTCAGAGGTAGCATATAAAGCTCTTAGAAAAAATGTTAAGCTAAGTCCTCAGCTTGCTCGCTCCGTGCTTCCTAACAGCACTAAGACAGAAATTATTGTCACTGCAAATCTCCGTGAATGGCGACACATATTAAAGCTGAGAACTTCCAAGGCTGCACATCCACAGATGAGAGCATTGATGATTCCGTTACTGAACAATTTGAAGAAGTTAATTCCTGTTGTGTTTGATGATATTGAGGTGGAGAAATAATGACTAGCATTAAGATTAAGTATTTTGACAAGGCTTGTGAGCTTGAACAGCACGGTGATTGGATTGACCTGAAGGCAGCTAAGGATATGGAATACAATACCCATGATGCCTTTATGATTCCGCTGGGTGTAGCTATGCAGCTCCCAGAGGGTTATGAAGCTACCATGCTTCCACGTAGTAGTACCTTTAAGAATTATGGTATTATTATAACTAACTCAATGGGTGTCATTGACGAAGCATTTTGTGGCGATGATGACCAGTGGCATTTCCCGGCATATGCCTTGCGAGCTGGGAAGATTTGCAAGGGTGACAGAATTGCTCAGTTCAGAGTTCAGAAGCATCAGGACTGCATGAAGCTGGTCAAGGTCGATGCCTTGAACAATGAAAACCGTGGCGGATTCGGGAGCAGTGGCAGATGATTGTTCGCTGTCTGGTGGATTTGAATAATGAGGGGGTACTATTCCTCCTTACTATTCAAACAGAGGACAGAGAGCGACTATTCAAGGAGCTTAAATCATTTTCTAATGATGTTAGATATGTTGAAGATAAAGAGGAACCTTCCCAGCGAGACAAGGGTGATAGAATATTAACTGATGGCAGCAAAGTTTTACGTTGCCAATTCTTTGGAGACAAGGTGTGTGGCCTGTCAGCCTTTAGTAAGAACGCTGGTAAAATGGCAGTGATTAACAAGGCGGTGAGCATATGAAGGATATGCTTGCACAGTTCATGGACGACTATGAGAGCGGTCGTATTACCATAGAGGACTTACAACGCAGACTTGCCTTTGACCAATGGAGAAATGATAAACCTGTTAGACTAATAGACTATGTTCCAGACAGGCGGTGCCCAGAAGATGTTATCATAGCCAGAGAAGATTACAAGGAACTCTATGAAGGGCTTATTCTATTGCGTGACAGAATTAATATTAACACATGGAAAATCCTATACATGACTGCATACGGATACACACAGAAAACTATTGGTGAAGCACTTGGAATTACTCAACCAACTGTATCTAAACGAATAGATAAAGTGTTTCCGATTGCAAAAGAACTCGGTATAGATAAGTTATTAAGAGCTGTTATTGCATGGAAATAAAAAATAAGGGAGTAGCATTTTGCTACCCCCTTTGGATTTACTAAGGAGACGATGTGAATGAAGAATAAGGTAAACATATACGAAAGCAAGGAACTAGGTTCTCCACGTGGAGAGGTAACGATATACATAGAAGATAATGAGATTCAGATTTCTTCCCTTGATATTGCAAGGAACTTCAATAGAAGGCACGATGTGGTTTACAATATTATAACTTCTATTATTGAAAATATTCCCATGTCGATGGAAACAACGGCCAGATTCTATAAGTCAATGTTCAAGAATAAGACTGGCTGTAGTTATCCTATGTATTACATGAATAAAGATGCCTTTTGGCTACTCATGTCAAAGCTGGTGGTAAGGAATAACATTGAATGGCAAATAAAATATGCCAATGCTTTCCGAGTAGCTGAAGGATATATCCAAAAGAAACACCATCGCCGTACCAATACGCTTTGTAGGTTGGCAGATAAGACAGAGAACTGGTTTAAGAAAAGAACATAATATAGGCATAGAAATATCCCCTAGGTACAATCATATACCTAGGGGACTTTTCGTTTGTCTATGGGCTTCTCAGGAGAAATTAATTAGAATACAATAGCATCCCATTCTTTATATGTTCCCTTCTCAAACCCTTCCTTGATGACCTTGGCCATTTCCTCTGGAATAGGAGAGTTGACATTGTTTATCTGAATGTTCCAAGGATAACCCTTGTTAAGACAAAGGTATTCCTCTCGAACTTCCTTGGCAATCTCAGCCTTTTTCTTTCCATTCCAGTGAGTGTGTATGACAAAGCTCTCGTCACCATTCTTTACGCTGAATACAACATCGTATTTCTTGGACGAGAGTTTGTTAGGTGTCATGTGGACAAAGGAATATATTGTATCTACATAATGTCGTTCCTTGCCACAGTCCTTGACTTCTTTAGGAACCTCATTGACACATTCATACGAATGAATAATGCAATGACTACCAGTATTAGAATAGCTATACACAAGACGGTATAAGTTCCATTTCTTTAATGTGTTGGGTTTGCATTTCACTTCAATAATATTATCCTTGCAATACCCAACACTCCACATGAACGCCCTTGCAACGCTCTTTGTCTCAGTTACGTTTCTGCACTTGAAGTAATCTATATACTTAGTGACCAGACTGTCTTTTCCCAATGTTATGCCCCCATGTCACGATACAAATCCTTGGTTTCACTTAGGTATCTATCCAGCTTATGTGTATGAAGCTGGGTTAAGCAGTGAGAATCCATGTGCTCCCATAGCTGACAATACAATCTCCATAATCTAGTGTGATTGACATTGGCTACCATCAGATTAAACAAGGCAACAGTAAGTTCTATTTCCGTACCTTCCTTTTTGCTCTCGGAGAACTTCAAAGAGAATCTCCTGCGGACTGCCTGTGGGTCAAAGGACACCTCACTGATTCTAAAGTCAAGCATAATACTGTCTACGAGTTTCTCATTAAGCATTAACTGCACCGCCTTTCAACATTCTCTGAATGAAATACTGCTGTCCCTTTGGAGTAACCTGTGTTACCTTGAAAATCTGTGGCTTCCCATTGCTTCTATTAACAACGCTCTCTTTGATTCTCAGTAAGCCCTTCTCAACTGCACGCTGGGTAGGCATATTAGCAGAAGCAGTTCCCTTGATAACGAAGTCGTTCTCTCTGAGCCACTCGAAGAAACGATTGCGACCAATGAGGATACCATTCTGACGAAGCAGTTTAGCCATGTCACCCACAGGGATGGAGTCTTTGCTTGCACCTACGGCATCATGGAAAGCAGCCTTTGGCTTTAGAATTGCTATTTCCTTATCCTTGGCCTCAATAATTGCCTGTGCAGCAATTAGGCCACGAGCCATTGCAATCTCAGGTGTAGTCATGTTCTCACGGAGCTTGGCTTCCATCTCATTGAACGCATGGATGTACTTAATCTTCCACTCATATGCCTTGGTTCCAGTGAAGCTCATTACCAGCAAGGAGAATCCGTCTCGGTTCATAATGTACTCAGGGTACTTCTTGCCACGGTTTTCATACTCACTCTCATGGAATAATTTGGCGGTACAATTTTGAGCCGCCAAAATCTCACGGATAGAACGCAGGACAATCTTGTGCTCCTTGGCAAAATTCTTTGCCACATCTCTGCTGGACACTACTACTTCATTGTTTTCAATCTTTACTAATTCCATACCTATCATCCTTTCGTATCACACATCCAAGATGGACTTGAACTTATCAATAGCATTGCCATAGTATCTAAAGGTTTCTAATTCCTTACTGCTGTACTTTGCCTTGTCATAGAAGTATTTGCCGTACTCAGGGGTTTTCATATTGAACTGTCTGGCCAGCCGACCTATCTTATTTGCTGACACTCCCAAGATGTCTCCGATGTCAGTAGCAGAGTAGGTCTTTTGATTTACTGCGGGTAATGGGAGATACATCTCACCACTCACAGCCTTAACAGCCAAGCTATTCATTATCTGTTTGTATTCAGGAACACTCACGCTATCTGCAATTCTAAGGTACAGCTCTGACTCTCTAAGGCTGAGTTCCTTTTCCTTTATATCCAATGCTTTAAGCTGATACTCAGATGGTATTACCTGTTCATGGAGTTTCTTTTCCATCTCATAGAACTTGTTAATGTAAGTGGCAGTGAATAAGATTCCCTTTTCGCCAGTCATCTTATTGGCCACCATATCGCAGCCCTTTTTAGTTAATAGGTAGCACTTATAAGCCTTACCAGTGCCAGCAGTATAGCTAGATTCTACAAAGAAATCATCAGCCCCCAAATTTGGGTTTTGATTAATTACAGCAATATAACCATCAATGTCACGCACTAAATGGTCATGGCGTTTACTTGTTATCTCAGCAACCTGTCTGCTGTCTACATAGAACACACCGTTCCGTTCAATTAAATTCATTTCCATACCTATCATCCTTTCGTATCACAGGGAGCCGACACCCATCGACTCCCCATGTCATTACCATTAGCCTCTCAATGCCCTGTCAAACATATCATTGATGTACCCTTTGATTACCTTCTCTGGGTACTTGCTTTCAAGGCAGTATTGCATAGCTTCTTCCCATGTAGGAGCACTTAATGCCAGCAACAACCGTGCTCTTTCAGCCATTCTCCTACGCTTATTCATGATGCTTGTTCTTAGCATCTATATAAAACATAGCCTCTTTGAGTTCTTCCACGGAAGCCTTGTCAAGCATGGATGACACAACGATATTTACTACTCTGCTGAACTCAATCCATGCAATGAGGTCACTAGGAGAACCCATTTCATTACCGAAGCGACTAACTGCTTCCAGTAGATATTCAATGGATGGAAAAGCAGGGGAGGCATTTCGCTCTGCATTTTCCTTGTTCTTCATAATGTCAATAACCTTAATCTTCATTTCCATTTTCATTGTCCTCCTTATTGTTAATACCCTTAGTCTTTTCAAGAAGTGCCTTTGCAGTTGCTTGATATACCTCAGCGATGTCAGTGTCAGGCATACCAGCCTTGCTCAAACAGTGAGTTAGGCCAGCCATAGCCACTGCACCAGTAGTGGTCAAATCTGTATTGGAATCTATTCCATACTGAATACCAGCATCAGTTACAGTTACGGATAGCGTTAGCTTAATTTCCTTTGCCATTCTCATCGTCCTCCTCATTCATAAGACCAGCATTAGCAAGGATTGTCATTGCGGTTAGCTGTAACATCCTAGCAATTCGAGCTTCAGGTAGTCCTTCTTTTCTCAGACAATGACACGCAGCAGCCATAGCCAATGCAGATGTAGTAGACATATTTGTGTTAGACTCTATCTGAAACTTTTCACCGTCCTCTGTCTTAGTAACAGACAGTTCTACTTTGTACTTTTCTTCCATTAGTATTCCTCCTTATTTACCTTTACCTCATAGAAATCAACCAGCTTATAACCTTTACCTACATGGTGTGGACAGGTGGGGGACAAGAACTTCTTTCGTAGTTCCTCTGTTCTCATGTCCTTTAAGCTGGACAGGTTCTTATAGCCACGCTTCCAAAGGACATAGAGAATATCTACATCCTTCCATTGCTTCCAAGGGCGTTCGCCACGCCTGTACGCTGCTATTGCCCTGTCGCTCATGCCTTGATTCTTATAACCAACCACTGGCAACACCTCCCAATTCATTGACCTCAGTGGTTCACACCTTATTATTCCTACTCTTTTTATCTTGTTCACTCTCCTTTTTACATAGAGTAGTTTACATAGTGCCTAACTATAGACTATCACAATAAGAAAAACAATGTGGTCGCCCAGAAGTGTGTTTTTGAGGGAGACATTAGTATTTTTGTTTCTAAAAATAGGCACAATAAAACCTTGCAATGTAATCTCACTGCAAGGCTCAGATTCTACCTACTTATTTAGCTGTTTCCTTATCCATTTCCTTGGATAATTCTATGATGTAGTCAGTGTAATGGTTTAATAAATCCACTGCTACTGTATAGCGACACTGAGTGGGGAATATAGTATACCATTCTGGGGTAGAAGAACAGAACTTTATCCAATAGTCTCTTGCAGATATGCTAGCGACCTTATAAAAACACTCAGTTGCCTTGTCTAAATCAAAGACACCAGCCTTGTGCTTCTTTGCAAGAGCACGGCAAGTGGGCTGTATTGCTTCTTGATATATGAACCTATTGTTTATGGTACATAGGAATAATTCTTTGCTCTCGACACTCCTTTTGTATACCATACTGCTGGTCTTTTTCATTTCGCTCAGTCCTCCTCTGTATAAATGTCTCTCAATGCACTTGCCACATCTTCCTGAGAGATATTTAAGTAGCCCATCGTGGTCTTAACATTCTTGTGTCGCATTGCCCTACTAATTAACTGCAATGGCAATCCTTTTCGTGACAATGTATTACCAAAGTATCTACGGAATGAATGTGGGTGATAGGGGAGATTGAGCTTTACGCATTTTCTCTTTATCATAAACTTCATTCCTTCCAGAGTCATGCCTTGGTGCCTGTTTGTGACGAACAATGGATTATCCTTGTCGTGACACCAAGGTTTATCAGCGAGATACTCCTGCATGGCCTCTAAAATCCTTGGATGTACCAAGGTAACAATAGCATCATGCTTGCCCTTAGTTCCTTTGAGGACTATTTTGTTTCCATTGATGATACAATCCATAGTCAATGCCTGAACCTCTGATACACGAAGCCCTGCATAGGCCATCAGTCCAAATATCAGCCTATCCCTTGCTGTTTTACAGCTTTCCCATACCAATTCCACTTCTTTGTCGGTGGGGCATGGCTCAATAGTAGTATTGGCACGGTAATTACTAATGATACGCTTAATATCTTTCGTTTCCATACCATAATACTCCAATGCACTACCAAGTACATTCAGGTATAGCTTCTTACTAGACTCAGACAGACCTGCTTTACTAATGAATACTAAAACCTCCTCTTTATTACCTTTTTGAAAGTGTTTCAAAGCGTTCTTGTAGTTCTCATAGGTTGATTCACGCTTTGTAATTTTTATTTCCCTTAGAAATTCATTCCACATGATAAATGTCATCTCCTTTCACATCATAGAACCACTCAGGTCTTATCATAGGCCAAGGAAAGTCTGGCCTATGAAACTTAACAAGGTTTTCAGGGTAGGGGACAAGGCAATGGTCTGGCAACCCTGTCTGCCACCATAATAATGGCCTAGCCATAATATCCTTTTCGTCTAGCTGAAATCTATCGCAATCCTGCAAAACATAAGGGTGTTTCCAATACCTTTTTCTTACCACAGAAAAAAGTACACCCTTTACCAAGACAAACAATTGCAGACCATACTTTGCATTTGCATTGTTGCAAGCAAAAAGGGTGACAAGTCTGCCATCAGGCAGCTTCACCCTTATGAATCCATAGTTGACTAAGTTTTTCTTTGGTATCTCACTCGACATAAATATCACTCCAATCTATTTTCCAATCAATAAACAATTCAGAAGCCAGCTTCTCAATGTTATCTCTATTAACTCCCTTCCCATTGCGACGAATATCCCTTACTAATTCTATGAAAGCGTATGCCTTTTCATAGTCACAGGCTCGGAATGTAGCTTTGATTCCATACTTATCCCACTTGACCGTAAAGTTAATACGAATGAAGTTTCTTCTAATTTTATCATCATCGCCATCAAAAAGGCTCATCCAGTCAAGGAAGAATTCATATGAATTATATTCGATTTTATATTCTATGGCCTTACGAACATTCTCCTCGGCGATATAGTCATACAAATCCTCTCCATTGAATGTTTCAATTCCATGTCCATCACCAAGGAACCGGAAAAACTCATGCTCCATTTTGACATCGTCCCAATCTGAAGCCAGACCTAGCTTAAACAAATCAGTAGCAGATGTAAAACGCTCCTGAATTATGCTGTCAAAGGACTCCATAGGATAATATTCAAATGTATTACCATACATATAAAGGAACCATGCTAAGTCATCTGGGTGCTCCATTACCTCACCAATAAAGTTACTATTTACTTTTACCATGTCACACATAATTACTCCTCCTTGTCATTAACTAATACAATGAAGCCATTTTTGTTTAGGTTTCATCCTCTCTTTACATTTGCTTATTATTTCATCTGCTACGGCAATAGCCTCCTCAGAGGTCTTGAATACAATACCCCTCTGGCAATGTAACTGGTCAATCTCAACACCGAACCATCTCCATACACCATATTTTTTACCTGCTGTAATATCTGGAACATAGTAAAGTTCACCATTGTTAGGTTTCCAAGTATGACTCTTATTCATTTCTTTTCCTCCTTGTCATTACAAACAGCCACCACAACAACTTCGTGGCATATTGGCATTTATTACTGCTGCTATTTCGTAATAGTAGTCCTGGTATTTCTCAGGTAAGTCACTGTCATTAACCTGCCATCCACCTTCCTTTATTACAGGATTCCAATCCTCGGTAAAATAGCATTGACCTACTGGACTCCAGAACTCCTTGTATTTACCAGAGGCTCCAAAGGATACTTCCTCGCCATCAATTCTTAATACAAGGGTTCCACTGCAAAGATTAGGATACGCCCCTGAATAGCTTACAAATTCAACGTGCCTTTTCATTTTGCTTCCTCCTTATCTTTCCAATAGTCTGGATTACCAAACTCAACTAACTGTTCATTACAGTCAGAACATTCTATAGCCACACAAACGGCCTTGTCATTATGCCTGTACTCTAAACAGACAAGGTTATGGCCTACGTGTTTCCTCAAAGAATCAAAATTACCTAACAACATATCATTCACCTTTTCCTTTCAACATAAGTGACTTATCACTTACAGTTATATATGTATAGTCATCGTCACCATCAGGCTCTACTACAGTCTTTTCCATTTTTGCAAAACAATTAGAACAATCTACGCCATTGCAATCTATAAATCTATACTGACAAATCTCACACCAGTCAGCCTCACGATTATCCTTGCAAACACAAGTGGAGGGACATATAGAACAAATAGTAATCTCAGAACCGCAATGATTACATATTCCTGCAAGGTTTTCATTGCAAACACCACTTGCTTCCTTGCCACACTCTGGACAAAGCTCCTCAAAATCAAATAAAATATGTGCCATTTTCTTTTTCCTCCTAGATTAATAATTCTTCCATACACCATCAGTTTTTTTAGCAACGATATATCCGTCTACATAGATATAAATATCATTGAGACGATTTATAGCAATCTGGGTTGCCCTTCGCTTTGCTATCGCTAATGTATTGCAAGCCACATATGTAATATTTACAGTATGCTCATCTAAATCTTCTACAATTTCATAAGCAGTCATTTCATTTCCCTCCTATCAGCTTTCCCATTCAGCACAAACATTAATGTAAAGATACCTTGCCAACTCATCGAAAGCTCTATGCTCATCACACAAAGCAAGCACCGCAAAGGCTCTGCAAATTTCCCTTGTGATTAAACTGTCTTTCGCATGAGTAACCTTTATGCGAACATCGGTAGTATCTAAAGGAACAACAACACTTCCCTCAGTACATTCAAAGATTTCATTCGTAGGATTGAGACGAAATTCCTCTCGTAACTCCTGTTCTAAATCCTGTCTACTAACAAGGTCAGTGATAGCATTAGCACTCTCTATTTCATGCACGGATGAATCAACTCTAAAGAGTCTTTCAGATGGGTTACAATTATTAGAGAATATCCCTGCCTTGAAAAGACTCTCGCCAGACAGGCCAAGTTCTTCAATGGCACTATAAAGGTCGGTAAAGATTTTCACATTGCTCCCTTTCAAGAAGTCAATCAAATCCTCATCATGTTCCTCAATAGCAATGAACACAGCCTTGTCACGCAGAACATTGTGGTCGCTTTCCATAAACTTTTTCATAAATAATCGTCCTCCTTTTATTTTCATTTCCTTACCTAGTTCTTAAACTAGGCTAACACAATTTGAAAAACATTGTAGTCTGCCAGAGCTGTATTTCTGAGAAAGACAAATGTAATTCATATGCTTAAAATTAAGCACAATAAAACCTTGCATAGAATTTCCATGCAAGGCTATGACTCTGCCTAATTTTTTCTTCGTGGAAAGCACTTATCACCCACAAAGACTATTGTTTTCTTTATTTCTGGGGCATACACAGGGCTACAATAGAGAATAGCCACATTTTGATACTGTTTCAGAATATCAAAGTGCTCATCACTGAGTCTGTCTAGTTTATAGTAGTAACCTCGAATACCCCTGTATTCCATCCTGCCAAAATCATAGAAATCCAAGTCAAAAGCTGGGCGTTTCCCACCGAAGCACCATACGAGCTTTAATTTTCTTTTCCTAGCCATTATTTTTCTCCTCCTCATTTTTCTCTACGAAATTATCGCTGACATAGGTTTTCCTATCGTCATCCCAATGATAGTTATCATCACGGCAGCTCTCACAAATATCTATGCTATGCCCATTCTCATCAATGGCATTTATAAGCTCATTATCATAAAAATAATGACAACAGCTATCACATTTTGAATAGTGCTGGGCAAGACACCTATTGCAAACATAACCATCACATCCTTTTGCAAAGGTAGTATTTTCTTTATAATACCACTCATTGCATTCTTCACAAAAACGATAGTGCCTGTCACGACAACGCTCACAAACACTGTATATCTGACCATGCAAATCATGCACTTCTGTCAATTCACTTGCATTGAAAAGACCAGTACAGTTTGCACACATTTTTGTACCGTTGCACTCGGAACATAAAATGCCGTCTTTTATTTCCTCGCCACAACTAAAACATAAGCCATAATTACCTATGGTAAATCTTCCAAAATCACCATCCCAATCTTTGCGAATTGAAAGAATCGGACAATACTCAATGTTATTCCAATCATCATAGCCACCAAAACCATAACCAGTTAAGAATCTAATGTCCAAACCCATTAAACCATAGTCATAATCCCTTGGTTTTTCCCAAAGGTTAGGAACGCCCTCGCAAAAGGCTATTTCCTTTTGAATTAAGTGGCGATATTCAGTGGATAACCCATCGTAACCATTGATACCACCGTATTCACCGCCTTTGCTTCCCACTGCCTTATACATTCTACTTTGTAGGAGTATGCATGACTTTGGTTCATAGAAGAACATCTGTCTTGATGTTTTCCGTGTGTACAGATTATCTATATCCTCATCGTCTTTCACTGTGAAAGCAATGAGGGAAATATTGTCCCTAGCATATCCAACACAGCCACTCTTGTAACTGTATTTGCTATTCAATGAATGGCAGCTCACCAACATGGAGCCTCTATCGTCAAACTTAGGATTCGACATGGTTATCATATGGGCTGGGTTAATGCTTACATACAATTTGTATTTAATTTTCTTTGCAACCAGCTCATCTGCTATCAATGCAAAGAGTCTCTGGCATTCACTGTGAGCTGTTTCATCCCATAGACCATAATAAATCAACATGGAACGAACAATCCTAGCTTTTCTTTTGCCCTTGGCATAGATTCCTTTATCTATGTCATTGAGAATTTTAATAACTTCTTTTCTATAGTTGTAATCAACATTGTCAAAGTCATTTCTAAGACAAGTGATAAATGCCCACCAATCATCCGAACCAATAGTTCCCTTGCCATCATATAAGACTGGATTAAACAATTCTTCAAGCCATTCATCTATTGCCTCGAAGTCTGGCTCATGGGTTCTATTGCCGTTTATCACCCATGCATCCAAGGCTTCGTCCCACGCTGGGGACTTCCTCATCATTTCTCTCAGAGATTTTTTAGCCTCTGTAGCATCCTTGGCCAGCTTTTTTAAGAAAAAATCAGACGGTGTTGCAATTGCCTCTAAATCGTTTCCATCTTCTGCATGACTGACATAGGCAAACAACGCTTCCTTTATCTGCCTCTGCAATTGTTCTACCTTTGTCTCTCTATATTTTAAAAATGCCATTTTCCTACCCCCTTATGATACAGTGAACAAAACAAAAGCCATGACAGCAAATGTCATGGCCAAGCAAAACATTGTATTCCTATTGTATTCATTGTCCAATCCCATTTCATAACTGAGGTAGTCAGCAATGGATTCTGGGAAGAATGCTATTTCATGCTCGAAGTCTTTAATGGAATATCCATTGCCAGACTCCTCTCTAAAGGCACGGAACATCCTTGCCTGTGTTTGGTAGACAGGGAACCGCTTTTTCTTATATGTGTAGTATGGTTCCTTGCCATTCATAGGAAATACAATCCGTAAGTCTTTTGTCAAAACCTTTACTTCCATTCTTTTTCGTCCCCCTCATATAAAAAGTTAATCGCCCTGTTATACACTTCCATGACAAGATAATCAACATTGTCACCTTTATCCAATCCTTTTTGAATAAAGTCATCAACATCCTTTTGTCCCAGAATATCAACGGCCTCACAGTAAGCATCCAAGTTATCCTTGGATACTTTTTTCTGAATCTTACTTGAATAATAGTGATAGTAACCACTATAATCACAGGAACTATAAGAGTCGTAGGAACCGTAAGAACCATAAATATACTCTGCTTCAATCCATTCATACTTAGGCAGGGCATGGGATTCCTTGACAATTTCTATTATTCTATCGGTTGTCCACTTTAGCTCTTTCAGATTGATATACTCATACTGAGTGTGGGCATTATAATAGCCACTGGAAAGATTCACAGCGGCACATCCTACGGCTGGAGCTATGTCACATATATCTGAATAACTTCCATGCTCAGTTTTGAATCCCTTGCTGACAATGTACTTCTCAAAGTCTTTATTATCGCAATCATAGAACACGGCATCGTGAGAGCCTTTTCTATCGACCTCTATAATGAGCTTGATAGGGGAGAGGTCTGGGAGTTTACCCCTGTTTTTCTTTGTATAAAGGCTGGCGAATTTCCTTGCCCCTACACAGCCTATTTCCTCGTCACAGGTAAAGAGGAGCCAAGGCTTTTCCTTTTCTGACACTGAATTAAATGTATTACACAATGCCATGACACCGCACCTATCATCGCCACCTATTCCTTGTGGACTCATGACGATGTTTCCATCCTCTGACATACAAATATCCTTGACAGGCTCTTTATGAACCGTATCAAGGTGAGCAACAAGCAAGACAGGGGAGGAGCCTTGCACCAGCAGAAAATTTTTATCTGAGTACCAGATATTTCTATTCTTGGTACTCCCAAATCTCGCCATGAGGTTCTTATACAATTTTGTTTGTGTTAATTTTGCTATTTCCTTAATTTCCATTATTCTTCCTCCTTGTTTTCTTCGTCATCTTCCTTGAAGTTATCGCTTACAAAGGTTTCCCTATTGTCATCCCAGTGGAAGTAATTGCAACTGCATTCCTCGCAAATATCTATCTCATCGCCATCGTCATCTATGGCTGATTCAAGTTCGGAGTTACCAACATATTCGCCACAATTGTCGCACCGTGAATAATATCTGTCACGACAATCACGACAAACATATTCACCTTCGTTTTCTAACCATATCATATCGTCTATATCATGGAAGTCACCACATTCAGTGCACTGCCTGTATGTTTCATCAAGGCAACTTTCACAGACTCTACACTCATTGCCATAGTAGTCATAAACGGTAATCAAATCGTCTGGGTGATAATGTTCATCACAGTCGCCACATCTGTAATCACTATCACAGTCATCGCACTGAATACCTTCACAGCATATATTGCCACAGCTAAAGCATAGGCCATGTTTACCTATGGTGAATGTTTTCTTTTCCTTATCCCAGTCTTTGCGAACTGAAAGAATAGGAGAGAAACCGCTATAAGTCCAATCCTCATAGCCACCAAAACCATAATGAGAACCGAAATTAATATTCAATTCATTGTCCACATATTTCCTTGGTTTTTCCCAAAGGTTAGGAACGCCCTCACAATAGGCTATTTCCTTTTGGATTAAGTGGCGGTATTCAGTGGATAACTCATCGTAACCATCAACGCCACCATAGGAAGGGCCATCGTTTCCCATTGTTTTATACATCCTACTCTGCAAAAGGACACCTGATTCTGGTTCATAGAAGAACATCTGTCTTGATGTTTTCCGTGTGTACAGATTATCCATATCCTCATCATCTTTTACTGTAAAAGCAATGAGAGATATATTGTCCCTAGCATATCCGATACAGCCGTTCCTATATTTGTATTCACTATTCAGTGAATGACAAGATACCATCATTGAGCCTCGGCTGTCATAATGAGGGTTCGACATTGTTAATATATGAGCTGAATTGACACTCACATACAGCTTGTAATCAATCCTCTTTGCAGCCAGCTCATCCGCGATGAGTGCAAAATACTTCTGGCATTCACTGTGAGCTGTTTCATCCCATAGACCATAGTGTACCAGCAAAGCACGGAGAACCTTTGATTTTTTCTTACCCTCGGCATAGATTCTCTTATCTATATCATTGAGAGCTTCAATAACTTTATCTTTATCCTTCTCAAAATCGGGGCCAAAAAAGGTATCAATTGCCCACCATTGATTAGTAAAGACAAATTCAATAGGCCCACCTATCTTTTCATAGAAAATTGACTGAAACAATCTATCAAGCCACATTTCTATTTTCTTATAGTCTGGTTCATGGGTTCTATTGCCGTTTATCACCCATGCATCTAAGGCTTCGTCCCACGCTGGGGACTTTCGCATCATCTCCCTTAGCGGTTCCTTGCTCTCAGCAGCCTCATTGGCAAGCCTCTTGACAAAATCATCTGAGGGATTTTCTATCTCATCGAGATTATTGCCGCCCTTAGCGTATTCGGAATAGGCAAACAAAGCATCCTTTATCTGCCTCTGCAATTGCTGTTCTTTGCTTTCACGATATTTTACAAAAGTCATTTTTATCCTCCTGTTTTATTTCCATTTTTTTTGCATAATAAAAGCCCTGCACATTCCCATGCAGGGCTATGGTTTTCATTTTCTTATCTTCTGCTGAATCTATATGGTGCGTCAGCGTCAAAGTGATACCAGCTAATAAGATAACGACTAGGGGAGTATACAGGGGTTTGCTTTATATCCCTTATGTACTTCATTTCAGAACGCTCACGCAGGGCACGCTTTACCTCGAGAACCTCATCCCAAGTATCACAGCCTATAACGACCTTGTTAATGAGTCCCTCGGCACATCCCCAACCTGACATGAAAGTGTCAGTGGCAGTTACATAGAATGGATATTTTCTCATTTTTCTTCCCTCCTTACAACACGGACAAGCCACGGCAACCGATGACCTTACCGTTGTCATCCCGAACAAGTGGCCCAGGAATCAGCAGGTCTTGCCGTTCGGGCAGGGCGGAAGCAACAATACGGCTAACAATTAGCCATGTCGCCCACAGTCTCCTCAAACTGGGAACAACGAGCAACCATGCCGTCAGGCTCAATGTCCCAGCATTGGCCATTTTTGTCCCATACGTTGACAACATGGGGAGTCAAATTTCTGATGTTTTCCATATACTCATCAGAGGTAACGACCTCAATTATCTGGTATACGGTCAAGGAATCAGCGTTGATACCACCAATCCTCATAACCCTGCAAAGCTGGGAAATAGTCATTCCTTTGGCAAGGGTACGCATTTTGTTTCTCATAAATTCACTGGTATACATGGTTATTCCTCCTCTAAACCCATATAAGAACACTTGTGTAAAATGAGGTTCATAATACCCTCTTTGTCATCAAAGTCTACATCAGACTTTGAGATAATTTGCTGGGCTATGCGTTCAATAGCATGAAACAAAGAACTTATCAGAATAAACTCATCGTCGCATATATGTAACATACGGTCGTATTCCTCACAAGTCATTCTTATACACCAGTGATTCTCTACACAAAGGTTATACAAATCTCTGGAACTTAATTTGATACTTCTTTTCATGCTTTTTTCTCCTCACTTTTGAATTATTTTTAAGCATAGTAAAAGCCCTACACAGTCAATGCATAGGGCAGGGAAACAGGGCAATATTATTTTAGGTATCCGATGATACCACCCTTGGTTTTGCTCCAAGGGCGAACGGAATACCTAAATTCATTCGCAAGGTTCTTGGCCTTGACAGAATTGTAGCAGGCCATGTAATCAGACAGAACCCTTTTGAGGGTATGAGTCTTTAACATGGTACGGCCGTCAGCAGTAACCTTGAACAGATTGAAAGCAAATTCACGGCTCGGAACTAGTTCGAAAGAGGTGATAGAACGCCCCTTGTCGTTCTTCACATCGACCAAAACAGTAGAGAATACCTCGGCTGGCTTGTACACATCAGCGGTATAGACACCGCTAGCAAAATTGATTGTAAACATATTATACATGAAATTACCTCCTAAATTTAACATGAATGTAACACCGACAATGCCACTGAAAAACAGCGTTCCTCAGTGGCATAAGCAGTGACCATCCCCTTTTTATCAAAGATTGTGCTTTTTGTAACGCAAAGGCACTTCTTTGCGTGGCCTTTTCTTGACCATGCCCAACACCTCGCCAGTTCCTTAGCTCGCAGTTTTTTCACGCTCGACCTAGTACGCACGCCTCACGGCGTTCACATATCACACGAAGTGCTGGACTATGAAATTGTCAATGTACACATATGCCCTTGCGTTGAGTGTCTGCACATTGCTAGACTACCCAGCGGAAAGACTATTCATTTTGTAGTAGTGGCTTTGCTATTTCTTTCACCTCCTTTTGAAAAACACCTATAACTAATTTCTTGCCAACAGCTTTTGGCTTTCGCCGTGTCGCTGTTGACACCTATGTTGTACCACGGAAAACACCCTCTTTTGTTTTTCTGAAAAAAAGCCAACAAATCCAGTTGAAAAGACTTCTCATTTAAATTGCCTTGCACATACGCGTTAATTCATTAGTGGGAAACAGTCAAAAGCCTTGCCTTGCTTTATGGCCGTAAAGCCAGCAAAACCAAGGGATGGCAGGCACAGCAAGGCCTCTCAAAACATCGTCCCGAAATAGCCAGAACATAGGTGTAAAAAAGTACACCAATTCGGGGTAAAAAAAGTTTTGGTGTGCCGGTATAGCTCACATATCCCATGCATGACATTTTCAACTTTTGTTATTTCCAAGCCATGCAAAAGTCATATTGAAGTACTTCAAAGTAACTTCAAAATCAGTTCAAAGTAACTTCAAGGAAGCAGCATAGAATACCCTGTCCTTGTACAGTAAACTGCTGTCCATGTTCCATCAAAGTGACTCAATGAGAAGCCGTGTAAGCGACGAAAAAGCATAGCCCTACCACTTATGTATCAGAAGAAACAACCATGCCTTAGCGTGGCTTTCAATGCCAAATAACAGTAGTCTACCCCTCAAACACATAGGTGTAATAATGGAAAACAAAAGAAAAACCCTGCAACCCCAGAAGTGCCAAGGGGTGCAAGGTTATATACCAATGCGAAACAAGTTTTTGGATATGAAGTTTCATAGAAAATAAAATATAGGACTAAAGTTTTAATTTTAAAATTTTCTAAAAATAAAACATCAATGTTCGTCCGCAAAAAAGTTGAA
>ERZ1026852.432-NODE-432-length-26090-cov-16.009026_pt1 | contig 26090 bp, 31 predicted proteins | sample MGYA00380156_ERZ1026852 | MGnify/ENA primary metagenome ERZ1026852 (study PRJEB33269, sample SAMEA4719792) | human gut metagenome | biome: human-associated habitat; feature: organic feature; material: feces | place: Cameroon | collected 2013-10 ...
CAACAGTGCAGAGCCTGGCAGCAGGTTTGCGTCGTTTTGGTAAGGGTAAATTCGGCGAGGATGCCGACGGACGCAAGCGTTTGCCGCGTGTGCTCATCATCGACCTTGACCCGCAGGCGTGTGCCTCGTTCCTCTTCGGATGGAGTGAGACTCAGAATGTAGGCAAGCCTACCGTTTACGACGCATTGGTACAACAGAGCAATCTGCCAGTCTATCAGGTACGCGAGGGCATTTATCTCGCTCCGGCAGCTTCACAACTTATATCCATCGAACCATTCTTAAACCAGAGAGCAATGCCACGCAAGGCTCTTTATAAGTTGCTCGCAAAACCACTGAACGAATTAGCTGGCACCGAACTGGCAGACGAAGGCGTAACGACCGTCACCGAAGCCTTCGACTATGTGCTTATTGACTGTCCTCCTGCCATGTCATTGCTCACATACAATGCACTTACGGCAGCTACAAGCGTAGTTTTGCCCGTTCAGCTCGAAGTGTTGGCAACAAAAGGTATTGCCGAAATCATCAACGCCATCGAGGAAACACGTGAGGATCTTAATCCTGACCTTGACATTCGTGGCTTGCTGATGGTTATGAGCAACGACCAGACCAACGCCACAAAGCAGTTCAAGGAGTATCTTGGCGAGAAGTATCAAGACTATATGTTTGACGCTTACACGCGCCGCGACACAAAGATGGTGGAAGCACAGGCAATGCGTGAGGACATTTTTTCTTATGCACCATATTGCAGGGTAGGGCAGGACTACGAGCGTTTTACTAAGGAGATAATCAACAGTTTAAAATTTTAAATCATTATAGGGTATGGCAAAAGATACACAAAGAAGGTCGTTTAGTGTTTTCCGCTCAGATGCTATAGACGAAAACGAGCGCATCTTAGAGGCGGGCAGACAACAGCGTCAGGAGAACAGAAAGAAAAAGGAGAGTGGGGAAGATACAGCAAGTGTTGCCCCTGCTCCATCCGCAGATGCTCCGGTAGCAGACAAGTCTGCGTCTTCTGCAACAACAAAGTCTGAGGCAGAAACTCCAACTACAACAACGACAACGCCAGTGGCTGAGACACCAGCTACAGCAACGACAACACCAGTGGCTGAGACACCAACACCCACATCATTCAGCAACGATATTGCTATGAATATGCGCAAGCCGAAGGGCAAGAAGACCGAGAACGGCATCACCATCTACGTGCCGATGGAGTATTACGAGCGTATCGCCTTGATGAAAATGCGCACGGGTGTGCCTATCAAGGATTTGGCGTTACAGGCAGTGATAGAGTTCCTGGATAGAAACAAAATGTAAAATCTAAAGCTAATCTATTATGAAGAAGATAATATCAATATTTTTCGTGCTCTGTCTGTGCATGGCAGCAAGCGCACAACAGCACATGAAGTTCATGGGCATACCATTAGACGGAACGGTGGACAACTTTGCTCTGAAGCTGAAGGCTAAGGGCGTGACATACGATGCAGCGAAGTCGAAAGCCGCTGGGTCAGGTGTCAGGGTCTTTAACGGTAGGTTTATGGCTGAAGACGCTATAATTAGAGTAGCCTATATTCCTAAAAACAAAATGGTTTTTAGTGCTGTGGTTGAATTACAATATCCAACTGTAGAGTCAGCTCATATTCCTTTCTTGAACTTAACTGAGAGTTTGCAGAAGAAATATCCAAACACCACACCCGAGGAGAATTTAGGTCCAGACGGCGACGTCATTGGGTTGGCGTTTAATATTCCTGATGAAACAGGTGACAACAGTATTGGTTTCATCCTTCAAGCATTGAAACCATCCAGCTCAGGCCACGGTGTTTCTATCTTTCTGTCGTACACCGATATGGATAATTTTTTGAAATGTGAGGCGATAGTCAACGAAGACTTGTAATGTGTGAGGTAAAATCCTACTAAAGTTTTTTACCTTAATGCGTGCGAGGTAAACAAAAACGTAGGTTTAGACTTTAAGGTACAAACCTATGTTTTTGTTTACGAAGTCACTACAAAAGTGAGCCGTTTTCACTACAAAAGTGGTACGTTTTCACTACAAAAGTGTACCGTTTTCACTACAAAAGTGTAACCTTTTGTAGCGTAATTGACTGATAATCAGTTGTTATTATGCGTCGGAATATAGAATATAAGAATATAGAGTATTCTATAGTATTTTATATATTATAGAAAATAAAAAAAAATCACCGATTCTTCTATATTCTATATTCTATATTACCGAAATGCTAAGTATAAGAAAATCAAACACTTATGGAACAAAAGGTTACATAAATGTAGTGAAAACGTTACACTTTTGTAGTGAAATCGGTACATAAATGTAGTGACTTCCCGAGTCGTACCCTTAAAACTTATAAAAGATTATGGACGAGGACAAGCAGATAACACAAAAATACATCAACACCCCATTTGCCTATGCCAGAGCACAGAAAGGATTGACGTTGCTCCAGCAGAACATCATGGTAAAGGTGGTTGAGCATTTACAGGTATATATAGGCAAGTACTTTAAAAATCCTACACTGCAAGGTTCAAAGGAAGACCCTAAGCCTATGATGACGCGCGAGGATAGGGATAATTTGCCTCCTGTTCGCATAGAACTGAGTGAGCTGGGTGTAGCTTCCAGTTCGTACAGTAGAGTGCGTGAGGCGTTAAAAGAAGTGCTAAACGTACAGATAGAGAAGAATACGTTTGACAAAGAAGGGAAACCTGTAAAACGCTTGATACAGATATTCTCGCAGATAGACACTCCTGTTACCGATAAGGGAACACAGGTCAGAATGAAGTTAGGCGAGGAAGATGAACTGACGGATGTACAGGTGGACCGCACACGAGGATATATAGACATCTATCTGAATACGGATATGGTCTTTGAAATGTTTGACATGAATCTCGGCTATGTTTCGCATCCCAAAGACATTGCACGTATAGGCAAGGTGGACAACATGCCGTTGATGTATTATCTTGTCAGACATAAAATGAATAATTTCAAGTATTCTAAAGCGGAGATTACTCCTTTTGAAATACGCGACTACTTAGGATTTATAAAGCGTGATGCCGACGGCAACGTAAAGACAATAAAATACCCGAAATACAGCGTATTTAAGTCGCGCATCATAAAAACAGCCCTTGACGATATAAAACGTGTTTGCGATGCAGGACGGATTGATTTCTATTTCGACATTAAAGAGATACGTCCGCGTGGCAAGAAGACGGGAGAGCCGAGCTATATAGAGTTTGTTAAGGTGGCGGAGCATAAGAAGGCAAAGCAAGATCATCGTAAGGCTTCAGAAAAACGACTGTGCAAGACGTTATGCGACATATATCCTACGCTCGACGAGAAGCGTTTGATAGCTATATTCAAGAAGGTTCCTGAAGACCTTTGGAACGACTTTAAGACGTATGCTTATAACGGTGTTCCTAAAGCCGTGGAGCAACCACATAGCTGGAACGGAACGATGGAGAGTTTCGTATTCTATATTATGGAGCAGTGGATAAAGCAACATAGTGCGAACTCTGAACCGCAGCAGCAGACGTTTGCATTTGCCGAATCCGAGGAAGTGAAGCCGGGAGAAAAGGAGTGGCAGATGTATTTGCGTTTGATTGATAAGGATCTTGCTTCCGATTTGAGAAAGGTTACGTACATGTCGTTTAAAGATGGTACTGTACATCTGGGAGTAATGAATAAGGCTCAAATAGAAATGATAGAAGAGCATTTTGCGGATGTTGCCGTTTTGAATCATGCGCAGAAATGCGCCGTAAAAATATTTGGCAAGGCAATATCTTTGGGTTATCAAATTTTAAAACAATAAAAAAAATTTACACCGTTTACCCATTCCATAGGGTAAGCGGTGTTTTAGTATGTCCCGTCGGTGTCGGCGACTTTTCCTAATTTTGTACGCAGAAACCAACAAGACATATATATGGGAAAAATCAGAAACATTATGTTATGGCTTATGGCTGTAATCATGCTCGTGGGTTGTGCTGCATCACGGAAGATGGAAGGCGGCAAGAGCGAGGAGCGACGGGACAGTACGGCGGCTGTTGTTACGGATAGCATGAAGAAGTCGGATGTGAAGACCGACAGCACCGTATCTCTTGCCACGGACGAGAGTCATACGTCCGGCACCATGAACGAAAAGGGTAGGGGAGAGGAGACCATCCAGGAGCGAGTGACCGAGAGCACGGATGCTCAAGGAAACAAGACCACCACCACCGACCGCACGATACACCGCAAGGGCGACTATGAGCGCAACAGCTCATACGAGGAACATTTCAAGCATCTGGAATCGACCGTATCACGTATGCAGCACACTATAGACAGCTTAGTGTTGAGCAATAAGCGGAATGTCGGTACGCATTGGGCGAAAAATGACAGCACAGGTGTAGCGAAGGAGAAGAACACGAAGGATATTAAGGCTGCGTCTGATGGGGCGTATGCACGTATATTGATAGGTATTATCGTATGTTTCGCTCTTCTTTTCAGTTTCGTTATGTACAACGAGAAAAAATAGGCTTTATGGGAAAGAAAAAGAATGACATGATGGAACTGACCGAACAGCCGGAAGTGACCCTTCAGGATTTTGTTATTCCTGCCAAGATACAGGCGTTCTGCGACAAGTATAAGCCGTTGGATCATTGGCGTGAGGACTGCGATGTGTTCACCGATTATCAACTTCGCTCGTACTTTAAGGCAGTGGTATGTCCGTTAGGCGACCCGTTGTCGATATATCTGCAAGAGTTGGCAGAGAGGGGATTTAGGATGAAGGACGACGAGTGCGGAGAGCCGGTTATCTACGCTGCGCTACGATGAATTTTGAATTAGGAGTTAGGAGTTAGGAATTGGTCGCCTTTGGCGATTTTGAATTATTTAGTTTTGAATTTATAACCATAAAAAATTATAGACATGAAGAAACCGCATTATTTTTACAAAGTGAGTGCCGACACAAAGATGGGAGACGACCTCAAGGAGTTTTTTAACCGCTGTAATGAAGCCGAGCAGAAGGCTCTCGATTGGGCGAAGAAGCATGGAGCAGAACACTATTACGAGTCGCCTGACGGTATGGCAGGAGGAGTGGGAGCAGTGGAGTTTGCCGACACCACCGGACATGACGGATGGGATAGAACGGAGACACCCGACGGTCGTGTGCTGTTTTTCCCGATGGAAGGCACAGACTTGGAAAAAGAAATGGCAGCGTTGCCCGTTGTGAGTGAGGCAGAACTGATAGGCATACTCAACCTACAACCGAAGCGCACAAAAGACAATCTGCCTTTGCCTATGAGCTTCGGCGACAGAACGCCCATCGTGTTCTTGCATCAAGGCTTCTGGTATATGGACGTGCCGTATATAAGTGCCGACATGACGCTCGTGAAGATAGAAGAAAAGGAGTTTTATCGTCGCCGGATGGCGGCTATAAACGAACAGAAATAAGAAGTAAGTTGTTTAGTAGATAACAAGTGGTTAATAATTAGGTTAGTTTAGGTTTTAAATTAGTTTTTGGCGTTACCTGTCCGTGATGGATAGGTAACGCTTTTTGTTTTTATACATCAGTCGCGCGTGGGGCGGTCGGCAACCATATAACCATCGTTTATGCTCATGTTCATATTGTCGTTGCGCTTTGCTTCGTTGAGCATACGTGTGAGATTAGCTATTTGTTTTTGTTGTTCGGCAATAACATCGAGCAGACGTGCGCGTTCTTCGCTATGCCGTTCGTCGGCTTTCATACGTTTAGCGTCGAGGTCGAGCAATGCTTTCATGTTCTGGTCGCTAACATTGCCTACTATTATCACCCGTCCTTGATCCGAGTCGGGAGACTGGACGCAGATAGGAGATGTGTTGTCCGCATTTTCTTGCTCTTTATCTTCAGAAGAGACAAGTCCTGGCACTACAGACGGAATCAGCGTAACATCCAAAGGGTCGAGAAGCGCACGGCTGCCAGCTTTGCGCTCGGTGACATACCCGCCGTCAGGAGCGAATATGTCGCCTTCTTGCGGCTGTACGTAAATTGTGCTCCGTGTTGAGTCGCTATCTTTATCGAAAAAGAAAGCTGAGATAGGCACTTGAAAGGTATTGCAGAAGCGCAGAATACTTGATACCGGCATAGGGCATCTGCCTTGTTCCCACAGACGCAGGCTGTTGTTTGACGTAGAACCGATAGCTTGCAAGATAGTGTTGATGTTAATCCTGCCGTTGGCTTCCATCCATCTTCCGAGGAATGAGTAATTGTATTGGTATTTCATAACTGAATTATTTTAAAATGACACTTTAACTGTTAAATAATGTAAATATCGAAAATAAAAGTAGGTGAGCTATTGTTTATTTGTATTTTAATTCTTAAATTTGCAACAAATATAGTGAATAACTGAAAAATGACAAAGGAAAATATCGAGAAAATAACCACACTATTGCAATCTTTGGACGCTAAAGATATTTCGGTGGAAGAAAAGAAGTCGTTGTCTGATTTCATGCAGACAAAAGGCTTCTCCGTAGCCACTTTTTATCTACGTTTCTTTAAAAACGGTTTCTCCGTTTGGGAAATCATCGGCATTAATGAATGTAAAAAACAATTCTTAGCTATGCCAGAAATAGCCGAGCTATTATTGTCGTATGCCGGAGACAAAGCGCAAGGAGACGATAAGGGCGACAAGGGTTATCTCTATACTTTGGCTAAGAGCGACAAGACGGGAGTTTTCTACGATTGCCTGAAACGTGCCAACTCTGGACTTTGTAAAAAGTTCTTCGACTTTATGAACGAACGTGGCATGAGCACCGGCACCGTTATTAAGCGTTTTACCGCCGACAACTGGAAAGAATGGGAGTCTAACGGTATTAAAACTTGTCTGTCTCAGTTCAACCTAAAACCTACTAAATAAAATGATAGATGTTACTTTAGATTTGGAGACTTGTGCGCTTGCGCCGACTGCTGCTGTGATGAGCGTCGGAGCAGTGGTATGGAATCGTGATGGAGACAAATCACCATTCTATAATGGCAATGGTGCTGTTAAATACCCTACATTCTCGGCTCATGTAGACCTGCGTGGAATGTTTCTTAATGGTTTCTCTTTTGATGAACAGACAGCCGCTTGGTGGCAGCAGAAGAGTGAAGGAGCCAAGGTTTCCGTTCTTGCAAGTGACGATGATGCTACACCGTGTTCGCCTATACAGACTGTTGTGCGCAACCTCTTCGACTGGATTGAGGAAATAAAAAAAGCATTGCATAATCAGGACGTGTGCCTTTGGGCGCAAGGTTCGGATTTTGACATTGCTATCTTGCGTAATATCTGCTATAAGCTGAAAATAAACATCCCTGTAAATTACACCTATTTCCGCGATCACCGCACATTTATCTACGAGGCAGCTTGTCTTATATGTAATGCGCGTGGTGTGTTCTATCGTCCGAGTGAGGCTTACGACCTTGTGGAAGACTATAAAAACGTGGAGAAGGGTGCCGAGCACGACCCCGTGTTCGATTGCAAGCGCAGCATATATTCAACGTGGCAGATGATGAAAATGTTGAAGTGTCTGAAATATCCTGAATAACGATGCCTAACCACGAGTATCTGAATTACCCCTATATTCCCAATCGTCAGAACAAAAGACAAGGACGGCCTACGCATCGGGAATATCTACATCGCATAGCCTATACCGAAATGGTGCGTGATTTTGACAGCGACAATAAGGTGTTGCTCTTTCACGCTCCATTCGACTTAGTAAAAGACGTGTGTCAGAAGCTATTCACGATGATGCAGGGCAATGTAGGGAACATAATAGTGAAGAACGAGCACTCGTGCCGAGTTAAGAACGGCAAGTGCTATTGGCGTGTGGCGGTAGAGATAACAGGTCTTAATGAGAGCTTTATCTCGTTCAAGGAGTTTGTGCTGATGATGATAAACAGCATGAAGAACTTGGCTAACTGCACCATCCGACATTTCCGCACGGAGACGTTTCTGAACTTATAACAAACAACAAATGTAAAACAAAAAAGAAAAATAAAGACCTTGACGGCGATGACGAGAACGGCAACGTCTCGTAGTATTTAGTGACCAGTCGTATATGGAGTTGAAAGCCTCGGAGCGACTGCCTGCTGTGTACCTGGGAACATCGCCGTCGGTCTTTTTCTTTTAAACAATAACAGCAATCATGTTTTACCATCCGATATTAAACCGTCTTGCCAACATCGACTTGCACCTTCTCGTGAAGCCTGCCAACGAGCAGCGCATAGAGGGTCAGACCGCATGTTTCTGCCCTATCTGTAAGAGAGAGCAGAATGTGGATGTCGATGCCAAGCAGACACCCCACTTCATCATCTACAAGGATGAGCGTGGCGGTATGTACGACGGCAACGGCGTTGACGGCAATCGCATGGCAGAGCATGGTGCTGTAAAATGGAAATGCACTCGCACGGGTAAGACAGGCTACGGGGCCATCGAGCTATATGCAGCGAAGATGAACCTCCCGATGCACGGATATAGCCTTCAGCGCATCTGTCAGCGACTGGTGAAGGACGTGTATGGTGACACCGACGAGGTGCGCCGTGCCTTCCCCGAAGTGTTTGCACGCATGGACTACCGTACCCAGGCGCAACAGACCATCGAGACGTTCTCTTTTCTGCCTAAGACCGACTTCTCTCCACAGGAGCTTGCAGCTCTTGGGTGTGAGGTGACGCTTGATAAAGGCTTGCCTCGCTTCGGCTTCGGCAGTACGTTTACGCCCGACATGCTCAACAAGGACTTCCGTATATACTCCCTGCTGAGTGTCACGCTGCCCGACGTAATACGCGACGGTCAGCATGTGAGCGAGATTATCCACGGTACGCCTTGGAATCCTTTGTTCGTGTGCTTCGCCTCGCAAGAGGTAGGACCGCAGAACTCCTACGGTTGTTTTTTCCGTCCGGCAATGGCAGGTAGCGAGCCGATAGTGTTTTCTACTGCCGAGGAGCACAGTGTGAGGAAGGTGAGCAAGTGGCTCATGGGCGACAATGTTTTTGTCTATGCTATGGATCAGCGCAAGAGCGACAACACAGCCGTTCATGCTGCCATGCAGAAGTTTGAACCTACGGAGAAATATACCGAGGAAAAAGAAATATGGGTAGAACGTGAAGATAAGAACGGCGAGGGTAAAGGAACATTCAAGCAAGAGAAGAAGAAAATACCGACCGGTGAAATCAAGGCTCGCAATATTGTCTTTTGTCGTACTCCTGAAGACGCATTGAGTGTTTACTATGCTATGCGCTCTTTGCGTATCGACAAAGCAGAAGACCAACACTTCCAGGATTATTGCTGGTATCATGTAGCTTTCTCCATTGGACGGAGAAATTTCTGGTACATAGAGCGTGGCGAGTGGAAGCAAGAGAAACTTGACTTTAGCGGTGTGCAATATCAAAAGATGAACCGTTTTGCCGAGCGTGTCATTATCCTCTATCCGAATGACATTGCCTCGCAGCGCGATTGCGGAGCTATAGCCACCAAGTTCAGCTCATTGCATTATGCCATGCTGCCTGAAGGCTTCCGTTCTCGTTATTGCCGACGCTGGCAATGGCTCTACGGATGCTCACCACGAAGCGTGCGCGACTATCTGCTGGCGTACACCATGAACGCAGAAGAGAACTTCCAGTTCGACCACGATGTGCGTCTGCCATTGTACTCCAGTTTGCGAGGAGCGAGCAACACAGAGCCGTTTGACATAGAATGGCCGCGTGATCCGAGAAGCGGTAAGCCGAAGCCGCCTACATGCAAGGTGTCGCCTACAAGATTGTGGGTGTTTATGACGGCACACGGATATTACCGAATGATAGACCCGGAAAGCACCGACCTTGTAGGACAGTATATCCACTTGGACAAGTGCTTTGTGGAGTATATCGATGCAAAGAGCATAATCCAGGCAGCAAAGACGCTGCTGTTGAATTATACAAAACAGGCATGGCGACACAATGACATCGAGCAACGTTTGATGTCGGATTGCGCCAACATGATAGACAAGACATTTACAGAGAAGTCAGCCGGTGGTTTACAGAGCATGGTGATAAACTTCGCCGATGCCTTCGATGCCAAGACGGAATATTTTTATTTCAACAATGTGGCTTTGAAGATTACACCCGACACCATTCGCACAGTGTCTTACGACGACATCAACTTCTTCATCCCCTCGCTCGCCAAGAAGCCGTATGACTTCACGATGAGAGCCTTCAAGACTCCGTTTGTCATTACCGAGCGTCAGGAATACCGCGACCGACTGGAAGCGATAAACAAGAAGGAGCAGATGCGAAACGAGGACGGGTCGCCGGTGTTCTCTTATGACGAGATTAAGCAACTGCGTGGCGACCTCATGGAATGGGCACAGACCTACCGCTGGGCAGTGGACTGGCAAGGACAGCGCGAGCAAGACCTTTGGCCTATCCTACGCATAGTGCGAGGATTCTCAAACACCCTTTGGGAGAGAGAGAAAGAAGCGCAACGCAACAAGCAGCAGCTCACAGAGGATGAGAAGGCCGTGATGAACGCCCATTTTGCCAACATGCTTTCGTGTATCGGGCGTTTGTGTCTCCGTTCGTGGGAAGGAATGAAGAACATTGCTCCTTACCTCTTGGAAGACAACATTGCCGACGAGAAACAGGCAGCAGGAGGTTCGGGTAAATCGGTGTTAGTGAATACTGTGGTAGGTTCGGCAGTAAATGTGCTGCCAGTGGATATGAAGGACTTTATGATAGTGATTGATGCCAAGTTCGCCCTCACCGACTTGCTTGTATATCCAGGCAAGTATCGTGTGGTGCATTGGGAGGACAAGCAGAAGAGTTTCCCCATGAAGTACTTCTATAACAAGGTTACTCAAGGTACCAAGGTAGAGAAGAAGTTTGGCGACCCCGTAGGTCTGAAGATGGAAGACTCGCCCATTCACGTTATAACGAGCAACAGTCCTTTGAGCGACGACGACCCCTCTACACTTGGTCGCTTTCCCTTGGTCAGCTTCTCCGACCGTTTCGCGCGAGAGAATCAGCAGAAACACCAGCCGGAGCGTTCACCGTCGGAACTGATGAAGAACTTTGACCCAAACCCCGAAAAGCTCACCGACACCGACCGCAATCAGACAATCTACCTCTGCGCTTTGGCTGTTCAGTTCTTGATGCGCTATCACACCTTTGCCATTGCACCGCAAGGCAATGTGCGTCGCCGTCAGATGGTACAGAAGCTCACCGAGAGCATTGTCCGCTACTTCGAGTGGTTCTTCTCTCGCAACGAGGTTTATGGAGTACCTATCTGTACCGACGATATGTTCAACGAGTTTATGCGCGACTGGGCAGATGCCTCTGAGGGCAAGTCGAAGGAGTATAGCCGTGCCACCTTCAAGAAGAAGATATACGACTATTGTGAAAACATGTCGATAACGTGCAACCCCAAGCATCTCTTCGAGAACGAAAGTGACAAGCAGCGCAAGTGCTTCAAGCTCCAGGCGTGGGTTACACAGGAATACTTCACTGGCCGTGAGTGGGAGAACGACAACACCATCGAGCCGAAGTTTATCCGCTATCTCCAAACTTCAAAGCACGTGTTCTTCTTCTACCGCCCTGGCAAGGACGCGATACCGAAGGACTACCGCGAGCTTAAGCGCATAGCAAAACAATATGCCGAACAGCCCGACCCTCTGCCTTACCGCGACGACGATGGCAACATCATCACGCTTACGGACGAGGAGAAGGAACGCTGGGAGAACAACAAGACGCGCAAGCAGGGCAGACGAATGGCACCACCTGCGGCAGCTACAACAGCCACGGCTGTTGCGCCGGACGTAACGGAGGATAATATGCCGTTCTGATGAATATATATGTAGAATCTTTAAACAAAAACACTATGCGAACATTCACCCCCCCAAAAAAATGTGAACACTGTATTTCCTACGACCATGTGGATTGCGGTTGTAAGGAGAGAAGCTCTCCGTTTTTCGGCGGGAACATAAGCCCACTTCATCCCGCTTGCAACAGCTTTATCAGCACAGCCAAAGTATATGCACCGAAGAACCGTGTGAAGAAATGGTACAAGGTGCGAACGATGGACGATATGAGCGACAGCAAGGCGAGACTGTATTGAATGACGAATTAATAAATAATAATTAATAATTAAAAATTAACAAAATGGCAAGTTACAATGGCAACATTGACCTGCTTTCTCTGAATGGAGCGCAGGTTTTTAAGGGTATTGATGCAAAGAATCCTGAAAAGGTGTACGTTTGCATCCCCGTGGATTTAAACGAGATTAAGGTGGAGCAGCATCCGCAGAAGCCTGACCGCACACTGGCTAAGATGCGCGTGAACATTTGGCCTCTGAATGAGCAGTACAAAAACGCTGTGCGTCGTTCAGCGCAGGAGCGTGGTGACAGCAACGTGACGGTTCCGACACACGAAATGCAGATGTCGTTCTCCACTGATTACGTCAAACTGATTGCTCAGAAATTTCCGAAGCTCGTAGAACAGGTAAAAGAGGCTAACAAGGAGCGCGACCCTGACATCGTGAATCAAGGCCCTACCGACGAGAACACCCACCTCTTCAAGGCTATCCGTCAGCGTCTGAACAAGCGACTGGCTATGCTCTACCAGCCACAATCTACACAACAGCCATCGCCTTACGCTACTCCACATGTCGGCACAGTGGGAGCCGCCACTGGATATGTAGCTCCGGCAGAAAGCGGTCTGCCCGACTTCGGTGGTTATGACCCAGCCAACGATGACGATTTACCATTCTAAAAAATCCAAAACTTATGAAGTTACAAGCTCAATCATCCCGCGCCCTGCACGCTGCCCTCAACAAGTCGGCAAAGTGTATCGGCTCCAAGAATACAATAGCCATTCTTGACAATGTGCTGCTGACACGCAACGAAGACGGTCAGTTCTTTCTTACATCATCCACCACCGAAGCGCAGCTCACTATCTCTGCGCCACTCACATTGTGCGGCGGCAAGTTTGACAAGCCGATAGTGTTGCCCATCAAGATGCTCAGTTCACTGTTAGGCACATTGCCCGACTGTGTTGTCACGCTCGACGTAGTAGATGACGGTCAGACGTTCACCGTAGAGTATTGCACCGGCAGTGGCGACAGCATTAAGTCGGGCAAGGCAAGCATGGCGTATTTCTCTGGCGAGGACTATCCGCAGATTGTGCCGCCTAATAGTGAGAAATCGACAATCATCTGCCTACCCGGTCAGTTATTCCGTTCTGTTATAGACACCGCCGACAAGTTCGTGCAGATAGACGAGCTTCGCCCTACGCTATCCAGTCTGTGTGTAGACATTGCCGACGACCGTTCGGAGGTAATCTTTGCAGCCACCGACGGACATATCCTCACCAAGATAACGCATAACAACGACCCGCAGAAGGGAGGTAGTGACTTCTTCCGTAAAGGCGAGCCTTGCAAAACGCTTATCCACCGCAACTACTTCCGTACACTATCTGCCTTCGACGGATGCGAAGACATCAGTATCGAGAACGACGGCCACACCATACGCTTCTCATCGGGCGACACCGAACTTATCTGCAAGCACATGGAAGGCAGATACCCTAATTACGGCAGCGTGATTCCGAAGTCCAACCCTTACTTCGTTGTCTTCAATAAGAAGGAAATGATAGACATTCTGCGTCGTGTCAGTCTGTTCTCAAGCAGTGCAAGCAATCTTGTAGAGGTTAAGAAAGAGGGGATGTTCCTCAATGTGAGTGCAAGTGATGTTGACTTCTCTATGTCGGGCGAAGACCAAGTGTTTATTGCGGACGCTCAGTGTGCGGACAACTTCCGTATCGGACTGAAGTCTACTGCCTTCCAAACCTGCATCAACTCTATCCCATCAGACACCATCCGCATGCAGATGTCGGATGCCACGCGCGCCGTAGTGCTGACAGCCGACGAACCGTCGCCAAAAGTGATGACATTGGTAATGCCGATGGTGCTGAATGACTAATTAGCAATTAATAATTAATAATTAATAATTAAATGGACGATACTCTACTATTCATACCGCCTTGCTGCGTAGACAATAAGCTGCCCAAGGCGGTTAATCAGGCACCTCACCGTCAGCTTGCGTTCTATACGCATGGCGACGTGACGGTGGAGAAGTTCTATAAGGCAGTGAGTCACCTCGTAATTGACCCTCACGTCATGGTGCTCACTATGCCTTTCCCTAAGCAGGAGACCTTCGTTTTTCTGGAACAGTGTTTTGAGAGAGGCTGGATTACCCACCTCATTCTCTCCACTGCCCGCCCGTATGACTCGTTGCTGTATAGATACCTCGGCGTTTATATCAACCGCATCCTCTATGCGTCGAGCGTGGATGTCAGCGACCTAAGCAGCCACATGGTCTTGTATAATAAGGAGCGGTCTCTGACGCTTAGCGGACCTATGTTCGACCGACCTCAGAACTGCATACGCCTCGCTGCCTACACCCTCGTGTTCCACCCGTCGCATCTGCTTAACTCTACAAGCGACTGGGGCAACTCGCTCCGCAACATCCTCTTCCCCGACGTTTTGTGTCAGCGGCAGAAGCTGTTTGCAGGAGGCGTAAAACTGATAAAGGACAAGGAAATAGACAGGTTCATACACCTTGAGTTTCCTCCATTTAAAGAAGAATAAAAATGAGACAACCCACACAGTCATTCACCGAGCTGCGCCGCTTTATGGAGAAGTGGCAGTGGGACGACCCACGCACAGGACAGCGCGTCACCGGTTTCAATCCACCGCAGACGGCGCGTAATGTGCAGCGTATGCCGTTCTACATTCGTTTCCTCACAAAGACGGGACACGTAGACACCGGCACCTGCGTCTGCCTCTCGGTTGACACTATACGCCATCAGCGCAAGGTGCAGTTCGTGGAGAGTGGCGAGATAAGGGTTGTCAACGACATACTTGTGCTGGAAGTAGACGGCACGAGATTCATTACGCATTAACTGTTTCTTTATTATATATATTACACGTTAAAGTATAGTTTTTGGCAATAAGTTTTTTTACAAGAAAATCAAGTTTGTTTCGTCCGTGAGGATATATACTTGAACTACGTTTTTTATATGTAAAATTTTTCCTCTTGGTTCGTGAGAATAGAGAGGTTTTTGAAAAGTAACAATTTAAACCAAGATATTATGTTTTTCAATAGATCCAACAAAAAGAAAACCAAAGAACTTCGGGATTTGTCAGCCACTTTCGGCATTCTTGACGAGTTTGAACGCCACGGTGTCATCCACTGGCAACGTAAGGACAAGGTTCTTCTTATCGAAGACATTCTTGCAAAACTGAAGTTGGCGGAAGGACGTGACGGATTCGCTCATTTCCTCCTGCAGGTTTCGTTATGGCAGAACAACCGTCTTCTTGCCGAAGCCTACGAAGCCCACCGTCTGAAGATAGAGACCGAGGCAGTGCGTAAGGCTCAGGCTCGTTTTGCGATGCTGACGAAAGCTGACCTTCAGCGCATCCGTCAACAGGCACGTGAGGATATGGAGCCTATACCGCCCGAGAAGCTTGACTGCATCAAGGAGTTTGACATTCTCATTGTCCGTGCCAGTGCACCGTCAGCCGAGCAAGCCACGAAGGAGAACGGACAGTTGCTTGCCGTAGGCCATTTTGACGGACAGAAAGTGGAAATGGCAATGTACGACGACATCAAGCATACCATATTCAGCCATGATTAGCCTCGAACTTGACCGGCACGATTTTGTATCTGCCGTTGAAGGATTCGCTCACGGTTCACACCTCCGTCAGCACGTATGGCGAGATATAGTCTATCGAAGCATCCCGCAGATGACTGACGACGAAATGGACTATTTTTGGTACATCTTCCGCAGGAACCTCTGGGAATGCTACTTCCGTAAGCGTGGCAACGATACAGTGTACGAGTGTGGTTGCGAGGACTATCTGCATGTCCTTGCCGCCCTGCATCGAGGCAACCGTTATTCCGTCACTTTCAATTCAGCCGACACCAAGGAGCAGACAAAGGTGACATGTTATCGTTTCAAAGGCCGATATCACGTCCTTTATATGCCGGGATGTTACGGCAAGACCATCGCATCATTCTGGTCGTATGTTCCCGACGAATGGGTAAAGGATTGTGTTCGGCTCGACTTGCCCGAGAATAGTTACGTGCAGGAAGGCAGGGAAGAATGGTGGACCGATCTGAGCGTTTATGACAATTTAATCAAATAAACAATTTTAACCGTAAAAACAATTATCTATATGAAAAAAGAAGAAGCAAAGTATCAGTCTCCGGCTTCGGTCGCTATGGCAGCAGCCGTTTTGGAAGTTATAGGCAAGGGCGAGAATCAGTCGATGGAAACCTTAAAGAAGGACGTGGCAGATGCCTTCAGCTTGATAAACCGCGCCTTTGCTGCGTACCAGAAATTTTGGGAAAAAAATCAGGAAACCAAAGACGAGACCCCGGCGGACAGCCAGAACAATGAGAGCGAGAAGCCGGAAAACAATGGACAGACTCTCAAGATAGACAAGGAGAAACTTGACGCATGCACTGAAGACGTTCATCGTGCTTTCCTCGCTTACAACCTATACGCCGTAATCCTCGCAAAGCACGGCGAAATAAATCTCACGTCCAAGCACCTGGTAAAGGCAGCAAAACGCATTGCCCGCGCTTGTATGAAGGACATTGAGGGCCTTAATCTTGACAACATGAAGGTCAGGATTACGAGAGTAAAGGGTAAGGGAGACGAACTGAATCTGAAAATATATCCTGACGTTAACTATGAAGTCTGAAATGTTCATCCCCAAGGCTGGCGATATCGTTGCCTGGAACAACGAGAGCAAGTGTACCAGCATCGCCGTGATGATGAACGAAGACGAGTTTAGCGTATGCCTTAACTTCCGTGGTAGAAAGGACGAGGAGAGCCGAGTTTGGGAGTGGGATAATGTTCCGACTAACAAACCGCTCCGTAGGGCAGACAAGCTGGAAATGGCATGGCTCTTTGCCGAACTTATCGGGCAGGGATATGAGTTCCGGGCGGAGGACGGCAAGGTCACGGTGCGTATTGACAACGAGACTCAGCCCGACGCAGCCGAACATCCTGAACAGCCGGCTGCAAAAAACGACGAGCAGCCTATCACAATGCACGTGGAATGCGTCTTCCTTACTCGCAATCAACGCTTCGCCAAGTACATCTACGAGCTTGCCATGCTTTACAAGCAGAAGGGTTCGTTCCGTCAGATGTCCGAACTGTCACGCAACAATAATATCTCGTCTGTCAAGAAGGAGGTTTGTTTCCGTGTAGGCTTGCACGAACTGCAAGATCCAGAATGGCTCAAGACCCACAACGGACGCGTGTTCTGTGATAGCCTATATGAATATGTACTGCATCATACGGCACAGTTGCCGTTGATACCAAAATCAGAACGCCGATGAAGATTAATCTTTCAACGCGTCCGCAAGATGTCATCGCCACTCTCGAAAGGGAGTGGCAGATGGCTGTGGATGCCTACATCAAGAACGAAGGCGGCAAAAAGGAGTACGACCGCAAGCAAGACGGTTATCTGGCAGTAGCCGAAAAGGCGAAAGAGAATTTTATCCCTTCCACGTTCCTATGGCAGTCGCCCGACGGCAACAAGTGGTGTGTGTTCGAGCATACCACGTTCGACTCCGGATATGCCCACACCTGCAGCTATGCCTTCTGCTATTACTTGACCTTCGGCTTCGGAGGAGTTTTCTTCAAGTTTAGCAAGACATCCCCCGTCACCAACAAGAAGACTGTAGGATATATCTGCTACGAGAGTCATTTCTTCGAGCGTCTGCATGAGCGAGGCTTATATGAATGGCGAGGCTTTGATACGCTAAAGCATTTCATTGCCGACAACCACGGCAATATGATATACGGCACCGACATAGACAGTCACAAGGTGGACATTCGCATCGGCACGGCAATAGGCCGCGGTTTTCGTCATCGTGACTATCCGCAGGCTTATTACATCAAGACCGTGCTTGATGACAGCCAGCTCACTCGTACACAGCGTAAGGCTACAGCTTTTGGCAGACGGTTGGGCGATACAGCCAACAAATATACTGACTTGCCGCCGTCCGCTTCAGTGGAACGTGAATGGGCAAGATGCAAGAAGGCACATGATGACGGGAAGGTAGGCGAATATAAGCAGATGCAGATACGCGACCTGGCAAGGCTGACGGGAACATCTCAAGAAATGGCAAGGGATATTTACTATTTGTATGCCTTGTTGTATAATATCGTGCTGCGCCTGAAACCTTCTGTCTCATGCAATCTCACGTCCGATCAGATACATGTCTTTCATGCGAAAAGCATGGAACTGCTCAAGGGCTGGAACGGAGAGGAAGTAAGCGATCTTGTCATCAAGGCCACCGTCACCAATGCCGTTCTTGCAATCAGCAAGCAGTTAGGGTGGAGTCTTACCCGTAGCGGAGTTTTGCGTAGTGTTCACGAAATAATGAATATTTAGCATCTGACATTATGCCGATAAGAGACGAACTTTATTTACCGCCCGTGTTACCCGATTATAATGCGAAGAATGGGCGGTTTAAGAAGGGGCACGTGCCATACAACAAGGGCAAGAAATGGAGCGAATATATGACAAAGCGGGCACAGAAACGATGTGCTAAGGGATGGAAGAATCTTGATAAGTTCCGTCCTGCAACTCGTTCTGACATCGCAGGTAGATGTCGTCGCCCGATAATCGCCGTTATGGATGATGGCAAATGGCTGTTCCTACCCGATGCTGTACGAGCACATCAATGGCTTGGTAAAGGCACAAGAGAAAATATAGGCCGCTGTTGCCGTTGTAACGAGGAACGTCATGTCAATAAGAAGACTGGCAAGGTGAACACCGACCACCGATATATGGGCATCCGCTTTTACTTCGAGAGTGATAGCGAATGGATGAAGAAGATTAAACAATAGAGGAAATTAAGGGAAAACAAGGGAAAATTTCCCCTAATTTGTTTTCATTAAAAGAATATAGATATGAAAGAACTAAATGCTTCTCAGTTAGGTACGATTGAGCTGTTCAAAACGGCGTGCAATCGTTTGGCGATATTTGTCAACATGCAGCTCTTTGATGGTTGTCGTAATTGGTATTGGATTGGCGACGAGGTAGGTGGGGCATGTGACTTCGAGGAAGCCGACGTGCTGAATCCGGAAGATATGGTGCGTATCATCGAGAATGGTCTGACCTATGACGAATACGCCGAGTGGCGCGATGCCAACCTCGACAACAACCGATATATCAATCTCAAGTCGTGGTTGATGGGAGCAAGACATGATATGTTTAAGGAGGAATGGAGCGAATAACAAAAGAAAACCTATGCGACATTACAGTACATTGACCGAAGAGGAGATTAGTTCTCTCGCTATGGTATATCCTACCACCACCAACGTGACGCTCTGTGCTCAGTATGACATTAGCCGTGCCGGATTACGCAAGCTCGCCATCCGGCACGGATGGAGCAAGGACCGCGCAACGATGGCGATGATAAAGGCGCAAAGCGACAATATCACACCCAGTCAGGTGAGCTGGCTGCGCAGCAACTTTGCTGACATGCCCAATACGGAAATTATGTTCTACTTGGGCATTGGCGATCACGCCTTAGCGAGGCTGAGACATCGTTACGGATTGAAGAAATCCCATGAATACCTAAAGCAAATGGGGTGCAAGGCGAGGGAGGCGCAACGTGCCCTCCCCGAGCAGTGTGATATGTGCGAGCAATTTGCTTCCCATTCTCGTGGTGCCAAGCGTACCGGCACAATCTACCAGGAGATACAGCGCAACGTGAAAGGACGTGAGCAGCGAGGCTGCGGTTCGGCAGGTTATGTGGTCCGAGGTGTTGGCTTTGTGAAGCAGCAGCGCATCCGTTGGGTGGGCGAGATTACAGCCAACTACAAGCGTTATAGATTCCGTTCTACAGATTATCAGTCTGTAGTGAGTTGGTTGTCGATGATGCGGAATAGGTTGGCAGAGTGAATAAAAAAACAGCAGCCATGACAAAAAAAGAATTAGAAGAATGCTTGTGTGACGAGCAAGCAAAAAGTATTGCTATTGAAAAACTTAATAGCAACCCGGAAATGAAAATCCCGTTGAGTAAGATTCAGTTCTATGCCGCATATATCCGCGGTCTACAAAGTGCATACGACGTACTTTTCAAAAGAATGATTGATTTGGCAAAGCGGTCTGAGAAGCCATATCTGCAAGCGGAATATAATCTTATTATGAGTAACGTCAATGCGCTCTATGACTACCACACGGGGAAGTATAACGTGAGATATAGAAATCACATTAACGACAAGAAGGGTAAGCTGATTAAGTGTGAGGCATACATGACTAAAGGGGTTCAGTTAGATGTTGAAGTTAAATATAACAGATAAACCGAAAACCAATGCAATAGGAAATACCCGAACAATACCGTCCTTGCAAGGAGTTTGCCGACTTGTATGTTGACAAAGAAGGCAATTTTTTTATCGCGGAAAGCCTAAAGCCGTGATGCGTTCCGTTGGTAGGCATGACAAGAAGTTGACCGCCCGGATAAACATAGTGTGCAACAACAAGCATGTGTTTTTCTCGGCTGCAAACCTCGTAGCTTCGGCTTTTCTTCCTGGCTACAACAAAAACGCTTATATAGAGTATAAGGATGGCGACATTCATAATATCAGTGCCGACAACCTACGCATCGTCACGAAGAAGAACTATTATGCCGCACGTCTTGCCGTAGCCAACTACTACCACAAACAAGGCACTTACAAATATCAGGTGGAGCGCATAGAAAACACCATTGCCGATGCCCAAGCCGTATTGCACTACTTCAAGACTGGCGATTTGTGCGAGGTACATAAGCGAGTGGAAACCTACTTGTTTGAATGTTTGATGCTCTACTGCGTCAAAAGCCTACACCTCTCTGAGCAGACGGCATATGAATATGCCGCAGATGTGATTGTTCGGATGTACGATGTATTGTTGTCCGGTCATGCCGTATCTAATCTCGAATATTATTGCAAGGAATTGCTCTTGCATCGCAAACGCCATAAGACCTATGGGTTTAAAGGCACGATAAAGAAAGAAATCAAATTGATGATAAAAGATTTGGATTTGACGCTCATTCAAGAAAAGTATGATGTGTCGATAGTCTAAGTTTTATCATCTTATGCTGACGGAAGAAAAAGAACATCAATAGATATTATGAAAACAAACCGTAAATATACTGACGAGCCAGGAGCTGATAAGGGAGCCATACACTTGATAATAAACAAGTTTCGTAGCAGCATCTGTCCGTTTTGTTGCAATAAGCAGTACGACCCCGATACGGTTCCTGTGGCGACTGTAAAGGAACTGAAGGCTGCGCATACTGTTATGCTTACTGGTGGAGAACCGTTCGTGGTGCCCGGCATTATTGACTTTTGTTCACACCTGCGCTTTGATTACCCTAATATAAAGCAACTCTACGTTTACACTTCTGGCTATGAGATGTCTTGCCATGATGAATTGTCTTTTGATCCATATTATTTCAGTCGGAACGTGGATGGTATTTATTTCTTACCAAAGATTGAAATTGACTATAAGGCGATTAAGAAGATGCTGACTAAGAGATCTTTTGCGTTAGGATTCTTTCGCTGCGTCCGCAACAACCGCATCATCCTCATGCCTAACGACTTTATGACTCGTGAGCAGCAGGAGGAATACATCGAGAGTCTACCTCTCAAAGGTTTGGCTGTTTATGGTGCAAAGTTTGAAGTGGAATATCGGGAATGGCAGGAGGAGTTTAAGCCTAACGGAGGTGTGTGGCGCAGACTGCCAGTATTCTTGTAATTGTGTCACCCTAAGAAGTAAGATTGTAATGGAAAAGAAAAATGTAGACCTTGTAGCAAAAGAGCACTTGAACCTTATATCGGAAGCACTCAAAAAAGAGGATTCCGCATCTTCGTATTCAATACTTGATGAATTAAAATGTTTGCGTATAGAAGTAAGAGCAGAAAACGTTAACATAATGCCTGGTATGCTCGTTTATGGTAATAAAACACCCTCTTTGCCTTTATACCCTGCAAATAAGGAAGGTTGCTGCGTGTTATGTAAAGCGGAAATACAGATTTTGAAAGAGCAGATAGAGCAGTTTTTACAACGAAAGGACGAGTGCAAACCTCTTCATTTAGAGGAAATGGATGAATGATAGTCTGAACTGTATAATCCCCCAAGACATAAAACATTTTGTATTCGCGATTTTCATTTAACAAGCAGGGGCAGACGTTGTGATAACATCTGCCCTTCGCTTTTTATGTGTAAGTCTATAGTTCAAAATTCAACAATTCAACATCGGCCTTGCCGACAACTCAAAATTCAAAACTCAAAATTCAAAACTCGATCATCTTCCACTCGGCCTTACAAACCAGCCGCCACCACCTCGGAACAACTTGCAGCCAAGGTATAGCGTGTCAAAAGCATCCGTAAAATCGGTACGCTGCTCCAAGGGGAGCGTTGTTTCGCTCTCGGGCTTCTTTTCTTCAGACTTATTTTTATGGAATCCCTTGTACGAAATCTGCACTTCACAGAGCTGCATCGCTATGATAAGGTCGGGGTTGTTCACCTGGTTAATGCGGATGGCAGGGTAGGAGAGGTGTGCCAAGCCGTCGTTGATAATCTTGTGCTTCACCTCGTGTTTTTCCGGAGCGCCCATATCTATGCCCGTCACGTTCCATCCTCGCTTTTCCAGCTCGGCTATCACGGTCATGTAGAAACGCTCGTCTGACGAAGCATACGAGGCTCCCTGTTTGGCTGTGGCATCATAGAAATACGTCACGTCGCGGTTGATGGCTCGCTTCGGTGCGTAATAGTCGGAGAAGTCGGCAATCAGTTCACGCAGTTTGCGCTCGTTCTTCACATAGAAGCTCTTGATCACGTTCAGGCACTCCATACCGTCACGCTCGTACATTTGCCCAACCACCAACGTATTGATGTTGGCATTGTAGTCGAGAGCTATATATAAAGGTAGGGAGTTGATGCAGTCGGCATCCATGCGTGAGTCGTTGCGCTCGGATAACTCTTTCAGGTCCGGCTGATAACTCTCGCTCGTAACTTTCCTGCCACCGATGATGCCCGACACCTTTTGCGTAGTGAATTTTGCAGACGACAGTGGGTCTATCTCGTCGGGGATATACCCGTGGACATGATCAATGTCGAGGTTTGAGTAAAAGCCATCGTTTGACTTCTTTACTTTGATGTTGAGAATTGAAATTGCGAAGGTCATCGGAGGCAAATCGCGGCGCATCTGCCTTATGTAATCCTCACCCAAAATGTCCACATTGTCGAGCGATGACGCACGGCGTACACAGAAAGCCACTCGGCGCAATTCACGCAGATAACCGTCCTGAAACTTCTTTGAGCGCAGGAACATCTGCATTTCAAAATCCTCTCCAGGTGTAATCAGATATTCATAGTCGTAAACCAGTTCGGCATCATCCACGGAGAGTAGCTTATAGTTTACCGCCATATCCACCATTGCCTTCGTGACGTGCTTGCCATGATTAGGCATGATACGAAACTCTCCCTCATGCTTCATCATCTTCAGAGCCGTGTCGCGAATATCTTCTTTTACTTCTGCCGGCACCACATGCACCGAATGCCCCGACTTTTTCGCATTGTAAAGCATATCGTTGTAGCGTATAACCTTGTTGGCATAATCTTCCAGTTGTTCTTGTACCCATCGGTAAGTCTTGCCTTTGAACGGTCCTGTCTCAACGGTCAAGTCTAACTTCTCCTCCTCCCGTTCGAGCCACGACCCTTTGGCTGTGAGCGCAGCGTCGGAGAGAAAGCGCGTACTTTTATACATCGGATTGTAGTCGGAGAAGTTGATGTCGCCCAACGGATGCGTCTGTCCAGAAAGAGCCGGCATCAACTCGTCAGTTACTTTCTTTAGCGGAAAGAACCTCGCCTCGTCGCCCACAAGAGCACTGAAGGTATAACTGTTGGCACTGGCAGTCTGCGAGAGGGATATAAGAACCCATCCGGCACCATTGGCAAACCAGATGTAGTTGTCGTAGTTCTTCGGCTTGAAGATACTCTCGCGAGCATGTTTCGGCGGTCGTCCCCAACCAAAATGAATGCCCTGCGTAAAGCCGAACATACGCTCCATGGCCGCCATTGTGCTCGGTATGGTCTTGCCGAAGCCCTGCTGACGCGACACAGCCACCCATGCGCCGAGCATACCAGGCATGGAGTTGCTTGCCATCCAGACGTAAGGAGCCACAAGTCCGTCGGTCTTACCCACACGGCGGGCAGCAATCACTCGCTCGTCCTTGGCTCCCATGTATAGCGACTGCTGCTGGAATTTGGTTAAGTATATGTTATGTGCTTGCTGCATTGTTATCCTGATTTTTGTGTTGTATTGTTGCGAAAATAATCATTTTAGAATCTTTGAATGGGACATCATCGCTATACGTTTTGCTTGAATTTCTTCTTTTTTATTTCAAATTTTAGAATTAAAAGTTTGGAGTTTTCAAATAAAGTCCCTACCTTTGCAGCGCTACAATAAAAAATCAAAACATCCATTTGTTCATAGGGAACTGTGAATTTCCCACCGGACAAACAAAATGAATACTTACCACCTCCACCATGGAGGAGGGATTATGATACCCTCTTTAGGCGGCGGTCTCCGAACATTAAGTTCCCATTTATGGGTGTTTTGAAATGTTGTAGCAACGGAGACACGCCGCCAATTTAATTTTTAATGCTACACATTTCAAAACAAATGAAAACGAAAAAGAAGCTTTGTAACGGCTTAATGTTACATCTCCATTCCTTTGTGTGTGGACTACGGCATTTGCTCTATGCAAAAATCAATTCTTTTACAGCAATCGCATCCAACGTTAAGGCAAGTTCAAATGTCTTTATCCGTGTTCAAGGAATAGACAACACTTTTTGTGTTTTTGATTCCGTATCTACTTTTTTTTATTGTTTCGTATAACATACAAAATCATGGAACGTCAAGTAACAGTTATTATTGACATGGATAAAGAGACAATGCAGCGTGCCACGACTGCTGTTATCGAACATCTTGCACTTTATCCTCCTTCAGCGGAGGACCACAATACAGAGCTTTGCCTGGGTCTACAAGTGCTTTTTGACTGTCTAAGGTCCACTTTTGAGTAAATTTCCTCATTCCTAATTCTAAGCTATACGAGTATGGAGTTGTCGCATAAAATAGAAATTTTCCCCAATAACCAACAGAAAACGCATTTACGAAAGGCGTTTGGCTGTGCTCGTTTGGCTTGGAATTGGGGGTTAGAGGAATGGATGCTTCAGTATAAGGCAGGAGAGAAACCTACTGGCAATAAACTTGCGCTTAAATTCAATCGAATAAAAAAGGAGCAATTCCCATTTGTTCTTGAAGTGTCGAGTTATGCAGTAAAACGACCTTTTAAGGATTTAGATAATTCCTTTAGTTCTTTCTTTAAAGGGATAAGTTCGCATCCTAAATTCAAGAAGAAAAAAGAAAACATTGGCTCTTATTATTTAGGAGGAAATGTTATACGTTTTTCGGATAGAAATGAGAATAGTGAAAGTTTTAAGTCTGTCATTCATAACAAATCTCTTAAACATCAGTACTTGTGGATTTCCAGACTTGGTTGGGTGAAGATGGCGCAGCGATTACGTTTCAGTGGGAAGGTGAAATATGTAGTAATATCTACTAAGCAAGGTCGTTTTTTTGCTTCGTTTTGTTGCGAGGTGTCTATTGAAGAATATGCCTCTTTACATAACCCCTACGATGAAACGCGATTTGAAAGTATTGGTATAGATTTAGGAATTAAGCATACATTGGTGACTTCATGCGGCATAGTAATAGACGGACCGCATCCTGATGTTACGAGAGGTAATAGATTGGCAAGAATACAACGAAAACTGAGCAAGCGTAATCATGTGAGATCCAAACATGAGCGTATTCAGCAATCGAATTCTAACAATTATAGAAAGCTCGGTCGTAGCGTCGCTAAAGAATATGGCAAAAGAGCTAATATACGACATGACTTTGTAAACAAGTTGACAACTGTCTTGGTGCGTCATTTTGTAACTATTCAGCGGTAGGTGCTGACGAATCGTCAAACCTCAAATAAGGCTTG
>ERZ1026852.439-NODE-439-length-25859-cov-13.403116_pt1 | contig 25859 bp, 17 predicted proteins | sample MGYA00380156_ERZ1026852 | MGnify/ENA primary metagenome ERZ1026852 (study PRJEB33269, sample SAMEA4719792) | human gut metagenome | biome: human-associated habitat; feature: organic feature; material: feces | place: Cameroon | collected 2013-10 ...
TCGTTTTCCGACCTCTCACACCACCGTACGTGCGGTTCCGCATACGGCGGTTCCCATTTTGGTTAAACAATGCTCATGCCGAGCGTACCAAAGGATGAACAAAGCTGAAACAAGCTTTTTTCATCACTGAAATAAAAAAATAATCACATATATTTGTTTGCGTGCAGAAATATTCGTAACTTTGCACCATTCAGTGGAATGAGGGGCTCCGAGAGCTCCTCATTTTTTAATTGTTCACAGTTACACATGGCGTGTGGCGATATGAAAAACAAGATGATGAAAAGCTGACAACACGCCCCAAACAAAATGTATGATAGATAAAAACATCGTTAAAGAGATTGTTGAAACGTGGCTCGAAGACAAGGAATACTTCCTCGTAGACATCGAGATTAGCGCCGACGACAGAATTGTTGTGGAAATTGACCACGCCGACGGAGTATGGATTGAAGACTGTGTAGCGCTCAGCCGTTACATAGAAGAACACCTCAGCCGAGACGAAGAAGACTATGAGCTGGAGGTAGGCTCGGCCGGACTAGGACAGCCCTTCAAGGTGCCACAGCAATACGTATGCTTCGTAGGCAAAGACGTTGAGGTACTGGATGCCGACGGCAAGAAATATAAAGGCTTGCTGAAAAGCGTTGATGGCAACAACTTTACCGTCACCACACAAGAAAAGGTGAAGGTAGAAGGCAAAAAACGCCCACAACTTACGGATGTGGACCATACATTCGATATGAACAAAGTGAAATATACAAAATATCTAATCAGTTTCAAATAAAGCTATGGCAGCATTAAAGAAAGACGATACAGTAAGCATGTTCGACTCGTTCAAAGAGTTTAAGGAGACAAAGAACATTGACCGCACCACACTGGTGAGCGTGCTCGAAGAAAGTTTCCGTAATGTGCTCGCAAAGATATTTGGCAGTGACGAAAACTTCGACGTTATTGTCAACCCCGACAAGGGCGACTTCGAGATTTATCGTAACCGCGTGGTAGTGGCCAACGGCGAGGTGCAGGACGAGAACAAAGAAATCTCGCTCACCGAAGCACAGAAAATTGAGCCCGACTATGAGGTAGGCGAAGACGTGTCAGAGCCCGTCGACTTCACCAAGTTCGGACGCCGCGCCATCCTCAACCTTCGCCAAACATTGGCATCAAAGGTGCTGGAGCTGGAACACGACTCGCTGTACAACAAATATAAAGACCGCATCGGACAGGTTATCGCTGGTGAGGTGTACCAGGTATGGAAGCGCGAGGTGCTCGTGGTAGATGACGAGAACAACGAGCTCATCCTGCCCAAGTCAGAGCAAATTCCTAACGACGTGTACCACAAAGGCGAAACCGTGCGTGCCGTCATCGAGCGCGTTGACAACGACAACAACAACCCCAAAATTATTCTTTCGCGCACCAGCCCCGCCTTCCTGCAACGTCTGCTCGAAGCTGAGGTGCCCGAGATTAACGACGGCATCATACAGATTAAACGCATCGCACGTATGCCGGGCGAGCGCGCTAAGATTGCTGTAGAAACCTTCGATGACCGCATTGACCCCGTAGGCGCTTGCGTAGGCGTAAAGGGTAGCCGTGTGCATGGCATCGTTCGCGAACTGGGCGGCGAGAACATCGACGTTATCAACTGGACAGCCAACACCAAGCTGTTCATCCAGCGCGCACTGAGCCCCGCTAAGATTTCAAGCATCAACATCGACGATGAGAACCACAAGGCAGAGGTGTTCCTCAAGCCCGAAGAGGTAAGCCTCGCCATCGGACGTGGCGGCTTGAACATCAAACTGGCATCAATGCTGACCGAATACACCATCGACGTGTTCCGCGAGGTAAGCGATGCTGAAGCCGAGGAAGATATCTATCTCGACGAGTTCTCTGACGAAATCGATCAGTGGGTTATCGACTCAATCAAGCGCATCGGTCTCGACACCGCTAAGGCAGTGCTCAACGCACCGCGCGAAATGCTGGTAGAAAAAGCCGACCTGGAGGAAGAAACCGTTGACCAAGTGCTCAACGTGCTCCGCGCCGAGTTTGAGAACTAACAGTATACCACAAAACATTACAGCACTGCATCCGCACAAGGTGGGGGTGTAGGCACTAAACCCCTAAAAAAGAATAGTAAAGATACAGAATGAGCATCAGGTTAAACAAAGCATTAAGTGAATTAAACATAGGACTTCAAACGGCAGTTGAATTCCTCGAAAAGAAAAGTGAGCTGGGCGAGGTAAAGCCCGAACTGAGCTTCAAGCTCAGCGACAAGCAGTACACAGCACTGGTTGAAGCCTTCAAACAAGATAAGGAAGTGCGCACACAGGCTGAAAAGTTGCTGCAGAAAAAGCCCAAAGAGAAGAAGCGCACTGCCGAGCAAGGCAACGACAACGCTGCCGAACGCCCCGTGCGCACACCCCAGCAGTATAAGCCGCTGGGAAAGATCGACCTTGACAGCATAGGCAAGAAGCCCGCAAACAAGGGAGCCGTTGCTCAGAATGTCAACAATAAACCTAAGGCTCAGACTGCTGCCGTGAGTCAGGAGCCCGCAAAAGTGAATAACGCCGCTGCCGAAAAGCCAGCCGTAAAAGAGGCCAGCAAGCCCGCCGAAGCACCGAAAAAGGTAGAGAAAGTGGTGGCTACAGCTAAGCCCGCCGAGGAAGTGAAAGTGGCCGAGAAGCCCGTTACTGCTCAGAAGGCTGCCGAGCCCGCTGCACCTAAAGCTACACCTAAAGCTGCCGAGACACCCGCGCTCACCGCTGAGCAGAAATCGGCCGACCAGCGCACACCGCTGGAGCAGAAACATCTGGCACAGCAGCAGAAGAGCGACGACATCTTCACCACCAAGAGCGAGAAGAAAATGCTGAACGCTCCCAAGGTGAACGTGTTAGGAAAGATTGACCTCGCCACACTGAACCAGAGCACTCGTCCCAAGAAGAAGTCGAAGGAAGAGAAGCGCAAGGAACGTGAGGAGAAAGCACAGCAGCAGCGCGACGGAAAGAAAAAGCGCGAGCGCATTAACAAGGTGCGTGTCGACATCAACGCTGCCGCTAACCAGCAAGGCAACAACCGTGGTGGCAACAACAACGGCGGTGGTAACAGCGCTGGAGGCAATGGTGGTGCTGGCAACGGAAAGAAAAAGAAAAACCGCAACCGCGCTCCGAAGCCCGTTGAGGTAAGCGATGAGGACGTAGCACGCCAGGTAAAAGAAACGCTGGCACGCCTCACCAACAAACAAAACCAGAACAAGAAGGGAGCCAAATACCGCAAGGAAAAACGCGAGGCGGTTCAGGAAAAGCTGAACGAAGAGCGTCGCGAAGAGAAGAAGGAGAGCAAGATACTGAAGCTTACCGAGTTTGTAACGGTGAGCGAATTGGCTACCATGATGAACATCAGCGTAAACCAGGTTATCGGAACCCTGATGAGCGTAGGTATCATGGTGTCTATCAACCAGCGCCTTGACGCCGAAACCATCAACCTTGTGGCCGAAGAGTTTGGCTTCAAGACCGAATATGTAAGTGCCGAAGTGCAAGAGGCTATCACCGAAGAGGCCGACGACGAGAACGATCTCACACATCGCGCGCCCATCGTTACTGTGATGGGACACGTTGACCACGGTAAGACGTCACTGCTCGACTACATCCGTAAGACCAACGTCATTGCGGGTGAGGCAGGCGGTATCACACAGCACATTGGTGCCTATAACGTGAAACTGGAAGACGGACGCCGCATCACCTTCCTCGACACTCCTGGTCACGAGGCCTTTACCGCCATGCGTGCCCGTGGTGCTCAGGTTACCGACATCGCCATCATCATTGTGGCTGCCGACGATGCCGTGATGCCTACCACCAAGGAGGCCATCGCTCATGCACAGGCCGCCAACGTGCCCATGGTGTTCGCCATCAACAAGATTGATAAGCCAGGCGCTAACCCCGACCGTGTGCGCGAAGAGCTGGCCGCCATGAACCTCTTGGTAGAGGAATGGGGCGGTAAGTATCAGTGCCAAGAAATCAGTGCTAAGAAGGGCATCGGCATCAAGGAACTGCTTGAGAAGGTGTTGCTCGAAGCCGAGATGCTCGACCTGAAGGCAAACCCCAACCGCAAGGCAACAGGCTCTATCATCGAGTCGTCGCTCGACAAGGGTCGTGGTTACGTTTCTACCGTGCTCGTATCAAACGGCACACTGCGCGTCGGCGACAACGTGATTGCTGGTACCAGCTGGGGTCGTATCAAGGCTATGTTCAACGAGCGTAACGCACGTATCGAGAAGGCCGGACCCGCCGAGCCCGCCATCATCTTGGGCTTGAACGGTGCGCCTACCGCTGGCGACAGCTTCCACGTGCTGGAGACCGAGCAAGAGGCACGCGACATTGCTAATAAGCGTTTGCAGCTGCAGCGCGAGCAGAGCCTGCGCACACAGAAACGTCTTACACTGTCAGATATCAGCCACCGCATCGCCCTCGGATCATTCAAGGAGCTGAACATCATCGTCAAGGGCGATACCGACGGTTCTGTAGAGGCATTGAGCGACTCGTTCATCAAGCTGTCGACCGAGAAGATTAAGGTTAACGTTATCTTCAAGGCCGTAGGTCAGATCTCAGAGAGCGACGTTACACTGGCCGACGCTTCTGACGCTATCATCGTAGGCTTCCAGGTACGTCCTTCAGCAGCCGCACGTAAGCAGGCCGACCAGGCTGGCGTTGAAATCAATACCTACTCGGTTATCTACGACGCCATCGACGACGTAACCTCGGCTATGGAGGGTATGCTCGACAAGGTGAAGAAGGAGGTTATCACCGGACAGGTAGAGGTGCGCGAGGTATACAAGATATCAAAGGTGGGCACCGTGGCTGGATGTATGGTTACAGAGGGCAAGGTGCACCGCGCCGACCGTGCTCGTGTGGTACGCGACGGCATCGTGGTTCACACCGCCGACATCGCTGCGCTGAAACGTTATAAGGATGACGTGAAAGAGGTGGCCACCAACTTTGAGTGTGGTATCTCGCTCGTCAACTTCAACGACATCCAGGTGGGCGACGTGCTTGAAACCTTCACCGAGATTGAGGTTAAACAGACGTTGTAAGAAACAAGAAATTAAAAGCGAAACATAAAAAAAGTCCATACTCAGTGGTTGTCACCGAGTATGGACTTTATTTATAAAGTTATGACAAGTAATAACACTCTGAACACCCACACAAAAGTAAAAGGGCGCTTTGCCCCCTCGCCCACAGGACGTATGCACCTGGGCAACGTGTTCAGCGCCTTGCTGTCGTGGCTATCAGCAAAGGCAAAGGGCGGCACATGGCTACTGCGCATTGAAGACATCGACCCGCAACGCTCGCATCAAGAATATGCCGACATGCTGATGGACGACCTCACATGGCTGGGAGTCGGCTGGGACGAAGGGCCCTACTATCAAAGCCAGCGCACCGACATCTATCAGCAATGTCTCGATGCCTTGAGCCAGAAGGGGCTCACCTATCCTTGCTATTGCACACGCGCCGACATCTTGGCCACACAAGCGCCACACGAAAGCGATGGCCGCGTGGTATATAAAGGCACCTGCCGACATCTTTCTCCTGAACAAAGAACAGGGCCTGCCGCCATACGTATGATGGTGCCCGACGAGGGTAAAGGGCTCGTCACCTTCACCGATGGACATTATGGCACACACAGCATCGACCTCACCACGCAGTGTGGCGACTTCATCGTGCGACGCAAAGACGGGGCCTGGGCTTACCAGCTGGCCGTTGTGGCCGACGATGCACTCATGGGCATTAACGAGGTGGTGCGAGGGCGCGACCTCTTGCTGTCATCACCACAGCAGATATACCTTGCACAGCAGTTGGGCTTCACCCCACCCCATTTTACACATCTGCCACTGTTGTGCAACACCGCTGGACAGCGACTGTCAAAGCGCGACCAAAGTCTGGATATGGCAGCATTGCGCCAACGTTTTTCGCCCAACGCCATCATCGGACTCTTGGCACATGCCGCAGGGCTTCAGCCTACTCCCGACCCTATCAGCGCTCACGACCTCATTGCCACCTTCAGTTGGGATAAGATTGGCACCGCCGACATCATCATCAACACCCACGACATAAGCCACCCACAAGTGTGCCAAACTACGCATCAATCAGCAGGTTAAGGGTTACACACGCTGACATTACAAGCAGCTAAGGCAACACAAGAGAAGGCTGCACCCCATCAAGAAACAAAAAATGTGTAAAACGTTCGAATAATCAATGCTTATTTCGTAATTTTGCATTTTAAAGTTGGGCGTAAGGGTTCAATCCCCAAAATAAGCAAAACAAACCGTTAACGCCCCTACAACATCAAGCAAAACATGGAACAGAAAGAGATAAAAAATGCCTATGTGCGCCAGGTAGCCGAACAGAAATATGAATACGGCTTTACCACCGACGTGCATACCGACATCATTGAGAAAGGTCTTAACGAGGAGGTGGTGCGCCTCATCTCGCAAAAGAAGGGCGAGCCCGACTGGATGCTCGAGTTCCGCCTGAAGGCCTTCCGCCACTGGCAGACGATGGCGCAACCCACATGGGGACATGTGCATTTGCCCGACATCGACTATCAGGCCATCAGCTATTATGCCGACCCACTGGCCAAAAAGAAAAACGAGAAGAAAGAGATTGACCCCGAACTGATGAAGACCTTCGACAAGCTGGGTATTCCTCTTGAAGAGCGTCTGGCGCTGAGCGGCGTGGCCGTGGATGCCATCATGGACTCGGTTTCTGTCAAGACCACCTTCAAAGACAAGCTGGCCGAGAAAGGCATCATCTTTAGCTCTATCGGCGAAGCCATACAGCAACACCCCGACCTGGTACGACAATATCTCGGCACCGTGGTTCCCTACCGCGACAACTTCTTCGCAGCTCTAAACAGTGCCGTCTTCTCTGACGGATCATTCGTTTACATTCCTAAGGGCGTGCGCTGCCCCATGGAGCTCAGCTCTTATTTCCGCATCAACGCACAAAACACAGGTCAGTTTGAGCGCACCCTCATCATTGCCGACGACGATGCCTACGTAAGCTATCTTGAAGGCTGCACAGCACCTATGCGCGACGAGAACCAGCTGCATGCCGCCATCGTCGAGATTATTGTAAACGATAATGCCGAGGTAAAATATTCTACCGTGCAAAACTGGTATCCAGGCGACGAGAATGGCAAGGGTGGCGTGTTCAACCTTGTAACGAAACGTGGCGACCTGCGTGGCGTCAACTCGAAACTGTCGTGGACACAGGTAGAAACGGGTTCGGCCATCACCTGGAAATATCCCTCATGCGTGCTGCGTGGCGATGGCTCACAAGCCGAATTCTATTCGGTGGCCGTTACTAACCACTATCAAGAAGCCGACACGGGCACGAAGATGATACACATGGGAAAGAACACCAAGTCGACCATCATCTCAAAAGGTATCTCGGCAGGACACAGCCAGAACTCGTACCGCGGACTGGTGCGCGCCACCAGCAAAGCCGACAACGCGCGCAACTACTCATCGTGCGACTCGCTGCTGCTGGGTTCCGACTGTGGTGCCCACACCTTCCCCTACATGGACATTCACAACGACAGTGCGGTGGTGGAGCATGAGGCCACAACCTCTAAGATCAGCGAAGACCAGCTCTTCTACTGTAACCAGCGTGGCATCCCCACCGAGCAGGCCGTGGGCCTCATCGTAAACGGCTACGCCAAGGAGGTGCTCAACAAGTTGCCTATGGAGTTTGCCGTCGAGGCACAGAAGCTTCTTAGCGTGTCGCTTGAAGGAACAGTGGGATAGTATTCTTTGGGTTTTGAGTTTTAAATTTTGAAGAAAAGTGTTTCGCAAAACAATAATATCGGCTGTTCTTGCAGCTCTTTCAGCTTTTCCGTTTAGCACGCTGACTGCTGCCAATGTCAATGCTGCCGCTAACGTTGCTGCCAATGCCGCCAATGATAATGACGACGACATGCCGCGCCGCTGGGCAGTAATAACGGGCATGAACCTTTCTTGTCCTACGACAGCGAACATAGACCATAATGCAGCGCATGACGAGAGAGCGGCTTCGTTCGCAAACCCGTTGGGCAACATCATGTTGGAGTATTATCTTCCCAACGACCACTTTTCGGTGGTGGGAGGCTATAACGCCGAGTCGCTCCAATGGTTCAGCGGCGACGTGTCGGCAACGTTGCGCAATATCGTGCTGGGCGCACGCTATTATCCGTTGTCCAACGGTTGCGCTATACAGCCTTACGCCACCCTTGTGACCTACACCAACGTGGGGACGCAGAACGAGACGGGCTACATGGAGGCCAGCTCTTCGGGCATGGGAACAAGCTATAGCCATGAGCGCCACTACTCTATAAGCTATCCGCGCTTTAGCGTGGCACCAGCCATTGGACTCGACTGCTATCTGTTCTCGTCGCTCGCCCTTGAGTTTCAATACGGCTTCCCGCTCGCCATCAATGGCAAGACAAGCGTAAGCACAACATACAACGGACAGCCCGAGACCTACAACATGCGTTCCAACATGCACCGCCATAACATACAGATTGGACTGAAGCTTACGTTCCCGTTCAGATTCACATCTGACGACGGCAACACACTCTACAAGTTTATAGCGACAGCGCTCGGACTCTATTCCCCCGATGATGAGCCTAAAAAGGAAACGAAGAAAGAACATCAGAAGGCAAGATTGAAGCGTGTGCTTGATGCTTATTGATAAAGCAATGACAGCCAGCGGCCACAAAAGAAAACAGAATAATAAAAAAGATAAAAACAAAAACGCTAAATATGTTAGAAGTAAAGAACCTCCACGCCAAGATTGGCGATAAGGAAATACTACGAGGCATCAACCTCACAATAAATGATGGCGAGATACACGCCATCATGGGTCCGAACGGTTCGGGCAAGTCGACACTGAGCGCCGTGCTCACTGGCAACCCTCTGTATGAGGTAACCGAGGGCGAAGCCATCTTCAACGGCAAGAACCTGCTTGAGATGAAACCCGAAGAGCGCGCTAACGAGGGTCTGTTCCTCTCGTTCCAGTATCCTGTTGAGATACCAGGCGTGTCGATGACCAACTTCCTTAAAGCTGCCGTAAACGAGAAGCGCAAATATCAGGGTCTGCCCGAACTGAAGGCTGCCGAGTTTATCAAGCTCATGAACGAAAAGCGTAAGGTGGTAGAGCTCGACAGCAAGTTTACCCGCCGTTCAGTAAACGAAGGTTTCTCGGGTGGCGAAAAGAAGCGTAACGAAATTTTCCAGATGGCCATGCTCGAGCCCAAACTCTCTATCCTCGACGAGACCGACTCGGGCCTCGACGTTGATGCTATGCGCATCGTGGCTGATGGCGTGAACAAAATGCACACACCCGAGACATCGGCCATCGTTATCACCCACTACGAGCGCTTGCTCGACATGATCAAGCCCAACGTGGTGCACGTGCTCTACAAAGGTCGCATCGTGAAGACCGCTGGCCCCGAACTGGCAAAAGAGATTGAGGCCCGCGGATACGACTGGATAAAGGCCGAAGTGGGAGAATAGCTTTGAATGATTTCTCATCATAACAATCATTCAAAACTTAAAAACACAATATTCAAAAGTCACGATAATGAACAGCGAACAACAATATATCGACCTCTACACCCAGTGTCGCGAGGCATTGTGCCAGCATAGCGCCGAGCCTATGAACGCACTGCGCGACGAGGCTTTTGCACACTTCAAACGGCAAGGGTTTCCCACACGCAAGGTAGAGCGATACAAATATACCGACATGGCCGAGCTGTTTAAGCCCAATTATGGTTTAAACATCAACCGCCTTAACATTCCGGTCAACCCCTACGAAGCTTTCCGTTGCGATGTGCCCAACCTTAGCACATCGCTCTATTTCATGGTCAACGATACCTTCTACCATCAGGCGCTGCCCAAGGCACAGTTGCCCGAAGGCGTAGTGATCGACTCGCTCTGCTCCTTTGCTACCACTCACCCCGAGGTGGTAAGCCAGTATTACGGCAAATTGGCCGACAGCGCTACCGACAGCATCACCGCTCTTAACACCATGTTGGCACAAGACGGTCTGGTGGTGTATGTGCCCCACAACGTGAAGATTGACCGCGCCATACAGGTTATCAACATCTTGCGTGCCGACGTAGAACTAATGATTAACCGCCGTGTGCTCATCATCATGGAGCCAGGCAGCGAAGCCAAATTCTTGTTCTGCGACCATGCTGCCGACGACCGCCGCTTCCTCACCACGCAGGTGATAGAAGCTTTCGTGGCCGACAACGCCTCGCTCGACCTCTACTGCTTGGAAGAAACCCACTATAAAAACACTCGCGTGAGCAACGTATATATTGAAGAGCAGGCCAACGCCCGCGTCAACCACAACGTTATCACACTGCACAACGGCGTTACGCGCAACCGTCTCGACCTCATCTTGAAGGGCGAAGGTGCCGAGTGCTGGTGCAACGGATGTGTGGTGGCCGACAAAGAGCAACACGTCGACAACAACACGCTCATCGACCATCAGGTGTCGCACTGCACCTCGCACGAGTTATACAAGTATGTGCTCAACGACCAAGCCACAGGCGCCTTTGCCGGCCGCGTGCTGGTGCGCCACGGAGCACAGAAGACCATCAGCGAAGAGCGTAACCAGAACCTGTGCGCCACCCGCGAGGCCCGCATGTACACACAGCCCATGCTCGAGATTTATGCCGACGATGTAAAGTGCTCACACGGCTCTACCGTAGGCCAGCTCAACGATGCCGCCCTCTTCTATATGCGCCAGCGTGGCATCAGCGAGAAAGAGGCCAAACTTCTCCTTGAGTTTGCTTTCGTCAACGAGGTTATCGACCAGATAAAGCTCGAACCGCTTCGCGACCGCCTACACCACCTTGTTGAGAAACGCTTCCGTGGCGAACTGAGCAAGTGTGAAGGCTGCAAGCTGTGCAAATAAAGTGAATAGTGAAAAGTAAATAGTGAAAGATGTATAACATACAACAGGTAAGAGACGATTTCCCCATTCTCGCGCGCACCGTCTACGATAAGCCGCTGGTTTATCTCGACAATGCTGCCACCACACAGAAGCCCCTCTGTGTGCTCGACGCCATGCGCGACGAATATCTTAATGTCAACGCCAACGTGCATCGCGGCGTACATTACCTCTCGCAGCAGGCCACCGACCTGCACGAGGCGGCTCGCGAAACCGTAAGGCAGTTTATCAATGCCCCGAAGACCGAAGAAATAATCTTCACACGTGGCACCACCGAAAGCATCAACCTCGTGGTGTCGTCATACGTCGACGCCTTCATGCACGAGGGCGACGAGGTCATCGTCAGCGTCATGGAGCACCACAGCAACATTGTGCCTTGGCAGCTGCAGGCCGCACGCAAAGGCATCGCCCTACGCGTCATACCCATGACCGATACAGGTGCCCTCGACATGCAAGCCTTTGAACAACTGTTCAACGAGCGCACACGCTTCGTAAGCGTTGCACATGTAAGCAATGTGCTGGGCACCGTAAATCCTGTGAAAGACATCTGTCGCATAGCGCACAGCCACGGCGTGCCCGTATTGGTTGACGGCGCACAGTCAACCCCTCACTTCAAGGTCGATGTGCAAGATATCGACTGCGACTTTTTTGCCTTCAGCGGCCACAAAATATATGGCCCCACAGGTGTGGGCGTGCTCTATGGCAAAGAAGACTGGCTCGACCGTCTGCCGCCCTATCAGGGTGGTGGCGAAATGATAGAGAGCGTAACCTTCGAGCGCACCGTGTTTGAGAAGTTGCCCTTCAAATTTGAAGCGGGCACCCCCGACTATGTTGCCACACACGGCTTGGCCACCGCTTTAAAATATGTGTCAAGTCTGGGCATGGACAACATCGCAGCCCACGAGCGCGAGCTCACCACCTACTGTATGGAGCAAATGCGCACCATACCTGGCATGCGCCTCTTTGGCGACACGCCCCAGAAAGATGCTGTGGTGTCGTTCCTCGTAGGCGATATTCATCACCTCGACATGGGCACCCTGCTCGACCGTCTTGGCATTGCCGTGCGCACAGGTCATCATTGCGCACAGCCCCTTATGGAGCGTCTTGGCATACAAGGCACCGTGCGCGCATCGTTTGCCCTCTACAACACCAAAGACGAGATTGATGCCTTGGTAAACGGCATACGACGCGTAAGCACCATGTTCTAAACATTGAGCACCATTCTTTAAACATTGAGCAGCCTGTTCTAAAGGCAAACAGGCTGTTCAATACCCACACCCCACCCTTCTTCACAATGCTTTCTTGCAGGCAACTATGGATTTCCATAGCCAGAGGGCACCCACGGCACGAAACGCCCACGGAGCCTCGGCCGGCAAGAAGGTAAAGAAGAACGCCGCTTGTGCATTAACAAGCAGCCATGTCTGACGCATCGACAGCTCACGGTCGAGCGCCTTACTATAATATCTACGGAGCCAATCAACACCATTTCTTACATTCTTCAGCACACCATTGGCAGCAAGGGCCAAAGCACGTGTAGCAATACCAGCAAAAGCAGTGAATGTCGTCATTGAGCGATGTTCGCAAGCCAGAGTCATATCCTTTTCCATATATGTATATCTTTTAGGTTATACGTTTATTTTCTTTTCTCGCTGCAAACTTACCCCAAAAGGTGGAAACAACACTTCCTTTCTCAAAAACTTTTGTTAAAGATTATTATAGGAAGGCATCAAAGGCACCTCTTATCACCAAGCGCAAGGTATAAAAACATCATTTTTATCTTCTATAAAAGATAAAAACACAAAAACACACCATTTTGTTCGTTATAAAAGATAAAAGTGGTATAGTTTGTAGGACAACTACAACTATCCCAAGTATGTCATCTCCATGACCCCCTTGCTCACTCGCAACGATGACAATGGTATCACCCACCTTCACCTGCGCCATTTCTTGCACAATGGGCTGTAAAGGTTTATATTTCCATTGGCACCCCGCCCCGCGCCGACACAAAAAGGCATAAAAAAAGCCTTGTAAGCGGTTGCTTACAAGGCTTTGCAATGAGCGCTTCAAGATGGGCTTGAACCAACGACCCCCTGATTAACAGTCAGGTGCTCTAACCAACTGAGCTATTGAAGCATTGTTCTGAATTGCGTGTGCAAAGGTAAAGCATTTTTTTGTTTCCTCCAAACTTTTTCGAAACTTTTTTCTCACTTTTTTTATTTTAAGGCTAAAAATAGATAAAAAAGTGGTGTTTTTCTCTGTTATACGGGGTTAATGTCGTACTTTTGTATTCGTGAAAGCCGATAACGATGTTCTCGAAAGCCGACAACGCTTCATCGCGAAGCACAGCCGATACATCCTCACGAAGAAAATTTTTTCTTCCGCCCTTATCTATTATATATAATAAGGTGTAGGTGCAGTCCATCTTGTTAAAAAGGAAACAAGAAATAACACGACAGAAGGTAACGGAACAGAAAAGAATATAACGTATCTGAACAGAACGCGGCAAAGGATCTGAACGCGACAAAGAACTGAACGCAATAAAAAACAGAACGCGGCAAAGGATATGAACAGAACAAAGAACAGAACATAATATATAAAGAAACATAACAGAACAAAAAACATAACATATAAGTTATACCGCTGCAATGAAAAAATTAATTGCCTTGGCCCTGTGGTTGCTCTCGCTGCCGCTGGCCGCACAAAACATGAACGACCACAACTATGATGTGGCCAAAAACCTTGAGGTGTTCAACGCCATATACAAGAACCTCGACTTCATGTATGTTGACACGCTGAACGCTACCGACGTGGTGGGCACCGCCATCAACACCATGCTACATAGCCTCGACCCCTACACCACCTACTATCCCGAAGACAAGGCTGCCGAATATAAGGAGATGATGACGGGCAAGTATGCGGGCGTGGGCGCCATCATCAGCTACAATTTTAAACAAAAGCGCGTAGTGATAAACGAGCCCTACGAGGGTATGCCCGCCGCCGAAGCAGGCCTAAAGAAAGGCGACATCATTCTGAGCATCGATGGCGAAGACATGACCGACAAAACCAACCAGTATGTCAGCGACCACCTGCGCGGAAACCCAGGCACCACGCTCGAGCTAAAGGTGCTGCGCCCCACCACGGGCAAGAAGCTCACCATGAAGATTACGCGCAAAGCCATACAGATGCCCTACCTGCCCTACTACGGCATGAAGGAGGGCGACATCGGCGTCATCAATTACACACAGTTTCTTGAAGGTTCGTCAAAAGACTTCCGTCGCGCCTTCATCGACCTGAAGCAGCGCGGTGCTAAGAAGCTAATCATCGACCTGCGCGACAATGGTGGTGGCTCGGTGCAAGAGGCCATCAGCATTTTAAATATGTTCATACCCAAGGGCAAGACGCTGCTCACCATGAAGGGCAAGATAAAGAACGCCAACCAAACATTTGCTACCACCGTCGAGCCTATCGACACCGTAATGCCCATCGTGGTGCTGGTAAACGAGGCCACTGCCAGTGCCAGCGAAATTACCAGCGGAGCACTGCAAGACCTCGACCGCGCTGTCGTCGTTGGCACACGCACCTATGGCAAAGGCTTGGTACAGGTGCCCAACGTGCCACTGCCCTATAACGGCAAACTAAAGCTCACCACCGCAAAATATTACATCCCCAGCGGACGCTGCATACAGGCCATCAACTACAAGCACGCCAAAGGCGGATATACCGAGCATGTGCCCGACTCGCTCACACACATCTTCTACACAGCGGCAGGACGCGAGGTGCGCGATGGCGGCGGCATCAACCCCGACATTGTGATGAAGGCTGACTCAATGCCCAACATTGCCCTCTATCTCGACCGTGTCGACACCACCAGCGTGCTGCTCAACTACGAGGTTGAATACATGAAGAAGCACCCCACCGTGGCATCGCCCGCCGACTTTGAGCTTTCTGATGCCGACTACGACGAGTTTAAGAAAGCCGTGCTGGCCAGCGGTTTCAGCTACGACCGTCTGAGCGAGAAATACCTGAAAGAATTGGAACGCGTGGCACAGTTTGAGGGCTATTACGATGATGCCAAGGCCGACTTTGAGGCTCTGAAGAAGAAGTTGAGCCATAACCTGGCGAAAGAGCTCGACTGGCCCTACAACAAAGAGCACATCAAGCAGCTCATCGCCCTCGACATCATGGCCATCTACTATTATCAGAAGGGTGCCATCGAGCACAGCTTGCGCTATGACCCACAATACAAAGAGGCCGTGCGCTTGCTAAACGCCCCCGACGAATACCGCGCACTGCTCACGCCAAAAGTAAAGGCCGAGAATAAAAAGGTTGACGAAAAGAAGGCCGACGACAAGAAAGCCGAGAAGAAAACAAGCAAGAAAACAAAGAAATAATAACAACGTTTTCGTTAAGCCAGATGAGCAGAGCCAAGCTTGCTTGAGCTTTGCCATGGCGAGAAAACGTGCTATAAAATAGAACCTTTGTTTTACACACATACCCTTATAAACGTTCGCTATTTTGCTGGAAGCACCTCTTTTACCCCATTTCCAGCAAAATAACGAACACTTATTTTACCAAATATCCTATTTTATACTTTAACGCAAAACATCACTGCCGCGCTATCAGCAAGCCCGCATACACAGCCAGCATGCCCACAAACAGGCTGAGGGCGGCATAAAGAGCAGCGGTGAGCAAGGCACCGCCACGCAGCAGCGCCAGGTTTTCGTTACAAAAAGTTGAGAAGGTGGTAAAGCCGCCACAAAAGCCCACCGTAAGAAACAGCTTCAGGCCATCGCCCAGGCCATCAAGGCGCGCAGCCAGGCCGCACACCAGTCCTATCAACAGGCATCCCACCACATTCACCGCAAAGGTGTGCAGCGGAAAAGCCGTCGCACACTGCTCTTGCACCACACGCGACACCACATAACGTGCCGCCGAACCCAAGGCGCCACCCAGCGCCACCATTATCACCGATTGTATCATTCTGCGTATCTGCGTATAATTGTATCTGCGTATAATTGATGTGCAAAAGTAATTAAAACCAAGCAAAAAGCAGTCCGATAGATGAAAAAAGATCTCCATTTCAAGCAACTCTTCAACAACCACTACCGCGAGTTGTGCCTCTTCGCCACCCATTTCACCGCCGACATTGCTCAGGCCGAAGACCTGGTGCAAGACAGTTTTATGCGGTTGTGGGAGAAGGTGCAGCAAGATGGTGCCGACGACATTGTTGCCCCACGTGCCTACCTCTTTACCGCCGTGCGCAACGCCTGTCTTATGGCTGCAAGAGCCAAACACATTGAGACCGAGGGCGACGAGACCATACAACGATTAGAGGCCGACCCACAGCTCGCCGTCACCCCCGACACCATGCAGCGGTCGGCCCGCGAAGCTCGCCTCTGGACCGCCATCGACAGCCTTTCTGCCCGTCGTCGCGAGGTACTGCTTATGATAAAGCGCGATGGCATGACCTATGCCGAGACCGCTGCCGAGCTGGGCATCAGCATTAAGACCGTAGAGCACGAGTTGGCCGAAGCCATGCAGCGCCTACGTGGCCAACGCGAGGACATATTATACTGCTTAACATTTTTTTAGTTTCTGTCAATGGGGATATTCTCGTCATACTGCATCTTGTAAACGTATGACAAACAAAAAACACAAGATGAAAACATTAATCCGACCCCTCCTGCTCACGCTCGTGTTGCTGGCTACCACCCTTACCATGGCAGCCAAGACACGCACCGTGCGACAGATGATGGACATTGTAGCACGTGAACAAGGTGTGAGCTTTGTTTACGACGCATCGCTGCCCCTCGACGTTCCGTTCAACCAGGCAGCGCCCAAGAAGCACAAGCTCGACCAGTGGCTCGACGCCCTTTTCCAGCCCATCGGCATCACCTGGACACGCCAGGGCCACTACGTCATGCTACACCGCAAGACACCTACCAACGCAAAGCCCAAAACTGAACCCCAAACCCGACGCGCCGTCACACGCTATACGCTGAGCGGCTTCGTGCGCGATTCAGTGGGCGAGTCGCTCATCCGCGCCACCATCTACGACGCTACATCAGGTGCCGCTACCACCACCAATGCCTACGGCTTCTTCAGCCTCACCCTCGACGAGGGCGACCACGATATTAAAGCCTCATATCTGGGTTATGCCGACAGCCACTTTCGCCTACGCCTGCAAGCCGACGTCAGCCACGACTTTGCTCTACAACCCAACGCCACATTAGGGCAAGTGACAGTAACAGCCGACCGCAACTCGACCTTGCTAAACGAGCAAACGGGGCACCGCCAACTAAGAGGCAGCGACATAGGCCGAGGCTTTGCCCTCTTATCATCGCCCGACCTGGTAAAGGCGCTACAGCTCACGTCGGGCGTGGCTCCAGGCGTTGAGCTCATGTCGGGCCTGTACGTTCATGGCGGCGGCAACGACGAAAACCTGTTCTTGCTCGATGGCACACCCCTCTATCAGGTAAACCATACGTTGGGTTTGTTCTCAGCCTTTAACACCGACATTGTAAAGCGTGTCGACTTTTACAAAAGCGGTTTCCCCGCACGCTATGCAGGCCGCCTATCATCAGTAACCGACGTGCGTACCAAAGATGGCGACCACACCCACACCCACGGCGGCTACACGATAGGTACGCTCGACGGACGCTTTTGGCTCGAAGGCCCCATTGGTCAAAACCACCGCACATCTTACGTCTTTGGCCTACGCCGCAGTTGGCTCGACCTGCTCACCTCCCCTATCTTCGCACTCGTCAACAAAGGTAACGACGATAAGTTGTCGCTGGGATACCTGTTTTACGACATGAACGCAAAACTCTCGCACATCTTTTCTAATCGTAGCCGCCTGTCGCTAAGCCTTTATAGCGGACGCGACCGCTTCAGCACCAAAGACGACAGCTATTTTGAATACTCTACCGACGCGAATGGCAACATCTGGAGCGACCACGACATCACACGCATGAACATGCGATGGGGCAACCGCAACGTGGCCCTCAACTGGAACTATGTGTTCTCGCCCAAGCTGTTTGCCAACTTCAACGCCACGTTCACCCAAAACTATTCGCGCTACAACTATTCCGACAATGACAGTTATGGCAAGAAAGGCGAAGAAAAAGTGAGCTACCTCTCACACGGATACCGCTCAATGATATACGACACGGGAGCCGATGCACAGTTCGACTACCGTCCTTCATCGCGCCACCACATACGATTCGGCACAGCCTACACCTGGCACGTATTCAGGCCGCAGACGCAAGCACAGCGCAGCGTCGTGGGCACTGCCGAAAAGACCGACACCATCAGCACCTCGGGCAGCAACCGCAACGTGTCGCACGAGCTGAACCTCTTTGCCGAAGACTCGTGGCGACTGGCCCCACAGTGGAGCCTCAACGCGGGTTTCAACGCCAGCCTGTTCAACACCGATGCCAAAACCTTTATGCGCTTCGACCCACGTTTGGCTATGCGCTGGCAGATGAGTCGTACCATGGCCGCCAAGCTGTCTTACACCATGATGACGCAATATGTGCACCGTATCACCAACTCATTCCTCGACCTGCCCACCGACTATTGGGTGTCTACCACCGCCAAGCTCGAACCCATGCGGGCGTGGCAACTCACCGCGGGTCTGTATGCCGAGCCATCAAGCCACCTAAGTCTGTCGGTTGAAGCTTATTATAAACAAACAAACCACATGTTGCAATATGCCTCGTGGGCAGGAATAGAGCCACCCGCCGACCACTGGGATGAGAACGTGATGGACGGACGGGGCAAAGCCTACGGCATAGAGGCCGACATACATTATCACACCACGCGCCTCGACCTGGCAGCAGCCTACACGCTGTCGTGGAACAAGCGCCACTACGACGAGTGGTACGACGGATGGTTTGCCGATAAGTTTGACAACCGCCACAAGCTAAACGTCACCATGCAGTGGGCCGTAACCAAGAAGATAAACCTCACCGCCGCCTTCACCATGCGCAGCGGAAACCGCATGACGGTGCCCACACAGATAGCGCCCATGCCCGACACCCCCGGTGGCAGCAATAAGTATGGCAACTATAGCTACGATGTTAACACCTACATATACGAGCGCCCCAACAACGTGTCGCTGCCCATGTATCACCGTCTCGACCTGGGTGCCGACTTCCATCATACCACCAAGCACGGCCACGAGCGCATCTGGAACGTAAGCATCTACAATGCTTATTGTCATCTCAACGCCATGTATGTAGAGTTGAAGCAAGACTGGAATGGCAGTGCCCTCAGAGCTAAGGCGCCTGGCTTCATCCCCATCCTGCCGTCGGTAAGCTACACCATAAAATTCTAATTCGCCCCTCATCATTTAAACAAACCATTATTATGTTTATAAACACAACAAACATTCGCAATATATTAGTAGCTGCCGCTGCCATCACCACCGTCTCGTGCCAAGACCATTTCGACATCGGAAAAATTGAGGGCGAGCCCAAAATAGTGATGTACTGCATGCCCTCCTGTTCCGACACCACCATCATATCGCTGGCCGAAAGCATACCCGTGAACACGAAGCCGTCGGAACTGACAACGCCACACCGATTGTCTGATGCCACTGTTACCTACCGCCTAAACGGTGTAGAACAGAAGGTAGAAAACCTCGGCAAAGGCGAATATCGTGTAGTAGCCAAACACAAAGCGGGCGACGTGATACGCATAAAAGCCAGCCATGCAGGGCTGCCCGATGCCGAAGCCGTAACGGTGATACCCGAAACCGTAGAGGCCGAGATTGTAGGTATGGCCGATGTGCGAGCCGACGCTGATGGCGATGGCGACTTCCGCGACTATGTACAGCTGGCGGCCCGCTTCAACGACGACCCCAAGACAAAAGACTATTATGCTGTGCGCGTGATGGCCGACTACCGTTTCTATTGTAAAGACGGCATCATCATGGTAGGTGACAACATCTTTGATGATGACAACAACCAAGCGCCAACGGCCGACGATGACGATGAGGTAACACCACCAAAGGGCTATCACCTGGTGACCTCGCAGAGCTACACACGCTGGCAGGAACTGAACATACAGAACGAGCCGCTGCTCAAGCCCTTGACCAATGCCGACAGCGACTTCGGCTTTGAGCGAAACTTCTATCAAAACTTCTACATCTTCGACGACTCCAGTCTGCACGCGTCGTCATACACGCTACACCTCAACGTGCCGAAGGAGGCGACAGGAGGTATATGGGGAAAAGAAGATTTCTATGCCAAAATAAGATATAAGGTGGTGATGTACAAAATCTCAGAAACAGCCTACAGCTTCTTTAAAGGCATGAACGACTTAGATGGCAACGACTTCGCCACCTACGGCTTCTCCCAAATAGCCGCCACCCCCACCAACGTAGAAGGAGGCCTGGGCTTCGTGGGCGGATATAGTTCGGGAAAAGGACAGTGGAAACAGTATGAAGACTAAGGCACCCATTATATATTACTGAACACTGTTTGCAAGGCTTAAACAAGTAAGGCTAATCTCCTTGTTTACTTGTCTGCTCGTTTACTAACAGCATGTCGAAGACATGCGAAACTTGAAAGAATTATGAATTATGAATTAAACCACGTTTTCCGTCATTATCGCCACAACGCGCTGAACCCATCACGCGCCTACCGCCAGTTTGCCGAGGCTACAGGTTTACGTGCCCGTGCCACTCGCCTCAGGATATGGTTCTCGGCTGCGGCCGCCACCCTTGTGCTGGCCGTGGTAGGAGCAGTGGTATGGATGCAACAAGCCACAGGGCAGACACTATACGAAAGTGGCAACACGCCGCTGGCCCTCGTCTTGCCCGACGGCTCACAAGTAACCTTACAGCCCCACTCGCAGCTGGCCTACAACGGCGATAGTTGCCGAAACATACGTCTACGCGGTGCCGCCTCGTTCAGCGTGCGCCACGATGCCGCGCACCCCTTCACCGCCAGCGGCACGATAGGTCGCGTAAAAGTGTTAGGCACACAGTTCTGCCTTGACGAGCGCCAGGGCAAAGCCTTGGTGAGCGTAGAGAGCGGAAGGGTGAAATTTGCATCCATAAAAACAGGACAAAACGTAGTGATGACACGCGGCATGAAGGCCGAGCTGGCCACAGCCGACGGTTGCCCCACCATCACGGCACAGCCCGATGCGCCCCTCATACACACCTTCGCGTTCAACGCCACACCACTCAGCGAGGTGCTCGCTGTGCTGGGTGCCTACTATGATGTGCGCCTCATCACAGCCGAAGCCAACCTCTCTCGCCACCTTACCGGACGCTTCACCGCCACACAGCTCAACGACATAGTGCCCGTGATTGAGCAAACATTAGAGATAAAAATAAAGGTTGAAGAATTCAATTAACTTCTATCCACACAGGTTATCCACAGTTATAAACATAGTTATCCACACTTTTCACGCCACTTATACACAATAATAAGGGAAGAAGAGTGTGGATAACTTTTTAATGGATTATAACTTTTGGGCATAAAAAAATGCCGTTCTACCCGAAAGTATTGCGGCATAATGAAAGGAGGAGTGGTGCCACCAGGAATCGAACCGGGGACACAAGGATTTTCAGTCCTTTGCTCTACCAACTGAGCTATGGCACCATGTTTGCTTGATTGCGGGTGCAAAGGTAGTATTATTTTTGTAATCCCACAACTTTTTTCGCAATTTTCTTTAAAATAATTTTTTATTCCAATAAAAAGTACTACCTTTGCACTCGCTTTTTGAGACATCAAAAACGCGCATCGGGATGTAGCGCAGTTGGTAGCGCACTACGTTCGGGACGTAGGGGTCGGGCGTTCGAGTCGCCTCATCCCGACCGAGAAAAAGCAGCAAGTACTCCACTTGCTGCTTTTTTCATTTAGCAAGATACATGCTGTTCAAGAAAGAAACAAAGAAGATACACGATGCATTTAAAATCAATCAACAACAAGCTAAAGGGTAGGCCCACGATGACCGAGGGTACCGTGTTTTCGATACTCATCATCTGTGGTATCTCACATTTTCTGAACGACATGATACAGTCGATCACCCCGTCGATATACCCCATTCTGAAAGAAAAGTTTCAGTTTTCGTTTGCACAGATAGGCCTCATCACGCTGGTGTTTCAAATGACATCGTCTATCTTACAACCCTTCACAGGCCTGTATGCCGACAAGCATCCGCGCCCCTACGCCCTATCAGTAGGCATGTGCTTCACGCTGTTAGGATTGCTGGCCTTAGCCTTTGCCAATCACTACCTACTCATATTATTAGCCGTTAGCGTTGTGGGCCTTGGCTCGTCAATCTTTCACCCCACGGCCTCGCGCGTAACACAGATGGCATCGGGTGGCAGAAAAAGTTTTGCACAATCAATCTTTCAGGTGGGTGGCAACGGCGGTTCAGCCCTCGGCCCCCTATTGGCGGCCCTCATCATCTTGCCCTTTGGCCAACACGCCATTGCATGGTTTGCCCTTGCCGCTCTGCTGGCAGCCCTCATCATGGTGCGCCTGGGCGCATGGTATAAGGCACGCATACAATATGTGGTGAAGCACCCGCAGAAGCCCGTGGGCCTGAACACCCACATCTCGCGTCGCGCCAAGTATGGTGCCCTTGCCATCCTCATCTTGCTGGTGTTCTCAAAATATTTCTACACCTCGTGCATCACCAGCTATTTCACCTTCTTCTTGATAGATAAGTTTGGCGTGTCAGTCAAGGCATCGCAGCTGTTCCTGTTTGTTTATCTCGCTGCCTTTGCCATCGGAACCGTGGCTGGCGGCATGCTGGGCGACAAGTTTGGGCGCAAGTATGTTATCTGGTTTTCCATCCTGGGTGCGGCCCCCTTCTCGCTCGCCATGCCTTATCTCAACCTTCCGCTAACCATTGTGTGTACCTTCATGGCAGGCCTTATCATTGCCTCGGCCTTCTCGTCGATAGTGGTGTATGCCACCGACCTAATGCCCGACAAGATAGGTATGATATCAGGCATATTTTTTGGTTTGATGTTTGGCTTAGGAGGTTTAGGTTCAGCCTTCTTTGGTTGGCTGGCCGACAAAACCAGCATCGAGTTTATTTTTAAGGTGAGCGCATACCTTCCGCTGCTCGGCATCATTGCTGGCTTTCTGCCCAACACGCAAGACACCAAGCATAAAGCCTGATGAGAAAAGGTAAGCCTTCCTCAAAAGTTTAAGCTAAAACATTCTTTTTACGCTTTTTCTTCCTCTTTTTCTTCTTCTACAATCTGCGTGATACGCCTGAGGTTTCTATTGCGATGATTAACGATGAGCGGCACACGTTCTACCACCACCATGGATGTGTCGAGACCCAAAGCCTTTGGCTCATCAATACCTATCTTGCTGATAAGAGCATAGATACTCATCAGCAAATTCTGTTGACGATTGTCAGAACTCTCGGGGTAATAAACGCGGTGAATGATAATGAAGCGAAAGTCGCCAGAAATGTTATTCTTGCGCAGCGAGGTGTACGTACTGGTAATATCCACCTTTCTGCTGGCCACAAGGTCTTCAACCACCTGTCGCAGATAGAGGCTCACCCGAGGTTCTATGCGGAAACCTATGCGCATGGTTACACTGTAGAGGGTGTCGGGAATTAGGGTCTCGCAACTGTACTCCAGCGTATCTGGCGTATCAACAAACTCTAAATTAATAAGCCAGTAGTGGTCGGCACGTTTAGGCTGCTTGTTGATGATAGAATAGAGCAGTTTGTCATCCACCGAGCCTTCCTTGTCGGCATGGTTCACATAAACCAGATTGGATGCATACTTAGGGATGCTCTCATCGGCCTTGATGTCGGAGATAATCTGATAATAGTCGTCCAGCGGTTTGGTACTGATGTAATGAACGCGAATCTTAATAGCGCGAACCCATACATACATCATCAGGAACAGAACACCGCCAATAAGCATCGTACACCATCCACCTGCGAGAAACTTTGACAGGTTGGCGGCAAGGAAAATGCCCTCGATAACGCAATATGCGCCCATAAAGAGCAGGATGAAGATGCGCGCCACACCCTTGGTGCGCAGGTAGAAACCGAGCAGCAGGGTGGTCATCAGCATGGTGATGGTGATGGCGAGTCCGTAGGCTGCCTCCATGTGTGAGGAGTCGCGAAAGAGCAGGATGATGAGAACCACGCCGATGTACATGGCAAGGTTGATCATCGGGATATAGAGCTGTCCCTTTACATGGGTAGGATGCTTGATTCGCATACGCGGCCAGAAGTGCAGGTTCATGGCTTCGCTCAATATGGAGAAGGTGCCGCTAATAAGCGCCTGACTGGCAACGATTGCCGCACCCGTGGCCATGATAATGGAGAAGATTAGCATGTTTTGGGGCATGATGGAAAAGAACGGATTCACTGAGGGGGCCATAGACACATGGTTCAGCACCCATGCTCCCTGACCCAGATAGTTAAGGATAAGCATGGCCTTTACGAAAACCCAGCTAATAGTGATGTTCTTTCTGCCACAATGCCCCAGATCAGAGTAAAGAGCCTCAGCACCAGTGGTACAGAGGAACACGGCACCCAAAATCAAGAACCATTGCGGCGATTTTGCCAGCAACATGGCTGCATAGTAGGGGTTGAAGGCCTTCAGTATCAATGGGTAAGAGGTGATACTGAAAGCTCCCGTCATGCCCAGCAGCAGAAACCATATCAGCATAAAGACTCCGAATGATTTTCCAATACTTTCTGTACCAAAACGTTGCACAAAGAAGATAATGGTAATAATGCCCAGTGTAATGGGAACGACAGGCAGGTTCGGACTGATGCTTTCAAGTCCTTCGATGGCTGTGGTAACCGTGATAGCAGGAGTGATAATTCCATCTGCCAGCAAGGTGCTGGCACCGATAATGGCCAATAAATAAATCCACTTACTCTTCATTTTGCGCAACAGGGCGTAGAGGGCGAGTATACCTCCTTCGCCATTGTTGTCGGCACGTAGCGCCACACATACATATTTGATAGTGGTCTGTAGGGTGAGTGTCCAAATGATGCACGACAATGCGCCCAGGATGGTGCTCTCGTCGATGGCTTCACCCGTATGCAGGATGGCCTTCATCACATAAAGTGGGGATGTACCTATATCTCCAAAAACAATGCCTAAAGTGATGAGCAATCCTAAGAAGCCTACTCGATGATGACAGTAGGCTACTGAACCTTCCGAATTTTCTTTCATATATTCTCTCTTCAAAAAACAAAAAACGTTATCCCTTCGAATAAGAATGATCTCTTAGCTGGAGACTTTTTACTATACTACTTTGATTAAAAATTGCGTGCAAAGATATAAAGAGGTATAAATATTTTGATACAATATAACATTTGTTTAACAAGAATTATCTGATTTAACATTCTGCCGTATTTTGCTAACACCGCGAATTGGAATGACTTGGTAGAAACTATGATGCTTTAAATTCAAAGACATTATTAGGCGAAAACCTTGAGAAAATCGAGTGAAACCCTTGAGAAAATTGAGTAAAACCCTTAAGAGAATTGAGTAAAACCCTTGAGAAAGTCGTCTCACACCGACCGTTATGAACACGAGCATCGACCGTTATGAACACGAGCAACGACCGTTGTGAACACGAGCAACGACCGTTGTGAGACGACTTTCGAGCCATTTAGCCCGATTTTCCGGCCTATTTCAGAAAAACAATCAGTGGGGTTTAAATGATTATAGGTTGGGGTTTCAACTGATTATGGGTTGAGGGTTAAATGATTATAGGGCGAGTTTTTAAAGGTTACAGACATCTTTCCATGAATTATCCAAGTAGGACGGTGGCCTCCGCGCCACGTCCTCCAGCAAGAAGCAAGGGTAATCACTCCCCTCTCCTACGGGGAGGGGATGGGGGTGGGGCTGTTTATTTG
>ERZ1026852.441-NODE-441-length-25806-cov-87.364530_pt1 | contig 25806 bp, 19 predicted proteins | sample MGYA00380156_ERZ1026852 | MGnify/ENA primary metagenome ERZ1026852 (study PRJEB33269, sample SAMEA4719792) | human gut metagenome | biome: human-associated habitat; feature: organic feature; material: feces | place: Cameroon | collected 2013-10 ...
TTTTCATTTAGTAAATTCAAGTCATACCTATTTGAATTTTACTCAGTATGTGAAGGGCTGGCCGTGAGGTTAGCCCTTTTCCTGTTTTTTTGAACGTAACTTTCGCCTGTGGTTCGATTAATTAATTGAATAAATGTAAATAAATGCAATTTTATTTTGTAATCTCTTCGTTTATGCGTATCTTTGCAGACAATTTGGGTCATTGTGCCCTTTTAGATTTAAGTTAGTAAAGGTTTTTAAAATGAGAAAGAAACAATATAAGCCTAGCAATCATCGTGGATTGCAGGTCATTACTTTGTGTATCAGTACCGCTATGGTGCTCATTTTGTTGGGATTGGTTATCTTCTCTGTCCTCATGGGACGCAATCTCTCTTCCTACGTGAAGGAGAATCTCGTGGTGCAGGTGATGCTCGAACAGGATATGACTAATCCGGAGGGATTGCAGATGTGCAAGCGTCTGAATGCAAGACCTTACGTCAATACGCTGACTTATATCACCAAGGAAGAGGCACTGAAAGAGGCTACCCGTGATCTGGGCACCAACCCGAGCGAGTTTGCCGGTGTCAACCCTTTCCAGCCTTCCATAGAGATTACGACGAAGGCTGATTACGCGAACAATGATTCTCTGAAGTGGATTGCCAAGGAACTGAAGGCATACCCACGTGTTACCGAGGTTACTTATCAGCACGACCTGATAGAGCAGGTGAACAATTCGTTGGCAAAGATCAGTATCGGATTGCTGATTGTTGCCGCCTTGCTTACCTTCATCTCGTTCTCGCTGATCAATAATACGGTTCGTCTGGGCATCTATGCCCGCCGCTTCTCCATCCATACGATGAAGCTGGTAGGTGCATCCTGGGGCTTTATCCGCCGTCCGTTCCTTCGCAAGGCAATGCTTGTGGGCGTTGTTTCAGCCTTGTTGGCAGACGGTTTCCTGGGCGGTTGTCTCTATGCATGGTCCCTCCACGAGCCGGAACTGATGAATGTCCTGGGTTGGCAGGAACTTGCCATCACCGGTGGTTCGGTCTTCCTCTTCGGACTCATCATCACCGCCTTCTGCGCCTGCATCTCAGTCAATAAGTTCCTGAAGATGAAGGCAGGAGACCTTTATAAAATTTAGTTAATAGTTAAAAGTTAATAGTTTATAGCAATCTTGCTGTCAACATTCAACATTTCACTTAACATTTAACATTCAACATTTAACATTAAACATTAAAGTAATGGATAAGAAGAATTTAGCATTCGACAAGATGAACTTTATCTTGTTAGGCATCGGAATGGCGATTATCATCATCGGTTTTCTGCTGATGAGTGGCGCCGGTTCTAACGAGCACACTTTTGATACTGATATTTTCAGCACTCGTCGTATCGTTGTAGCACCAACCGTAACATTGATAGGTTTCCTTTCTATCATCTATGCGGTGATACACAAACCGAAGGACAAATAAGAGTTAATAGTTTATAGTTAATAGTTTATAGGGGCGTTATGCCATCTATTTCTATATTCAACATTCAATAATTTACATTTCATTCAATGAATTGGTTTGAAGCATTAGTATTGGGACTCATCCAGGGTCTCACAGAGTATTTGCCTGTAAGCAGTAGCGGTCATTTGGCTATCGGCGCTTACCTTTTTGGCATCAACGGAGAGGATAACCTTACTTTTACCATCATGGTTCATGTTGCAACCGTGCTGAGTACGCTGGTTATTCTTTGGAAGGAAATCGACTGGATCCTGAAGGGACTCTTCAAGTTCCAGATGAATGAGGAAACAAAGTATGCCCTCAATATTGTCATTTCTATGATTCCTGTGGGTATCGTAGGCGTATTCTTCAAGGATAAGGTGGAAGCAGTTTTCGGTTCAGGCTTGCTTATCGTGGGCTGTATGCTCCTCGTAACAGCAGCGCTCCTTACCTTCTCTTATTTTGCCAAGCCACGTCAGAAGGAGAATATCTCTCCGCTGCATGCTTTCATCATCGGTCTCGGTCAGGCGCTTGCCGTATTGCCAGGTCTTTCCCGTTCTGGTACTACCATTGCCACCGGTCTTTTGCTGGGCGATAAGAAGGAGAAGATGGCTCAGTTCTCATTCCTCATGGTGATTCCTCCAATCCTGGGCGAGGCATTGCTCGACCTTCTGAAGGGTCTGAAGGGCGAAGAGGCTCTGGGCGGCATCGATGCTTTCCCTATGATTGTAGGCTTCGTAGCAGCATTCATTTCGGGCTGTCTGGCTTGTAAATGGATGATCAACATAGTGAAGAAGGGTAAACTGGTATACTTCGGTATCTATTGTGCCATCGCAGGTGCTGTAACCATCATCTGTTCATTAGTTTAAAAATATGGATTTCAGAAAAGGAGAAATTATTGCCATCGACAAGCCTTATCGCATGTCGAGTTTCGGAGCCCTGGCGCATGTGCGCTATCTGCTCAGCAAGAAGCTCGGTTTTAAGGTGAAGATAGGACATGCCGGTACGCTCGATCCCCTTGCTACTGGCGTGCTGGTGCTCTGTACCGGCAAATGTACCAAGCAGATAGAACAGCTGCAGACCCATACCAAGGAGTATACAGCTACCCTGCAGCTCGGTGCTACTACCGCCAGCTATGATATGGAACACAGCGTGAATCACACCTATCCTACGGAGCATATCACCCGCCAGCTGGTGGAGGAGGCTCTCAAACAGTTTGTAGGCGAGATTCAGCAGGTTCCGCCTACCTACAGCGCCGTAAAGGTGAATGGCGACCGCGCTTATGCCTTGCGCCGTGCAGGCGAGGAGGTACAGCTCAAGCCGAAGACCGTGCGCGTAGACGAGATAGAACTCACCGATTATAACGATGAGCAGAAGACCGCCAGCATCCGTGTGGTTTGCGGCAAAGGAACCTATATCCGTTCCCTCGCCCGTGATATCGGCAGAGCTCTGGATAGCGGTGCCTATCTTACCGCCCTCCGCCGTACCAAGGCAGGAAGTTTCGCAGTAGAAAACTGCATCAGTTTTGAACATTTCCAGGAATGGCTTGATGAGCAGCCTCTCGAAGACAGCCTTCAGTCATCCAAGTAATAAAAAATATAACATGAAGCTATCACAATTTAACTTTAAGTTGCCAAAAGATCAGGTGGCACTTTATCCACATAAGGCAAAGCACGTGGTAAAAACGGCTAGTGGTGAACGTACATTCGAGATTACTCGCCGCGACGAGTCCCGACTCATGGTTCTCCACAAGAAGAGTGAAACCATCGAGATGTACAAGAAAGATGAAAACGGCAAGGATATGGTTGATGCCGATGGCAATCCAGTATTCCTGCAGTTCAAGGATATCGTGAATTACTTCGAAGAGGGCGATACCTTCATCTTCAACAATACCAAGGTTTTCCCAGCCCGTCTTTACGGTACCAAGGAGAAGACCGATGCCAAGATAGAGGTGTTCCTGCTCCGCGAGCTCAATCCAGAGATGCGTCTTTGGGACGTATTGGTAGAGCCTGCCCGCAAGATCCGTATCGGCAACAAGCTTTTCTTCGATGATGTCAACGAGATGGTTGCCGAGGTTATCGACAATACTACCAGCCGTGGCCGTACCCTCCGTTTCCTCTATGATGAGGATGGCAATCATGATGTCTTCAAGCGTTCGCTCTTCGCTCTGGGCGAGGCTCCACTGCCACGCTACGTCATCGATGCCCGTGAAGATCATCACGCTACAGAGGATGATATGGAAGATTTCCAGTGTGTTTTCGCTGAGGTAGAGGGTGCCGTTACTGCTCCTGCTACCGGTCTTCACTTCTCCCGCGAGCTGATGAAGCGTATGGAAATCAATGGTATCAACGAGGCTTATATCACCCTGCATTGCGGTCTGGGCAACTTCCACGATATCGAGGTTGAGGATCTTACTAAGCACAAGATGGATTCTGAGCAGATGATGATTAGCCAGGAGGCATGCGATCTGGTTAACAAGACCAAGCTTGCCGGCCATCGCGTCTGCGCTATCGGTACCAGTGTGATGAAGGCAACAGAAACGGCTGTAGGTACCGATGGTATGATGAAGGCTTTCGATGGATGGACCAACAAGTTCATCTTCCCTCCATACGATTTCGGTCTTGCTGACTGTGCCGTAGCCAATTTCTATCATCCGGAGTCAACCCTGATGATGAGTACTGCAGCCTTTGGCGGTTACGACCTGGTTTACGAGGCATACAAGATGGCAGTGAAGAACGGTTATATGTTTGGCTGCTATGGTGATTCATTGTTGATTCTTCCAGATTAATGGGGTGAACATGTATAAAGTATATTTAAGTCTCGGTACGAATTTGGGCAACCGTAAGCGCAACATTCGCGAGGTAATAGAAAAAATAGGAGAGCAGATTGGTGTGGTAGAGCGCCAGTCTGCTCTTTACGAAACCAAGCCTTGGGGCTATTCGTCGCCCAACGATTATATCAATGCCTGTGTGCTGGTTCTCACCACGTTGGCTCCGCGCCAGGTGCTGGAGGCTACGCAGCGCATAGAGCGTGAAATGGGGCGCACCATGAAGTCGGTAGATGGCGAATATCAGGATCGCATCATCGACATCGACATTCTGCTGATAGATGATCTGGTGATAGATGAACCCGATTTCAAGGTTCCTCATCCGCTGATGGAGGAGCGCGATTTTGTGATGAATCCTCTGAAGGAGATTTATTCTAAGTAGCTAAATATACAAGAACGGGCCAGAAACCTTAAAGTTTCTAGCCCGTTCTTCCGTTTCTTATCTTTCTTTATTCCTGCTGATTTCTTTCATCCAGGCAGATGGCGTGACGCCTTCTGATTTGGCAAAGACGCTCGAGAAGTAGGGCAGCGAGGAGAAACCTACGTTGTAGGCGATATCCTTCAGCTTGGCATCAGGATGCGCTCTCATCATCTTCTTGGCTTCTTTCAGGCGCAGGCTTGCTATCCAGCTGCTGAAGTTCATGCCGAATTCTTCCTTGATAAAGGTTGAGAGGTAAGTCTTGTTGGTATACAGCTTGGTAGCAAGATCATCTATCGTGAACTGTTCCTTCAGATACGATTTCTCCAGAGTCCATTCTGCCACTCTCGGGCGCAGCGTCTCGATAAAGGCTTTCTTCGGACTGGCTTCTCCCATCTTTTCCTCTTCCTCCTTATCGACGTTTGCCTTCATCAGCGTCTCGTATTCATCAGCGTAGTTGATGATGTTGACCAGGATATAGAGATTCATGCCCACCACATAGAATTGCACCAACCAGTTGATCAGGGCACCCGTACGGATGGATATTACGCCCAGTATCAGCATGCCGTAGAAGAGCCAGTGGCTCACCTTGAGCCATCTGATGAAATGGCTCTTCTCGTTCGAGAAGTAGTTTTCGAAGAGGGCATTGCTTCTCAGATAGCACTTGTTGAAGTAGTAGATATGCCCTATGAGCATCTCCAGCAGTCCTATCAGGGCGATAAGCAGCAGGGGTGTCTGGTATGCCTTCAGCGCATCTGTCATGGCGATAAGGGCGAAGGAAGTCGTCAGAGTGAACTTCACGGCTATCGCCCTGCAGCGTTTGCGGGAGATATAATGAGGGTCGAGCAGACTGCTGAGCGAGAAGCTGAAGCAGATGCTCATCAGATAGAAGAGGATGATGTCGAAACAGGGTACCCAGTTGTTATATTCAGTCCAGCTTCCGGTAAATGATGCTATCCAAATCCATATATTCAGACTGATGAGTCCCATTCCGCCTGCCATCAGTCTTTTAGATCTGCGGAAGGTTTTGTAAACGGCTGTATCAGGTGTCTTGTAGAGCAACAGAATGATAGCCAGCGTCAGATAGATGATGCTGGTTACAGTTACAAGTTCTACAAAGTACTGTTCTAAGAAGTGAATCATATTCTTTTTCGTTGTATTTATAGTCCTTTTGTCTTTTCAGCTTGCAAAGGTACAAATAAAGTTTCTAATAGGAAGGAAAATAGATTTAAAATATATTATAAAGAGGTGAAATTTCCGTTTCCCTTTCTAATAGAAAATAAAAACACAAAGAAAAATCCCATCGCTCTTGCGAGTGATGGGATTCTTTGTTCTGTTAAGCAATGTGTCTGCCTAAGCTGATTACTTACGAAGACCGAGGGCCTTGATGATAGCACGATAGCGATTGATGTCGCGATCATACAAGTAATCGAGCAATGCACGACGCTTTCCTACAAGCTGTGTCAACGCACGTGTTGTAGTATAATCTTTACGGTTCTTCTTAACGTGCTCCGTCAAATGAGCAATACGGTATGAGAACAATGCTATCTGGCTCTCAGCTGAACCAGTATCAGAGTTAGACTTTCCGTACTTGCTAAAGATCTCTTCTTTTTTTGCTTTGTCTAAATACATAGCTGTGATACTTAAAATTTAATTATTATGAATGAATGTTATGCATCTTTTGGACCTTCCTCACGGTGGTTTCCGTTAAAATGCGGTGCAAAGGTACAACTTTTCAGTGAATTATGCAAATTTTTCGGGATTTTTTTGTAATTTTGCACCCAAATTCATTAAGTATTTAAGGTAAAGGAAATGCAAGACATTAGAAACATTGCAGTTATTGCACACGTTGACCATGGTAAGACTACCTTGGTTGACAAGATGATGCTCGCTGGTAAGCTGTTCCGTGACGGCCAGGATAACAGCGGCGAGGTGCTCGATTCCAACGACTTGGAGCGCGAGCGTGGTATAACCATTCTCTCAAAGAATGTGTCTATCAATTGGAAAGGTACTAAGATTAATATTCTCGATACTCCTGGACACTCTGACTTCGGTGGTGAGGTTGAGCGCGTGCTCAACATGGCAGACGGTTGCCTCCTCCTCGTCGATGCTTTCGAGGGTCCGATGCCTCAGACTCGTTTCGTGCTCCAGAAGGCATTGCAGCTCGGACTGAAGCCTATCGTTGTTGTTAATAAGGTAGATAAGCCTAACTGTCGCCCTGAAGAGGTGTACGAGATGGTATTCGACCTGATGTGCGACCTCGATGCTACAGAAGACCAGCTCGACTTCCCTGTAGTTTACGGTTCTGCCAAGAACGGCTGGATGGGCGAGGACTATAATCATCCAACAGACAATATCGATTATCTGCTCGATAAGATTATTGAGGTTATCCCAGCTCCTAAGCAGCTCGAGGGTACTCCACAGCTCCTTATCACATCACTCGACTACAGTTCTTATACAGGTCGTATCGCCGTAGGTCGTGTACATCGTGGTACTTTGAAGGACGGCATGAACGTTACTATCTGCCACCGCGACGGTACCCAGGAGAAGACCAAGATTAAGGAACTCCACACCTTCGAGGGTATGGGCCATAAGAAGACCGATCATGTAGATTCAGGCGATATCTGTGCCGTTATCGGTTTGGAGAAGTTCGAGATTGGTGATACCATCTGCGACTTCGAGAATCCTGAGCCACTGCCTCCAATCGCTGTCGATGAGCCTACCATGAGCATGCTCTTCACCATCAACGATTCACCATTCTTCGGTAAGGAGGGTAAGTTCTGTACATCACGCCACATTCAGGACCGCCTGAACAAGGAGTTGGAGAAGAACCTGGCTCTTCGTGTTCAGCCTTACGAGGATACCACTGATAAGTGGATTGTTTCTGGTCGTGGTGTGCTCCATCTCTCTGTGCTCATCGAGACCATGCGCCGCGAGGGCTACGAGCTCCAGGTAGGTCAGCCTCAGGTTATCTACAAGGAGATTGATGGTGTGAAGTGCGAGCCTGTAGAGGAGTTGACCATCAACGTACCTGAGGAGTTCGCTTCTAAGATGATTGATATGGTAACCCGCCGCAAGGGTGATATGACCTCTATGCTGAACATGGGCGAGCGTGTAGACATCGAGTTTGATATCCCATCACGTGGTATCATCGGTCTGCGTACCAACGTGCTTACCGCTTCTCAGGGCGAGGCTATCATGGCTCACCGCTTCAAGGAGTATCAGCCATACAAGGGCGAGATTACCCGCCGTTCTAACGGTAGCATGATTGCGCTGGAAACTGGTACAGCCTATGCTTACGCCATCGATAAGCTGCAGGATCGCGGTAAGTTCTTCATCGACCCAGGTGAGGAGGTTTACGGCGGCGAGGTTGTAGGTGAGCATGTTCACGACAACGACCTGGTAGTCAACGTAACCAAGGCTAAGCAGCTTACCAACGTGCGTGCTTCCGGTTCTGACGATAAGGCCCGCGTGATTCCTAAGACCGTGATGAGTCTTGAGGAGTGCCTGGAGTATATCCGTGAGGATGAGTACGTAGAGGTAACTCCAAAGAACATGCGTATGCGCAAGATCGAGCTTGATCACCTGAAGCGTAAGCGTAGCAACAAAGACTAAGCAGAAATGTTTTTGTGGAGATTTTTTAGAAAGTTTTCATTGCCCTGCTCCCTGGTTATGGGAGCATTGGGCTACCTGATATTCGCCAATGTGCCCTTCCTGGTGCCCATTGGCGATTATTGTGGTCCGAGGTTGGTAAGTCTGATGCCGGTGGTGCTCTTCGCCCTGCTCTATGTTACCTTCTGTAAGATAGAAATCAGGGAGATGAAGCCTAAGACTTGGCATTTCATTCTACAGCTCATCCGTACCTCGCTGGCATTGATGATGGTGGTGCTCATCTTCGAGTTCGGTTCCGATTACAGCACCAAACTGATTCTTGAGGGTGCCTTCATCTGCTTCATCTGTCCTACGGCAGCCGCCGTGGCTGTAGTTACCGAGAAGTTGGGCGGCAGTATCGGTTCGCTCACCACCTATACGGTCATCGCCAACATCTTTACGATGGTCATCATTCCGAGTCTTTTCCCGATGGTAGAGAAGGGGGCAGATGTCTCGTTCCTCATGATGAGTGCGATGGTGTTCCGCAATGTAACTACCGTCCTGGTGGTGCCTCTGCTGCTGGCCTTGTTGAGCCGCAGGTTCCTGCCTAAATGGGTGGATAAAGTGAAGAGTGTAAAGGATTTGGGCTTTTATATGTGGTGTTTCAACCTCACGATACTGATGGGCGAAACGATTCGCAACATACTCCATGCTGAGGTATCGGGCGTTACGATGCTTCTGCTGCTCTTTGTTCCGTTGCTCGTATGTCTCATCCAGTTTGCCATCGGCAAGGCGGTAGGCAGGCATTTCGGTGCGAGCATCAGTGCCGGTCAGGCGTTGGGACAGAAGAATACGATAGTGGGCATCTGGCTCACCCTCACTTTCCTGAATCCGCTTGCTGCCGTAGCACCGGGTGCCTATGTGGTATGGCAGAATCTGGTCAATGGCTGGCAACTTTGGTATAAAGAAAAATATGGCAAGCTTAAGTGGTAAGCTTGCCATATTTTTTTGTTTCTAATCCTGAGTAGGGTAGATGAGGTTTTCTTCCTTGATGCAGCAGAGCACCTCATTCAGATATTTTCTGGCTTCATATTTCGCCATAGGCAGGTCGTGGAGCAGGTAGTTGCCGCAGTCCTTTGCCGCCTGTCCCGGAATCTCGCCCTCGAAATCGGCGATAAACTGGAAGGTGCGCTTCATCAGTTCCACGATGTCCTTGCTCTCCAGGTCGCCCTTGATGAGGAGATAGTTGCCTGTGAGGCATCCCATCGGTCCCCAGTAGATGATGCGGTCCTTCCACTCCTCGTCGTTGCGCAGATAAGTGGCAGCCAGATGCTCGATGGTATGGATGGCACCGTTGTGCAGACAAGGCTCCTGGTTAGGCACCTTCATGCGGATATCGAAAGTTGTGATCACTTCTCCGCCTACTTCGTCCTTACGGCTCACGTAGATGCCGCGGAGCAGCTTGTTGTGATTGATTGTAAAACTTGGAATCTTATTCATCTTTTTTATAATGTTGAATGTTGAATGTTGAATGTTGAATGAATAGTGTTGAATGTTGAATGTTGAATGTTGAATGTTGAATTTTTGCCTAACGGACTCAAGGGCGCTAGCCTAATTCAACATTCAACATTCAACACTCCTACAGACTTTCCAGAAAAGCCTTGGTAACATTGAATGAGCCTTCAGCCATCTTAGCCCAAAAGTCGAAATACTGTTGTGCCTTGGTATCCTTCAGCGGTACATCGCTGATAATGCGGAAGGAGATGAAAGGCGTCTTGTAGATGTGGCAGGTCTGGGCGATAGAGCAGCTCTCCATATCCACCGCCATCGCCTGAGGGAAGTGTTCCAGGATAGAGCGCATCTTCTCCTTGCTGTCAACGAACCATTCGCCGCTCACAATCTGTCCGGCATGGATCTTCGGGTGTCTGTTGCCCGGCAGGTTGTTGATGGCGAGTGCCTTCTCCACATATTCCTTAGGCGACTTGAAGGAAGCCGGCATGCCCAGAATCTGCCCGAATTCGCATTCTTCACCGCAGTAGGCATCGTGGTAAACGCAGTTGGTTGCCACCACCACCTCAGTCACGTTGAGGTTGATATCAGCGCCTCCAGCCACGCCCGAAGAGATCACGAGGTCAGGGTGATAGTTGTCAATCATTTCCACGGCCCCGATGGTACTGTTCACCTTACCGATGCCGCATTGTTGCATCACCACCTCGTTATTGCCTATCTTTCCGATAACGAAGTCCTTATAGTTTTTTCTCTCAACCTGCGATTCGGTCAATAATGTTTTGAGTTGCGCGAACTCCTTGTCCATCGCAACGATAATTCCTATTTTCATATTGTATACTAACTTTTGGGTGCAAAGTTACTAAAAATATTGCAGAGAGTAGCAAAGTTTAAGGAGTTTTTAAGGAAAAAGGCTTTTAAAGGTAAAAAGGTAAAAAAGTAAAAAGGTAAAAAGAGCCTTAGCCCCTTAGCGCCCCCGTCCCCAGCAATTCCATCGCTGGTCCCCCATAAAGTTTTAAAAGAGGGTGTGTCATAAGTCACATCCAATACGCCCTGAAAGGGCAGAAGCTCCTAGCCCAGGGCATCGCCCTGGGTTATTATAGACATAAACCTGTCGCCCTGAAAGGGCAAAAGCTTTCAAATTCAAAGCTTTTGCCCTTTCAGGGCGATTTGCTTTTTACCAACATTACCCAGGGCGATGCCCTGGGCTAGGAGCTTTTGGGCTTTCAGCCCGTCCTTGGCTGCCATTATCTAGACTTATGACACACCCTCTTTATTGTGTCTGATAGTTTGTTTACCATTTAAAGAGATGAGGAACAAACTCCTTGAAGCAGCGACGCCAGGTGAGCCACTCATAATGAGTGCCTGGTGATACTGTCCTTGTTGTATTTCTCTGCATCGGCAAATACTCCATGACTACAATCATAGGCTCAGCCTTGCCTTCTGCTATCAGGTTGTCCATGATGTGCTTCCGTTTGCCTACAGATATGGCTGCGTGGGGTTAAGAATATGACTGCATTGGGTTAAGGATATAACTCCGTTGGGTTAAGGATATAATTCCGTTGGGTTACGGATACGACTCCGTAGGCTAACGGAGACGTATCCTTCGGCTTGTCGAGATATCTGCGTCAGCTGATTGAGTCACTTGAGTTAGCTTACTGAACTACTTGGGTTAGCTGATTGAACTACTTGAGTTAGCTGACTGAGCTATATCAGTATTCTGTAGCATTACATGTGTATTATTTTCTCTAACTTAATGTCACATTTGTCACACTTATACTTAACTCTTTGATTATTAATGAATAACGGGTGGTAATAAGGGGTGTTTTTATTGTCACCTTATTGCCACCTATTACCACTTTTGGCATAAAATCAGCAAAATATCGGTGTTTTTGAGGGATTTTTGGGCGAAAACTAAGAAGATATTGAGCAAAAAGTTGTTTTTTCGGTTTAATACGAGGCTTTTTCTATCGTTTTTTTGGAATTTTACTGGCGAAAAAGGGAGGGAAATTACGTTCTGATGCAGTAAAAGATACATCCTGATGCAGTAAAAAATGCATCCCGATGTAGCATTTGCTACGTCACGACGCAGCAAAAGTTACGTCCGGACGTAGTAAAAGATACGTCGTGACGTAATTTCAGAAGTATCTTGACTAGGGTATAGATAAGGCACGGATTACACGGATTTATGCTGCTAATGTAAATAATACGATTATAGCCTCATGAAAAAATCCGTGTAATCCGTGTAATCCGTGCCTAAAAACAGCAGAGGGCAGGCTTTATGACACACCCTCTTTTTGTTGCGTATTTCGCTGGTCTAATATGACATATTCATATCTTCTGTAATGCAAATATAGAAATCTGCCAGTCCCAGATAATCTTCATCTATTTTGTCAATCTCTTCCTGACGCACCGCTCTGATGGTGCTGACTGTAGTCTTTGGGCGATATTCCTTGAGATAAGGGATGATGCCGTTGTTGGCGTCAGAATGATAGGTGCCGTTGAAGTGAATCATCTGCTCGCCCTTCTTCAGGTTCTGGGCGATAAACCAGCCCATCGTGGCATCCTTGATAGCCTGAGCCTGTGCCATCAGTTCTGGCTTAGAATCCTTAGCCTTGCCCATCAGTCCCATCAGAGCAAAGCCTGATTGGGCATTCTTATTCTCCACATATTTGATAGGCAACTTCGGGAGATAGCGCTTGGCTTCGGCTGAGAGTGAATCGAGATAGGCGAGACCTTTCTCCTTTACCACACTGGCGTAGCGGCGAGGCACGTTGGTTGCTATCAGCGGGAGATGATGGCGCTTGGAATAGTAAACCAATGGCTCATAGTCGGTACTGTAGTTAGGCCAGAGACGGCACTCTTCCTCGAAGCGGTCGGAGGAAATCACGCTGCCGGTATATTCATCGATGATGAGCTGGTTATCGGCTTCGAGCATCTCCATACCCACCTTCAGCTTACTGTTGTTCTCTGCCAGCGACTCCAATACCTTCAGCTCCATCCAGTGGCTGATGACGCAATTGTGGATTTCACCGAAGAACACCACATCGCTGCCGGCTACGCTCTTGATCATCTTCTCGTAAGTAACTTCCTTGCCTTTGGCATCGAAAATACGGTATATCTCAGGTGTCTTCTGTGCATAGGCAGTCATGCTCACCATGAGCATGACCATCCATAAAATCTTCTTCATATCTTTTCTTCTTTGGGTTGTTTAAACTTTAAAATGGGTTGCCCTTATAGAGCAGAGCTACGCGCTCAGGACGCACATACTCTTCGAATCCCTTGCGGATATCCTCGGTAGTGATGCTCTTCAGGCAGTTGCTGTAGTTGTCGAAATCTTCCAGACTCTCGCCGTTCTGCAAGAGGGTGGTGAGGATGTTCTTCCATTCTGCCGGTGCGTCATCAGAGAGCGACTTGCGCTTGGTAACGAGGAACGACATCTTCAGTTTGTTGAGTTCTCCCTCGCTGATTCTGCTGGTCTGCAGCTCTTTGATGATTCCGTCCAGTGCCTGGATAGCCTTGTCGCGGTTCTCGTTCTTCAGCGCAATCTCCAGCCAGAAGTTGTATTTAGCCTGAGGCACTCCGGCATAGTAGAGGTCGGCGTATGGAGAATAAACGATGTTCATCTTCTCGCGCAGGATGCTCAGCAGGCGGTTCTGCATAACATCACGCATCAGTTTCAGCATGAGCGACTGGCGGAGTCCCGGCTTGTAGTTGCCCGAATAGATGTAGTTCAGTACGGTCTGCGTCTCCACATCGTTTTCGAAAGCCTCTTTGTAAGGACTCTTCGGCATGTTGCTTGGCTTGTCTTCGAAACGGGTCATGCGGGCTGATGCCTTGAGGCGTGCAAAGGTGTTGACGATGGCGCCCAGAACCTGCTCTTCATCGATGTTGCCGGTAACGATCAGCGTGGTTTGCTGAGGGTTGGCAAAGAGCGATGTATAATAGTTGGTCATGGAATCCAGATTGAGCCTGTTGAGGTCTTCCTTCTGGATTTTGACACCACTGTTTGCCGGCATGTTGCACACCAGCGAATCCACTCTTCTGGAGAGCATGCGGTTGATGTCGCGCTTGAGCAGACGTTCGAGCAGGGTTTCCTTGCCGAATCGCTCGATTTCCGCATCGCGTACTTCCTTGAAATCTTCGTATGACTTGCCTGGAGCCGTAATCTTCTCGTAAACCAGGTTCATCAGTTCCTGTGCCTTGTCGGTAGGGGCTGAGGCGAGCACCTGGTGCCAGTAGTCGGCGATGCCTACGCTCATAGAGAGTCCCTCTGCCTGCATCACTTCGGTCAGCTGGTCGGTATTGATATGTGCCAGACCGCCCATGTCTACATAGCTTACGGCGTCTTTGAGCAGCGGATATTCCTGCTTGCTGAGGTCGCCTACGCCACCACGTCCGTGCATGGCGATGTAGATGGTGCTGTCCTTGTCGGTAGTAGGTCGTATCACCAGTCTCAGTCCGTTGGCGAGCTGATATTCCGATACACCGATATCCTCGTATCTGCGCTTGCTCACTATAGATGCGCTGGCATCCGGGTGGGTGGCTGACAGACAGGCTGGCATGTCAACATGCTGCTTTTCTTCTACCTTTTTGCGCTGGTAGGTATAAGCCGGCATGCGTGTCTTCAGTCCCTGCAGCCAGAGCTGTTGCAACTCGCTTTCGGTGAAGGATTCAGTCTTTCCTGCGTTGTTCTGGTAGGCTACTAGGAGCGATTGCTTACCCTCGTTCAGAATGGTCTTGAAGAGTTTCTGGAGTTGGCTGCTGCTGGTGTTGCTTACCAGGAGTTTTACCTTTTCCATATCCTCGTCCCATGCTACATAGCGGTCGCCTGAGATGATGTAATCTACGAAGTCATCACACCATTTACCCGACTGGAATCCAACGGTATCCGCCTTCATCCTGTTCACCTTTTCGGTAACATAGTCAGCGAGTTCCTCTTTTCCGAATCCCTTTTTCGTGATATCAGCGAAGGCACCGAGCACCTGTGTCATCTTCTCCTTGAGTTCCTGCTTACCCTTGCCTTCTACAGAGAAAGAGAAGTGGTTCTGGGTAGCAAGATACCAGGCATCGCTGATGTCGCATCTGATACCCCGTGCTGCCAATCGCTTGCTGATAGACGAGATGAGCAGTCGGTACTGCTCTTTCAGGGCGGTAGAAGCGATGGTGTTGCCTACCACACCCTCGTGAGGGATGATGAACTCCAGTTTGGAACTGGTGCCTACGGTATCTTTCACCTCGTGCAGGGTGATACCTTTCTTATAGGTAAGCGGATATTTTCCCAGCGGAGTAGGCTGGCCCTTGGCTATCGAACTGAAGGTTGCCTGGATGCGCTTCTGCATGTCCTGGGCATCTACATTACCTACCACCACCAGACAGGCATTCTGAGGCAGATACCACTGGTGATAATAGTTGAGCAACTGGTTGCGTGAGATGGTTTCGATATCCTGCTCTGTGCCCAGCGGCATGCGCAGGATGTATCTTCCGTTGCCAATCTTCAGGTTGTAGAAGTCATCGCCCGTGCTGTAGCTGCGCAGTTCTTCCTTGATGACGCCACGTTCCTGCTCTACGAGCTGAGGCTCGAAAGAAACCCCGTCGAGAATGTCGCGTACGGCAAGAAGGGTGCTGTCCATTACCTGTGTTCCGAAGTCGGCAACCGGCAGTGAGAGCCAGTAGATGGTACGGTCGAAGCCTGTGAAGGCGTTGATGTCGCGACCGTATTTCATACCGAGTCGCTCGAAATAATCTACCCATGCATCCTGTGGAAAGTGCTTGGTTCCCGAGAAAGACATGTGCTCCAGGAAGTGAGCGCCACCTTTCTGTTGGTCGTTCTCCTGCAGAGAACCTACCTTCATCACCAGTCGCATCTCTATGCCGTGGCGAGGCAGTGCATTAGGCATAATGATATAGTGGAGTCCGTTATCAAGGTAGCCTTCCACGGTTCCCCGTGGAAGGTTTATTTTAGAATCTTTGTTCGCTCCTGCCGGCAGACAGAAAGCTGCCAGCAGTACTAATAGGAATAATTGTTTCGTTATTTTATACATAATGTCGGCATTAGATGGTGAAATGCTTGTTAATTACCGAATGTATAGGTTGCTTCAACTCGTTGGCATCCGTTTGTATTCTCAAGATACCAAGGGAAGGCGAAGGTCATCTTGCCGGTGGTGAAGTCGATCTTGCCTGTTGGAGCAACGTAGATGTTTTTATATTCTGTCTCTTCTCCGTCTGCTATGACATCGGTATTGTCGAAGAATAAATAAGGATTAAGCGAACCGCCACCATCAATGATGTCCTGTACAGGAACTTTGGTCTTGGTTTCTCCTTCGTCTACGACAAATGACTCGTTTGCATCAGCCATAGCCTTGAGGCGGTTCCATGCAGAGAAGGTATAGTCGAAAGGAACGGTTGTGATCTCTTTATCGTATACATTTACCTTGCTGCCTGTAAACTTAAGGCTCATATCTGGGTTTACCTCGATGCCATCCAGTGTCATGGTGAAGGTTTCCTTGTTGTAATCGTAGTTGATATTCTCCATAACAGCCTTACCGTATGGCATCTGTGTCCAGTATTCTGTATCTTCTACAGTTTTCTTTCTCAGCATTTCATAGTTGAACGCAGCCATACCCATTGCGTTAGAAACCATCTTCAATACCGGTTTGTCGGCAGTAGCCTTCTCGCTCAGTGTGATGATGGTAACGCCGCTGAATGAACGGGTATCCTTGTTGTCGTTGATATCAATCTTGTCATCGTCATTGAAGGTAACCTTGGTATCTACCTTTACCTTACCGAGAATCTTGGTCAGGTCGATGTTGAGGTTCTGCTTGTAGCCCTCAATGAGTTTCTGCTGCTCTGCCGTGAGGACAGGGATGTCGGAGTCTGGCTTGATGGTCAGGGTTACGGCTTTTCCGTCTGTCTTCATGTTGGCATCAGAGAAAGTTGCCTTTACGGTCAGTACGCGATCTGATTTAAGCAGATTCTTCTTGTTCGACTTTACGGTGAAGGATGCTGTCTTGGCGCCAGCCTTCAGTGAGATGGTAGAAGGTGTGAGTGTAGCCACATTGTCATCGTTTCCTTCGAGCGAAAGATTGATTGTAGCATCTGCTGTCAGGGTGTTACCGATGAGGATGTTGAATTTTACCTCATCGTCATCATCCTCGTTGATGATATTGTTTCCTTCTGCAGAAATCGATACATAGTTGGTCATCGGCTTGTCGCCGTCATTGTCACTGCTGCTGCATGCGCTGAAACCTGTCAGCATTGCGAGTATACACATAAGCATAAATGTAATTTTCTTCATCGTTCTCTTTTATTTTAAATGTTAATATTATCTGTTAATTGGCCACTTGTCGTTTTGGGTCACATTGTTGTTATATTTATATTCCGAAGCCGGGATAGGGAAGTTCCAGCGATAGTCGTCCTTGCTGATTTTCTCTGTGGCTGCTCCGCCCCATGCCGACAGACGGTTCAAGTCTGCGTGGGTTCGCTTCAGGTCGAAGTAATTGCTGCCTTCGCCAACGAATTCCTTGTACTTCTCTGCCAGGATAGCCTGAACCAGCGCATCGCCCGTTGTGTTATCTGCGATAGGATCGGCAGAAACCAGCTGCAGGTAATGGTTGATGCGCTCGCGTGCCATCTGTTCGTTGTTATCGCGTGCATAGGCTTCGGCAGCGATGAAGTAGGCACCGGCGTAACGCATGCGGTTGATGTAGTTAGGCTGGGTGCCCTGCTTGTTCATCATGTTGTACTTACCCATCAGGTTGCGGGTCTTACCGTTCTGGTCTTTCGGATAGAGCGTATATTTCGCGCGTACATCATCTCCGGCGTAGGTGAATGCCGGATTGACGGCATAATAGTCGCCTTCAGAGCTGTCGTATTCGATGGCGGTATAATAGCTGTTCTGGGTATTGAAGGCAAAGATTCTGCCGCCATAGCTCTCGGTGCGCCAGAGTCGGGAGTAGCTTTCGCCGCCTATCTGGCTGTCGTCGCCCTGTTCTATCACATCGTCGGCATATTCGGCTGCTTTCTTGTAATCGCCCATATAGAGTGCGGTTTCGGCAAGCAGATACTCGGCGGCGGTCTGCGATAACCATCCGTTCTTTGAGGGATGGTTGCTCACTTCTGATGCCTCTGTTATCAGACTGTTGATCATGCCGATGCAGGTTTTCTTGCTGCTGCGGCCATTGGTTTCGAAACCGAACATGTTCTTGATGATGATACCGTCGGCATCCGGATTCTCATCGTATGGAGTGGCATAGATGCGCAGCAGGTCGAAATAGCACATTGCCTTCAGCAGCTGTGCCTCTGCCTTGATAGCCTGCTTCTCCTGCAGATCGGCTGAGGTCTCGGTCGTAATCTTGTCGATACGCTCCAGGAGTACATCGCAGTTGGAGATACAGGTGTAATACGCCGGCCATACGGTAGACGAGAGGTTGCTGATGTTCTTGTCCTGCCAGTTGTATAGGTTCTGGGTTTCGACATCTTTGCCCGAGAGGTTGGTAGGGCAGAAGTCGTTGCCCAGGAGCGAAAACTCATACTCCTGGTGCGGATAGCTCAGATAGCAGGAGGTGAGCAGAGAGCGCCCTGTTTTGACATCGGTGATGGCATCAGGGTCTGAAAACTGGTCTGGTGGTGGCACATTGAGCGAGCAGGCTGCCAAAACCAAGGTACTGCCTATCAAGAGTAGTGCCTTCTTGATGATATTCTTGATATTCTTCATCTTTTATGTCTCCTAGAATGTAAGATTCAAATTGAATGTATAAATTGGCTGTGTGGTGCCGGCAAGGGTTCCGCTCTCCGGGTCGCTCTCTTTGTAAGAGGTCCACGTGAAGAGGTTGGATGCCTGGAAACCTACGGTAGCATACTGCATGAATGGCAGTATCTTGTGTAGGGTGGCGGCTGGCAGGCGGTAGCGCATGCTCACCATAGAGAGGCGCAGGTAGTCGCTCTTGCCCACTGTGCGTGAGTTTGGATAGAGCGCTATGTTGTCTTCTGCGGTGGATGAGGTGTAGAACGGTGTCCAGTAGGTCTTGTTCTCATCGCCTTGCTTGAACCACATCTTATCGGTCTGCCCGGATACGGCATTCTTGTTTACATTGTCCTTGTCTCTCACATACGAGTAGTTGAAACGCTGGATTCCGCCATGAACGTAGTAGAAGTCCATATCGAAGTCGAACGACTTGTATGAGAAACTCAGGTTGAAGGTGCCTGAATAAGGTGGTGTGAGATGGCCTAATGCCACTACATCGTCCTTGGTCAGTGCCTCGGTAGCCTGTTTCTCTGTGCCGTCTGGCAGCAGGAATACCGGATAGCCGGTGAGCGGATTGATACCCAGCGACGTAGGTCCGTAGAGCATATCGTATGATTTGCCCACCTCATAGTCTGGAACCAGTGCATCTTCGATGGTGTAAATCTTGTCGGCATAATACAGGTCGAGCACCTTGTTGTCGTTGTAGGCAAGGTTGGCACCGATGCTGAATCGGCAATCGTAGGTATCGATAATCTTGGCACTCAGTCCCAGCTCTATACCTCTGTTCTCCAGTACACCGATGTTTCGCTTCAGGGTAGAATAGCCTACCGATGTAGGGATTGGCACATCGAGCAAAGCCTGTTCGGTACGGCGGTTGTAATAGTTTACATCCAGCGTGATGCGGTTGAAGAGGTCCATGCTCATACCCAGGTCTACCGATTTGTTCTGCTCTGGTTTCAGGTCCTTATTATATAAGGAGATGAGTTCCAGTACGCGCTGGTCTTCGTAGGTGTTGGTGGAGTAGGAGAAGGTTCCTGTTGTGGTAGAAACCGAAACTCCGTTCAGATTGGCTGTGATACCATACGAGCCCTTGAAGTTGAGGCGTGAAATTACCTTGTTGTCCTTCAGGAAGGCATAGTTGGACGGTGTCCATCCCAGGCCTACTGCCCATGCCTTGTTCCATCGCTTGTCTGATGGCAGAACCGAAGAGGCATCTGCCTTGTAGGTAGCATAGAGGTCGTAGGTGCTCAGCAGACTGTAGCCCAGCACGCCACCGATACCCAACTGGCGGTTCTTGTCTCTAGGAGCGCTCATCTTCACTCTGCGTGAGCCGGTGAGCGACTGGTTGATGGCTGCCGCTGAGTTCAGGGTTCCTACACCATAACCGGTAGTGCTGAGATTATCGATGTTGGTATCATAATAGTCCATGTTGGCACTGAAGGTGAGGTCGTGAATCTCGTTGAACGTACGGGTATAGGTAGCACGCACGTTGGCAGAGATATTGGTGGTGGTATTCTTGGATTTCGAATAGATACCGCGCGCCACTTCTGGCACACCGCTATGGGTCTCAGAATAGGCTGTGGAAGGTGTAAACTGGTGTGACTCATCCAGTACGAAGTCGATGCCGGCAACGGCTGCAACATCCAGTCCCGGAAGCAGGTTCAGGGTGATGTTACCGTTCACGCCAAACTCCTTGTCGGTAGATTCAGCACTGTACTGGTTCATCAGGTCCTTGTAAGTCTGTCCCGGATACGACCAGAGTTTGCCTGTCTTCTGCTCGTATGGATTCAGTTCGTAAATCAGCGAAGAAGGGTCGCTTGAGGTTCCGTTTGGCGTATTAGTCTTCGAATAAGAGCCCGTAACACCCAGCATGGCATAACCAATCTTTCCCAGTTTCTGGTCTACATTCAGTCGGATGCCCATACGCTGCTTGTCATTTCCCTCGATACGGCCGCCCTGATAGGAATAGTTGGCTGAGAGGAAATAGGTGGTGCGCTCATTACCGCCTCGCAGACTCAGGTTATGGCGCTGGTAGAAGCTGTTACGCAGAAGTTCGTTGAACCAGTCGGTATTGATGTTGCGCAATGAATCGAGCTTGTTCTGGCCATCGGCTATCATGCTCGCCAGATTCGGATTGTTGGCAAAATACTTGCGGTAGTAATCCTCGCTGTATCTGTAGCCCGGAGTCTCCACGTTGCCGATGAGTCTCTCCAGTTCCAGTTTCTCGGCAGAACTCATCATCTTGAGTCCTCTTCTGCCTCGTGTGGTAACACCCATATTGGTGCTGTAGTTGATGAGCGGAGCACCCGAATGACCACGCTGTGATGTGATTTCTATCACACCGTTAGCCGCCTTCACACCATACAGTGCGCAGGCTGTAGCATCCTTGAGCACCTTCATGCCCTTGATGTCAGATGGGTTCAGGTTATAGAATGTCTCGGCAGAGATAATCTGACCATCCATCACATACAGCGGCTCGTTGGTTGCATTGCCTTGTCGGAGCGAAGAGTTTCCGCGCAGACGGATCTTCGGAGCAGAACCCAAATCGCCCGTATTGGTAACGACAAGGCCCGGCACGGCACCCTGCAGCGCCAGTGCCATGTCAATCATTGGCTTAGCCTCTACGCGCTTCATATCCACGTTCTCTACCACGCCCGATTTGGCACGTAGGTCGATGGCGTTGATGTTGCTGCGCGCCACTACCACCACCTCGCCAACCGAGGTAGCAGAAGGTTCGAGCATCGGACTGATAGCCGACTGACCTTTATAAACAACTCGCTTGGTTTTAAAGCCGAGCATCGAAAATTTTACGTTAGCACCTCGCTTGATAGGCTGGCTGAAGGAATAACGGCCTTCATCATCCGTAATGGTTACGATTTGTGTTCCCTCCACTTTTACGGTAACCCCCGGCAGCGGATTCTTATCCTGATCGTAAACGTATCCTATCAAACTTTCGTTTTGTGGTAAGATAACCTCTCGGGCCATCTCAGGGTTGTTCACAGCAGCCATGAGATTAGCCGACACCGAGCACAAAGCTAAGGCAGCCAATCCTACAGTAACGCTATGATTTACTTTTCTCGTCATAAGAAAAATCTCTCTCTGTCTTTCCATGAAACTCAATTTAGTAATAATACGGAATGTTTCTTTCTGTGGGCAAAGATACAATATTTTTTTTAATTAAACATTTTTTTTGTACCTTTTTTGTCGAAAATGGGATAAAATACCTACTTTTTAGTAGAAAAGTGTAGTGTTTTTGAGTTTCTATCTTTCAATTTGTGTGTGTTTATCGATTTTTTGCCGTCAGATTGTCCGTTTTTTCCGTTAAGTAAGGTTTGGGGATGATGATTTAAAAAATGTTTAGATAACATGGTTATGGAAAATAGATAGGTATTGAGAATCAATGAGTTAACCTACCTGCTACCGCGTTTTGCGGTTTTATCTCTTTTAAAGGTAAAAAAGTAAAAAAGTAAAAAGGTAAAAAGGTAAAAGGGTAAAAAGGTAAAAAAGTAAAAAGGTAAAAAAGTAAAAAGGTAAAAAAGTAAAAAGGTAAAAAGAGCCTAGCGGAATGTTAAGCTAGCTAGGCTCTTTTTACCTTTTTTTAGGGGACCAGCGATGGAATCGCTGGGAACGGGGGGCTTTTTTAGTTGATAGTTGATAGTTTATAGAGGGCTAACGCCGTCGAGCGAGGCTGCCCTATCAACTATTAATAACTATAAATTATTAACTAAACGAAAGGGGTAAGGCTCTTTTTACCTTTTTACCCTTTTACTTTTTTACCTTTAAAAGTTTACTCCGAAATTGAGCTGGAGGGCTCCATTGCGGGATTTGTCGAAACTGTCGTGGCAGATGTTGGCAAGACCGATATCGTAGGTGAGATCGGCATAGAACATGTCGTAGCCGATGCCGCAGCCGATGCGGATACCACCATCCAGGCGGCGGAAGTTGGCATCCTTGAATGAACTCTCTGCCTCACGCTCGGCAAAGTTCTTGATCTTGCCTCCTACACCAACGGCAAAATAACCGCCTACCTGAGGCTGGATAGAGAAGTGGTCGTCTACCTCGTACTTGTACTTCAGAACGGCTGGAATCTCAAGATAGTTGAGATCGTAGGTCATCTTCTTGCCTTCAGGAAGATCCTTCTTGCCACCTTTCTCTATATAGGAAAGTCCGGTCTCGAGATAGAGTGGGGCGCTGTCGGTCAATGGGATGCCGGCTACTACGCCCACATTCAGACCAGTCTGCCAGTCGCCACCATCCAGTCGGGAATCGTCGGAATTGACAAAGGTGAAGGCTGGACCGATGCGGAATCCGTAATACGGGCTGCCGTAGTTGTGGTTGTAACGGTAGTCGAGATGCCCCGTCTGCTTGTTATAATATCTGCTGTCACGATAATTCTGTGCTGCTGCCGGCATCAGAGCCAGGAGCAATGCCATCATGATGAATGCTAGTCTTTTCATAATTCTTATTCTTTTATACATTAATATATTCTGTTTGAAGAAACTTGTTTTGCGGTGCAAAGGTACGAATAAAAAACGAAACGGCAGCGAGTGTTTCCCTAAATGATAGAGGGGAAACCCCTATTTCTGACCTATTACAACTTTCTCAACAAAAAAAATATAAATTTTTGCTATATTTTTTGTTTTTGTCTCCAATTTGTGCTATCTTTGCCTTCAAATTATAAACGTTTATATAGAAATATGAAATTTTTGAAGAAGTATCTACTGGATATTCTGGTAGTTATTGCATTTGCAATCATCTCCTTCGTCTACTTTATGCCTGCCGATATGGACGGACGAATCCTCTTCCGACATGATGCAGCGGCTGGAAAGGGACTGGGACATGAAAAGGAACTCTTCCAGCAGCAGACGGGAGAGACTACACGATGGACGAACTCGGTATTTGGCGGTATGCCTACCTACCAGATGTCGCCTTCGTATGACAGTAATCAGGTGCTCAGCCAGATTGTGAAGGCATATCATCTGTGGTTGCCAGACTATGTATGGTATGTTTTCGTATACCTCCTGGGCTTCTATATCATGCTGCGTGCCTTCGATTTCAGACAGTCGCTGGCTGCGCTGGGAAGTATCATCTGGGCATTCTCGTCCTACTTTTTCATCATCATCGCTGCCGGACATATCTGGAAGGTATGGGCGCTGGCTTATCTGCCGCCGATGATTGCGGGCGTGGTGCTTGCCTATCGGGGTAAGTATCTCAAGGGTCTGCTTCTTACTGCCATCTTCTCGGCTTTCGAGGTGCAGGCTAACCACGTGCAGATGACTTATTACTACCTCTTTATCATCCTCTTCATGGTGATTGCCTTCCTGGTGGATGCCATCAAGAAGGGAGAACTCGCACGCTTCGGTAAGGCTACGGCAGTATGCGTGGTGGGTGCCCTCATCGGTATCTCGCTCAACCTCTCGAACCTTTATCATACCTGGCAGTACGGTCAGGAAACCATGCGAGGAAAGAGTGAACTCGTAAAGAAAAATGCGGCTAACCAGACCAGCAGCGGTCTGGATAGAGACTATATCACACAGTGGAGTTACGGTATCGACGAAACCTGGACGCTGATGATTCCGGATGCCAAGGGCGGTGCTTCTGTTCCGCTGGCACAGAACCAGCAGGCGATGGAGAAGGCGGATCCTAACTTCGTTCAGATTTATCAGCAGCTGGGACAGTACTGGGGCAACCAGCCGGGAACGAGCGGACCGGTATATGTAGGCGCCTTCGTCTGCATGCTCTTCATCCTCGGTCTGTTTATCGTGAAGGGTCCGATGAAGTGGGCTTTGCTTGCTGCCACCATCCTGAGCATCCTGCTCGCATGGGGTAGAAACTTCATGCCGTTTACCAATTTCTTCCTCGATTACGTGCCGATGTATGCCAAGTTCCGAACGGTGGCATCTATCCTGGTCATCGCAGAATTCACCATCCCGCTCCTGGCGATGATGGCACTGAAGAAGATTGTGGATGAGCCGGAGATTCTGACAGAGAAGATAAAATATGTATATGCCAGCTTCGGTCTGACAGCAGGTTTCTGTCTGCTCTTCGCCATCATGCCTGGCGTATTCTTCCCAGATTTTATATCGGTACAGGAGACACAGGCGCTGCAGCAGTTGCCTCAGGAGTATATCTCTCCGATCATGAGCAATCTGACGGATATCCGCAAGGGCATCTTCACATCCGACTGCTGGCGTTCGTTCTGGATCATCCTCATCGGTTCGGCACTGCTGATGCTTTTCAAGATGAAGAAGCTGGGCAAGGAATATATGATTGCCGGTATCGCCGTGCTCTGTCTGGTAGATATGTGGATGGTGAACAAGCGCTATCTCTACGATGATATGTTCGTAGACAAGGCGCAGCGCGATACACCGCAGCAGATGACCGAGACTGACAAGATTATCTGCCGTGACAAGGCACTCGACTACCGTGTGCTGAATCTGGCTTCGAATACATTCAATGAGAACGAGACCTCTTACTATCATAAGAGCATCGGCGGTTATCATCCAGCCAAGCTCCGTCGCTATCAGGAGATGATTGATGCGCATATCGCTCCTGAGATGCAGAAGACGATGCAGGCGGTAGCTGCTGCGGGCGGCGATATGACCAAGGTGAACGGCGACAGTATCTATCCGGTACTGAACATGCTGAATACCAAATACTTCATCATGCCGCTGCAGGGCGGACAGACCGTTCCGGTACAGAATCCGTATGCTTACGGCAATGCTTGGTTCGTAGACGAGGTGAAGTATGTGAACAATGCCAACGAGGAAATCGATGGCGTGGGCAAGGTGAACCTCCGACATGTGGCTGTGGCTGATGCCAAATTCAAGGAACAGCTGGCGCAGAGCGTGAAGCAGGATGATACTTCGGTGGTGAAGATGACACAATATAAGCCGAACAACCTGACTTACGAGGTGAAGTCGAACAAGGGCGGCGTGATCGTATTCTCTGAGATTTACTATCCGGGCTGGACGGCTACGGTTGATGGTCAGCCAGTTGAACTGGGCAGGGTAAACTATATTCTGCGTGCGCTGAACGTGAAGGCAGGCAGTCATAAGGTGGTTCTCGATTTCCATCCTCAGTCGCTCAAGAATACCGAGACGGTGGCTTACATCGGTTACGGCGTTCTGGCTCTCCTTATTATAATAGGTGTAGTGGTTGAGGTGAGAAAGCGCAAAAAGGAATAGACAGATTGAAAATTCTGATGATGCGATTTAGAACAGAAATAGATATTCCGAAGGCCGACTTCGAGATA
>ERZ1026852.442-NODE-442-length-25741-cov-5.727828_pt1 | contig 25741 bp, 14 predicted proteins | sample MGYA00380156_ERZ1026852 | MGnify/ENA primary metagenome ERZ1026852 (study PRJEB33269, sample SAMEA4719792) | human gut metagenome | biome: human-associated habitat; feature: organic feature; material: feces | place: Cameroon | collected 2013-10 ...
ATTTGAAGAGCATTTATTATCTTTGCATATGGGAATGCTGGCCAGGAGCGACGCCAAAGTAACATTTACTTGGGCGTGGCTAGGATAACAACTACGGAGTGCTGTGGAGAACACCTGCCAGACTGATGCGGAGCAGCCCTTGACAACAAAGAACACCTGTCAGACTGATGCGGAGCAGTTCTTGACAAAGAACACCCTCCTGACAGATGCGGAGCAGTTCTTGACAAAGAACACCTGCCAAGCGGCAGCGCAGGAACCATCCGCAAGGAAGAAATACAATTAGCAATATGCAGAAGATACTTTTCGTGTGCCTGGGGAACATTTGCAGAAGCCCTATGGCAGAGTACATAATGAAGAAGATGGTCAATGATGCCGGACGTGAGGGAGAATTCGAGATTTCTTCGGCGGCCACGTCTGACGAAGTCGTAGGATATGACATATATCCGCCGGCAAAAGACTGCCTGAGACTGCACAACATACCATTCGAAAAAAGAGGTGCAAGACAGGTTACACAGGCGGACTATGATCATTACGATCTTATATTCACCATGGACAGGGACAATCAGCAGTGCATGAAACGGATGTTCAGGGATGACGAAGGCAAGATCCGGATGCTGATGTCACTGGCAGGAAAGGACCAGGCGATACCTGACCCGTGGTACACAGGTGATTTCGAAAGCACTTACAAGGACATCTGCGAGGCACTGGGCCATTTCCTGAAAGAGAAAAGCAAGTAACAGCCGGACTAAACGGACTTCTCCATGAAACGCGTCATCTTCCACATTGACGTGAACTCAGCATTTCTCAGCTGGAGCGCCGTCAAGTTATTGACAGAAGGCGGGCCTGACATCAGGCTCGTCCCGTCTGCCGTATCGGGAGACCCGTCTGACAGGAGAAGCATCATCACAGCCGCATCCATCCCGGCAAAGAAACTGGGAATCAAGACGGCCATCCCCGTCAGCATGGCATTGAGGAAATGCCCGAACCTGGTAATCGTCCACAGCGACTGGGAATGGTACCGGCATTGTTCGACCTCTTTCATTGACATTTGCCGATTGTATTCGCCTGTCCTTCAGCAGTTTTCCATAGATGAATGCTTCATTGACATGACATTCAGGCTCTACCGGAAAGACGCGGCGGAAGTGGCGCGGGCGCTGAAAGACGAAATCAAGGAGAAGCTCGGGTTTACTGTCAATGTCGGTGTCGGGTCCAACAAACTGCTGGCCAAGATGGCCTCGGACTTCGAGAAACCGGACAAGGTCCACACGCTCTGGCAAGATGAAGTCCAGGAAAAGATGTGGCCGCTGCCTGCCGGGGACCTGCTCTGGGTAGGCAAAAAGACCAGGGAAAGGCTGTCCGCATACGGAATTTATACAATTGGCGACATCGCCGGACTGCCTGAAAATTCATTGGCAAGAATAGTCGGCAAGAAATTCGCGGCACAGATGCACGACAACGCCAACGGCATTGACAATGAACCGATTATTACCGAGTTTCAGGAGGCGAAAAGCATCAGTGTGGAGCGCACTTTCGCAAAGGACATTGTCAATCCGGAAGAATTGGACAGGGAAATGTTCAAGGTCGCATGCACCGTCGCGCACAGGCTGAGACGCCAGGGGTTCAGATGCTCATGCGTGTCAATGTTCATAAAGTTCACTGACTTCAGCGTGGCCCAGAAACAATGCCAGATATCAGGACCGACTGACGTCACGGCATTGATACTCAATGAAGCAAGACGAATGCTCAGCGACATGTGGGACGGAACGGTACCTATCAGGCAGGTCGGCATCGGCCTGTCCAAATTCACGAAGGAAGAAACTGAGCAACTGATGCTGTTCGAAGACCCGAAACTCAGTTTCTACCGCGAATGGGACAGGAAATATGACGAACAGAAGGCCCGCTCAGAAGACGTCAAGTTTCTCGCATATGAAAGAAAAAGCCCCGAGAAAACTCAGGGCTAAACAATTCTATTTCACGACTTTGAATCCGCATTTCAGGTCTGCATGGGAATCGTGTCCGGCAAACACTTCGAAATCGCCGGGCTCCTCTCCCCACGTGTTGTCCGCACGGAAGAACGAACGGCTTTCAGGGGTTATCTCGAATGAGACCACTGTGGACTCCCCTGCCTTCAAATTCACTTTTCTGAAGCCCTTGAGTTCACGGACAGGACGGGTACGGCTTCCGACCACATCTTTCAGATAGAGCTGCACCACTTCCTCTCCGTCACGAGAACCCACATTGGTAACCTTCACACTGACATTGACATTACCCCCGAGCTTGACTTCCGGAGCCGACACTTCGAGGTCAGAATAACTGAATTCGGTATAGCTCAAGCCCTCACCGAAGGCAAAGAGAGGCTCGTTTGGAGTCTTCAGATAACGTGAGACAAATTTCTCATCGCTGTCAGGCGACTTGCGCGGACGGCCCGTACTCTTATAATTGTAATGGATCGGAACCTGTCCGAGACAGAGCGGGAATGTCATGGTAAGACGGCCTGAAGGATTGTAGTCTCCGGAAACGACATCGGCAAGAGCAGCGCCTCCCATCGAGCCCGGATGCCATGTAACCAAAAGTCCGTCAGCGGCTTCCGTCTCCGGAGCAATCGTCATCGGACGACCTGTGACAAGGAGGATGACAACTGGCTTGCCGACAGACTTCACGGCATTGAAAAGACTCTTCTGCGCAGCAGGAATGTCAATGTCGGTCAATGATGCCGCCTCGCCGCTGCATGAGTTCGGCAGACCCAATGTGATCAGGACGACATCAGAATTGCGGGCCGCGGCCACTGCCTTGGAAATGCCGCCGTCGATAGGCTCGAAGAAGTCGCAGCCACGCTCGCAGACCACATTGCCGAAACGAGACTTGAGACCTTCGAAGAAACTTACCGCATTTTTCGAGCTGACAAAAGCGCTCCACGTGCCAATCATTTCTCTGTGGGAATCGGCTGCGGGTCCTATCAATGCTATCCTGGCATTCTCTTTAAGCGGAAGTACGTCATTCTGATTTTTGAGCAGAACCATCGAACTTCTGGCAACTTCACGGGATGCTTCCATATATTCCGGAAGGCAGGTTTCCTTGTCCCATCTGCCCTCGCCGCCATAGCGGAACGGATCATCGAACAATCCGAGCTTGAACTTGATATTAAGGACTTCACGGCAAAGCTTGTCTATCTGCTTTTCGCTGACACGGCCCTCCTTGACAAGTTCTTCCGCGAACTTATAATAGTCCCCGTCGACCATGTCCATATTCAGACCTGCGTTCAATGCCAGTTCTGCCGCTTCCTTTCCGTCTGCAACAACCCCGTGGTTGGTCATCTCATTGATGGCGTTATAGTCAGATACCACGAATCCCTTGAATCCCAATTCATTACGCAGCACGTCCGTAAGCAGCCACTTGTTTCCGCTGGAAGGAATCCCCTCAAAATCATTGAAAGAAGACATTACGCTCAATGCTCCGGCATCGATGGCTGCTTTGTAGGAAGGCAAGTAGCGGTCGCGGAACATCATCTCTGACATGTCCACCGTATTGTAATCCCTTCCGGCCTCAGGTCCGCCGTAAGCGGCAAAATGCTTCACGCAAGAAAGTATGGTATTGCCGGCAGAAAGGTCGTCTCCCTGATAACCGCGGACCATGGCGGCAGACATCTGTCCTGAAAGATACGGATCCTCTCCGGAGCCTTCTGAAACACGTCCCCAGCGAGGTTCCGCAGAGACGTCGCACATAGGTGAGAATGTCCATGCTATACCGAATGCGGATGCCTCGGCAGCGGAGATTCTTGCCACCGTTTCAGCGGCTTTCGGGTCCCAGGAACATGATATTCCGAGATTCTCAGGAAAACCGGTCCTTGCCCCATGTATGATGTCATGCCCGAAAAGAATAGGAATTCCAAGACGCGAGCTATCAACGGCAAGTCTCTGTAATTCAATGATTTCTTCAGGTTTCCAGACATTCAGAAGCGAACCGCATTGACCTTCTTTTATCACACGGTTCACATCCACCGGGCTGCCGTCAGGTCCCGTGACGACAGAATTTGTCGGCACGAACTGATTCAATTGTCCGATTTTTTCAGCGAGAGTCATCTTGGACATGAGCTCGTCCACCCTTGCATCATTGACATTTTTCTCTTTGCATCCTGCACACAGCGTCAGCGCCAGCGCAGCTGCCATTATCAGCGACTTTTTCATATAGTTGTTTTTTGTATCTTACAAAGTTAGCAATCCGCGGCGAGCGATGCAATAGAAAATGTGGAACATGATAGCGCCAGGAGGTCGGACTCGTCCGCTCAGGTGCGGCACAATTCGCGTCCTGAGTCCTGAGTTCCGCCTTCTGGCGCCACTTCACATCAATGTATTCATGTTCACATATAACTCACACTGAGGCGTTTACGAAATTTATGGAAATCATTTATCAAAAGGATTTCCGGCAGGGTCACGACTCACCACCCAGCGGAAAGCATTGAGAAACAACAACTGCTGAGTCGCATCCTCATAACTTTCATCACTATGTCCCATATTGATGTAAACCATGCGGTACTTCTTATTGGTCCATACGACCGGAAAATCATCTCCGTAAATTATATCCTTGACACCCATGGGATAATTCCTGGATGACAGAGTAAGCAACACCTGAATATCCTTGTTATCCCGGAGCGACAGTGCCCATTGATAAAACTCTGAAGGTGGAGCCACGTATGTCTCAGGGAGATTTTTAGTGACAGGATGCTTGTGTGTATCGATCTCCAGAAGCGCGGCCTGAGGAGGCCAGTTGTTTGCCTTGAACTCGCCGCAACCCAGGAATTTGACATACCACGGCCAATGAGTATTCCTATCATTGTATCCGGAAGCATGGAAACCCAGCCATCCGCCGCCATTCTCCATATACTTCTCGAATAGTTCCCGAGACTCCGCATCTGAAGGAGAAGCATTTAGGGCTATAATTATACTATATTCCTTCAATTGTTCATAGGTGTATCCTTTCAGAGTAGTAGTCGTATCCAGTACAAAACCATCTCCATAGTTCAATTTATGGAAAAATTCCATAGACTGTTTATCAAACTGGACATGAGCAATTTCCGCAGTAGGCTCCCAAAGCATCAACGCCTTGAATCTTTTGCTCTTGGCATAGTTTGCCGGTCGGACAGACTCCTTTCTGTCCCTGGTTCCCGCCTCTGAAAGGAACGTAACGCCCACAATAAGTGCAGCAGATATAATAGCCGAAAGAATAAATATTCTGTTTTTCATATTTTGTTCTCTAAAGTTTCACACTATAAACACTCTTTCTACCTGTAATATAGAGTACATCGCCAGATATTGTCAATGTCGAAGGACGCTCCGGCACATGAATCGCACGTATATGGTTTCCATCCCGATCATAGACCTGAACTTCGCCGTTTCCGATATAGATATTTCCATTTTTATCCACAGCAAGGCCAAACTCTCCATCCTCTGTAAAATATCTCATATTGGATAAAGTTCCGTCAGATGCGACATCTGTAACGACAGTACGTCTGTCATATTCATTGACAAGATAACAAGGACGTCCCGGAACTGCTTCCAACAGAGAAGAACAACGGGCGAGATCATACACTCTAGGTATAATAGTCTTTCCGTCAGGAGCCACAAAACAGGTCTTCGGCACATACAATGCATCTGTGTTGAAATCATGGAAATCGCGCCACCTATTAGAAGGATACAAAGCCTTCGCTACATTTTTCAAAGAAAGCATAGGCTTCTCTTCGAGAAGTTTCAATGTTTCCTCAGGATTCTCAGAATCAATGGTGTATACCAAGACTGCATGTCCAGAATTTCCCCATCCGCTGAATGACGTTCCCCTAGAATCAGGCAATTGAGGCACTTCAATAGGATCAGCATCCCAACCAGGCTGTCTGTCATAACGGAAAGTAACCAGTATATTGTCTTCTGTATCGACCGCTACATTATATGGTTTCCAATGAAAATCAGCAAGAAGTCTCAGGCCTTTCTCTTCTGACCATGTCCACAGACGAGGTAGTCTATTGTCACAGAAGTAAATATTGCCCTTACTGTCATGAGCGAGTCCCTCAACGAAGTCAAAGTCTCCCGCAATCTGCCTGACAGAGTCAGATGAAATCGGATAAGACTGTGGTTCATCACCCTGAACAATCAGTCTCGAGAATTCCCACGGGCGAACTTCGATACCTTTATTCTGGTCATACACAGCGATATTCGTCGTGTATTTAGTTTGCGCATAGTTATGAACATTCAAGAACTCGATGTCCCGGCATCCTCTCAGTCTCACTGCACTATGATAAGGTCTGACCACACGGATAACCCTAAACATGTAAAGGTTCGCGAAAGTGACATTACTACATCCATCTATTTCAATCGGCTGACACTCAGAGCTTTCTACAGTCTCTTCCTCGGTCTGCATACAGTAAACTTTCCAATTGGACACATTTCGGAACCGTACCTCATTGCGGACATGATGTTCGATAGACATTGCATAAATTCTTCCTTCAGTGGAAGTATTCTCAGCATAAAATCCATTGGTCGCATAAGTATTGGCGGTCCAGATATCTTTAAAGATTCCACCTCCATTATCCGTCACCCAAAGGCTCCAATACTGCGTATCCCAAGCCTGGTCCATACCCTGATTCCGAACAGGCTTATCCGGGGTACTGACAGCACGAGAGCCCCAATTCCACTTTGGAGCCTGCTGTCCCGGAACAGGCTTCCACATTGAGCCATGCCCTCCAACGAATTTGACATCATTGACATAAGACTTGGCACCAGCTGTCCACTTTACACCTACTGCCCGGTAGTTGTAGGCTCCGGTGTTTATTCCGATTCCATTAAGGACATTGACCTCAGATCCTTTTGCAGACTCGAGAATTGCGACAGGAGTGCCGAAGCCACTGAAAGCAGGCGTGCTCTCCCCCAGGCGGAATTGCGTAGCAAACGGATGGAGACCGATCAGTCGGGTGGAAGGTCTCATCTTGATAGACTTGGTCACCTGATACCAGCCTGATGGGACATAAATTACATCATAAGTATCGATTGCTTTCTGGATGGCTTCAGTATCATCTGTAACGCCATCCCCCTTGGCTCCAAGTTCCCTGAGGTTTTTCCACTCTGACATCGGAGGCAGTGCTGGCAAGGCAGATGTCATTACCGCAGGAAGTTTTGCTACCGGCTCTGCCGAAAGCAGCGTCTTATACTTAGGCATATCAGTCAGACTTTCCATCTGAAGTCCATGATCAAATGACTTTACATGGTATTTCCTGTAGGACACTTTAGTCTGTTTACCAGTTCTTTTGAATGCGGCCAATACAGGGACATCAGAGCACCATACATCACGTAAAGTAATGGAATTGTTGCTGTTATTCTCCACAGCGATATTGAATGCCGGACCCGAAACGTTTTCGAAACGACCGTTTTCAACGTATATTTTCTCCCAATAGTTTTCGTCAATGTCGAAGACCATAGGAACATTCTTCACCTGCAGATTCACAATCGCAAGTCCAGATTCCTGACTCCTGATAGCAGCCTTACGTTGCCCTTCAAAATAGGCATCTACCATCATGACTTGCCATCCTGGAGAGGCTTTCGTCGTCATAATGCCATAATCGCCTCCATAGAAAGCTATATCCTCCATCTCATTGCCGACCTCGAATAGACCGGCACTGGCTTTTCCGATGTTGATAACCATATGACTGACAAAGCAATGCTGCGCATAATGAGTTCTCAATGCCACAGCATAAGGATTTCCGTCTTCTATGGTAATGTTCACATTGGACATAGCACTATAAAAAGTACCGGCATTGGCATCAGGAATATTATTTTCATCCTTGACCACGCCACCAGTAAACCAGAACATATATTTAGACTTTCCTTTATCAGAAGGATACTCTTTGTCGAATCCAGGGGAATTCTTCGACAATATAAACTCCGGCCTGTTTTTACCATAACCTATAATACGCACCGCGCCAGGCACATAGATAGTCCTACTGATATGATATTTCCCCTCTGGGACGAATAGAACACCAAAGTTCTTCTCTTCCTTAACTTTGTTGATTGCAGCCTGGAGAGCTTCAGAAACATCAGATTTCCCATCGGACTTGAAGCCAAAATTCTCCGGCGTAAAATAAAACGCCTCGGGATCATCCGGACGATTGCCGTAAATGGAATGCGTATTGACTGCGCTCAGGTCAAAGACAAAAGAACAGAGCAACACAATAATTGAAATAAACTTAATTTTCATTAATTCTTAGCCATTTAGTCCCCCAAAGCCCCGTAAAACTCGGGACTCGGGGATTATTATAATCTTAGAAAGCTATCTTCACCAGCGGAGAATAATTATGTCTCACCGTTCCGACCCCTGACACAGAAGCAAGAGCTCCGATTCTGAAGTAATAATTCTTACCGGTATATTTGAATGAGTTCTTATTTGCATTCAGGTCAATGGTAAGAGTGTATTCCTTGGACGGATCTATGTCAACATTCTCGAAAGACTGCTTGTCAGTATTGCCGGAAAGAGTATACTTAACATTATTGCCCACCCACATATCGGAAAACGCAAACAACTGAACAGCAGACAGTTTCACTTCAGGCTTACCAGCCTCAAGCTTAAACTTAGCCGTAATAGTGTTACCCTCCTTGACAATGGTTGGATTAACCACCCTGATAAATGGAGTCACTTTAAAGTCTATTTTGTTTCCTCCTTTCTTTATCTTTACCGAGTTTTGTGAGAAAGGGTAGAAATTGCAGTTCTCAAACCGGATGTCATAAGTTGCCGAGAACACAAAGTTATTCCTGTATTCACCGGTATTCATTACAGCCCAATACTGATTAGACGGATTCTCATAGCCCAGCTCCACGACTATGATAGAATTTCCGTTCTCAATGTCAGTCCCGACAAGTTCCCCGGTCTTTTCATCGATGAAAGAGCCATACACCTGGGCATTAGGCATATCGTAATTATCTACCTCACAAGAGGCGAACAGCATAGAGGCACAAGCCAGAATCATTAATATATGTTTCATATTATCAATAATTTACATGTTTAATCATTCATTAATATCCCGGATTCTGTACCAGACCGCTAGTAGCGATACCAGGAATGCTGGCATAGTACGACTGAATCTGGAATGTGAGACCATTCTTCCTTTCGTCACCATGAGCATAAGCACGTACGAACACATAGTCTGGAGTACTCTGACGAAGGTCAAGCATCGGGACGAGAATAGTTCTTCTATATTGTGAAAACAGAGTATGCATCTCTCTTCTTCTAATCAGATCCCAGTAACGTTTTCCTTCGAAAGCAAGCTCGACACGACGCTCTTTCAACACATTATCCAATGTCAGATCAATATCATCAGTATGAGCCGCACGATGACGGATGTCATTCAATACTTTCTTCGCCAGAGACGCATCACCACGACCACTCTCGACGACTGCTTCAGCATAATTGAGATAAATTTCAGGAAGTCTAAAGTCAATGTAAGCAGTTGTGGATGAGTTAGCATCGCCCTTTATGGTAGAAAACTCTTCCATATACTTTCTCACTGAAAATCCTGATGTCGGATAGTTTCCGTCCTCAGAACCGCCAAGATTGAAGAATCCGGAAGCAGTACTTGCCGTCTGTCTGCCAAGTCCATAATATGTCTTGCCGTCTTTTCCAGGATAAGGGTCATTGGCATAGATTGAATAGGTTCCATCCTGAGCGATTATACCGCCCTGCATGATAATTTTAGTGTTTCCGAAGTTGGAACCCGGAACAATAACACTGGCCAGAAGACGCGCATCCTTACCCTTGAACGCATCCATAGCATCTGCATAGTGGGCAAAAGGAGCATTGACATCGATATGTCCAGACTCTGACACTTGCTCAATAGGAGTCTCCTTGCTGTCAGTACGCGTCACGATTTTCGAGCTTCTACCCTGGCCATCATCTGAGTAATCCTCATAAAGATCCACGAGGTCCAGAGATGGGCTGAAACGTCCATATCGGAGAGCACCGCCCGTATTCACCTGAGAAAGAATATAGTTTTGAGAATAACTATGTCCCTGTGCATTATAAATTGTTCCGTCAAGATAACCTCTTGAGAATATAATTTCTTCTGAAGGATCCTTCAAGAAAATCTGCTGATAATTCTTGGCCGCATCTTCCGCAGAAGCCGGATTAGGCATATAAAGTGACTTTCCTGAGTTCTTTATAATTTCAAAAGAAGCATCCAGGCAGGCCTGATAAAACTCCTCGGCATCTGAGGCCGCCATACCGACAAGTTTCTGAGAGACAGCATCTCCAGTCATCGGAGCCCTGCTGCTATATTTGGCTACAGAAGCAGCAAACAAGGCGACGCGGGATTTGAGCGCCAGAGCAGCCCATCTGGTAGCACGGTACATGGAAGAAGCAGAAAATGTTTCAGGAAGCGTTTCCGCAGCACGGTCACAATCCTCAATAATGAATTTCCATGTTTCCTTTTCAGTACTGCGCGCCACTTTTATAGAGTTCTCATCACCCGGAACATAATCCTTGTCCTGAGCATGGTCGATGAGAGGAACACCTCCATATCTCTTGGCCAATGCAAAGTATATATATGCTCTGGCGAAATAACCTTCACCAGAATATATCGCAGCATCAGCCGCTGAAATATTATTACTTTCCAAAGACTGTTTAACACTGGCGATGAAGAGATTAACCTGACGGATATCCTTATAGGCATCATTCCAGTAACTGAATGTCTCGGGACCCGCACTATCATCGCCTTCACTTCTGTAAGCTTCATCAGTAAAGAAAGCCAAATTGCATGTTCCTCTGACACCATCATAATTTCTCTTATTGAAACCGTTCAATGGCCTGTATGCAAAATCCTCCATAGGAATTCGCGTATAAACATTGGCCAGAAGTGCTTTGATTCCGCCCTCGCTGGTGGTCAGGTCCTCACCGGAAACTTTATCCAAAGGTTTCAGTTCACCAAGGAATGAGTCACATCCCGCGAAAACGCCCAGCATGCACACTGACAGAGCAGAAGCCAAGATCTTTTTTATCGTAGTTTTCATTGTCGTGTCATTTAGAAGTTAATATTTACTCCGAAATTATAGGTCCTCATCAGAGGATAGGCGAGGTTTGCGCCCCAGTCTCTCTCCTCGCGCTCAGGGTCAGCATTCTTGAGAAGCTTGTTGCAGAATGTGAAAAGATTAAAGCCATTCACATAGATTCTTCCGCTTGAAAGACCCAGTTTCTTACAGAAGTCCTTAGGTAGGTTGTATCCAAGTTCTACACTCTTGACTCTCAGGTAAGTAGCATCAGGGTTCCAGAAAGAGATTGCCCCCTGACCCCAAGAATTACCATTGTCAAGTGTTCCGTCAAAGCTTTTTCGGAGAGCCGGATATTTACCGGACACCCATTTGGTGTTTGGATCATATGGATCAGCGGTAGCATCTGCAGCATGCCATCTGTCAAAATATTTGGTCATGAGAGTAGGATTTGTCTTCGCTCCATATCCCCAAATATCATCATTGGCATAACCAATCCTGAACGCAGCCGCGCCTTGAAGGAGAATGTTGAGGTCAATGTTCTTGTACTGGAGTGAAATGTTGAACCCATACTGAATCGGAGGATTGGTTCCTGTTCCCCAGAATTCCGGCACCTGATCATTGTAATCGATCTTACCATCACCATTGAGATCAAGGATTCTGAATGAACCTGGCAGAAGTTTGGAGTTTCCGGCAGAACCTCCCATCAGTGGAGCTGTCTCATACTCATTGATATTCTGATACTGTCCATCATACTTAGCCATGAACAATCCGCGATCGTGATCCCAGAATCCTCCCATAGTACGTCCGGACTTGCAGTTCTGCCATCTGTCATACTGGCTGGAGTATTTCTCGCCCTCAACATGACCATATTTAAACCGTGCGTATGTGTAATTCGCACTGAGGCCATATGAGAAGTCCTTTCCAATCATACCTTTAGTTCCGATTTCGAACTCTATACCTCTATTGTAAGTCGTGTTTATATTCTCCTTCGGGAAACTTGCACCGAAAGTATTCGGCACATTTATGCTCCTGTCGGCAAGAATACCATCATTATAACGCTGGAAGACCTCCACAGTACCATAAATCCTTCCGCCAAGGAAACCGAAATCGAGTCCGGCATTAATAATCTCAGACTTTACCCATGAAAGACGATCAGTCACCACACCTGGAGCTACCATCGGAGACGTCAGAGTACTTCCGTCGAAAGTATAACTCTGATTTCCCTGAGTGTAGCCATATACATAGGCAAACGCATCACCGGCATCATATCCGGACTTTCCATAAGAAGCTCGAAGCTTGATATTGGATATCCATTTCGCATTATTCTTAATGAAAGACTCTTCGGATATACGCCATCCGGCACTGAATGATGGGAAGAAAGCCCAACGATGTCCTGGAGCGTAACGATATGAACCATCATATCTTACGACAGCTTCTACCAGATACTTTCCTGCATAATCATAGTTCACACGTCCAAGCCAGGCAGCAAGGCGTTTAAAAGATCTGTTTCCTGCATTAGATGCTGTGCCTGAGCTGGCCTGATCGAGGATGTCATTTGTATACAGATCAGAGTATTTTCTGCTGCCCATCAGGTAATCCCATCTGGTTTCAGACATCTCCGCGACAGCTGTAGCCGCAAGATTATGTTTCCCGAAAGCATGAGAATAATTGGCCTGTATTCTACCATACATCTTCTGGTTCAGCCAGATAGTACTTGTATATTGGTCAGTATCCTTACTTCCTTTAGATTCATCCGTAAAATAGTCATAAATCTGATAACTCCTGGAGAGTTCACTGCTATTGTGGGAATAGCCGTCAAAAGAGCCAAGAGCGCTGAGGCTCAAACCCTTGACCCATGGAAGATCCCACCTGAGTTCAAGGTTTGTCTGATAGGTCAGGTTTCTGTTCTGACGATATCCGTTGCCATCTTTGTGAACCAATGCCTCAGGGTTCTTGCTTTCCGGTTCAATCTGTGAATAATGCTGGTTGTTTCCAATCGTGAACGGACCCACACCACGGTCATTGACCATAAGAGTCTTGAATGTCCACTGGAAATCCTCCTTCGCGCGCTGAGTGTTATCCATACGGCCTGACACCCCTATATTCAAATGAAGACTCTTGGCTAGTTCGATGTTCACATTGGCCCTGATAGAATATCTCTTATACCATTGGATATTGCTCTTGAGGAGTCCGTTGTCATTGTTATAGCCAAGACTTACAAAATACTGCACCTTTTCAGAACCGCCCCTTACTGAAATATCATGATTCTGCTGGAACGCGAACTTTTTCATATACAGATTAATCCAATCCCAGTCCTTATAGCCTTCAGCACCAGTACGGTACTTTTCGATGATATCATCGCTGTAAGGGAGGGCCGTCTGGCCATTGCGTGCCATCTCGTTGGCCATGAGACGGTAATTGTAAGCATCCATGGTCGACTCCATTCCTGTAGGCTCCTTCATTCCTACGAGTCCGGAGTAAGATACTGTAGGTTTCTGCTGTCTGCCACGTTTTGTCGTGACGATAATGACACCATTGGCCGAGTTCATACCATAAATGGACGCAGAAGCATCTTTAAGGATAGATATACTTTCAATGTCATCCGATGTCAACTGGGCGAACTCATCTGTACCTTCTCTCGTAATTCCGTCAATGACAATGAGCGGCGTATCATAACCTCGAATACTGATCATGTTGTCGAATGTTCCAGGTTCACCTGTCTTCTGACGGATAAGAAGTCCTGACATTTTACCCTGGATGTTACTGATAAGGCTCTCAGTTTTGGTGGTCTGGATATCATCTGACTTAATGGCTGTAATAGCACCCGTCAGAGACTCTTTCTTTTGTGTACCATAACCGACTACGACCACATCCTCCAGAAGCATGGAATCTTCTTCGAGGACTACTGTCATGTCTGGTTTGGCCTGTAGTTCTATCGTCTTATATCCGATAGAAGAGAAAATCAGCACCGCGTCGGCAGGAACGGAAATTTGGAAATGTCCGTCAATGTCAGTCACGGAACCATTGCCGCTCTTGCCCTTCTCAAAGACAGATGCTCCGATGACAGGCTGCTTCTGGTTGTCAATGATGACACCTTTCACAGAGACAGCATTCTGAGACGCGGCAGGAAATTCCGTTGCCAGCACCATCAGCAGCACCATAAAGGTACTCAAAAATCTAAATGCATTTCTCATAATGAATTATTAGTGGTTAAACAGTGATTTATCGATTATCGCAAGATTTGCAATACCATGCTACATATCCACAGCAACGGCAGCGGCACCCAACAGTCCGACAAACTGAGGGTTCAGCTTTGTGATGACCACACCATTCGAAACAAAACGCATGGTGTTGTGATTCAACTTATTGAGAATTTTTTCGAAAATATACTCGTCCGCCACGATGCTTCCGCCAAGGACCACTGTATCCGGGTCTGTAAGCCGGACGAGATTCATAATCAGATTCGCGATTCCGGTCGTGGCATTCTCCACAAGGACACGGCAGAGAGGATCACCATCTTGACAAAGGCGTATCACCTCCCTGACATCCACTTTCACACCCTCATCCTGAGGTATCTCCAGACGAGTCTCATATTTATCCTTGAGCAATCGCGCACAAGAATCAAAGCCACTTCCCGAGGCAATAGCCTCGACACAATCTTTCCTGCCACAGCAGCACTCCACACCGACATTGACCCCGACAGTCATGTGTCCCGCCTCACCGGCATTGAAGTGGCTGCCGCGAATCTGGCGACCATTCACGACGGTTCCGACGGCGATTCCTGTACCTATGTTTATATATATGAAGTTTTTCGAGAACTGCCCTACGCCCCAGACCCTTTCGGCTCTGGTCGCGCTCTTCACATCATTGTCAATGCGGCAGCTGATGCCGTAAATCTCCCCTATTTCCTTTGCCAATTCTATCGGCTGGGTCCTGTTGGGATCAATCTGAAGCCAGATTCCCTTATTGGGATCCACACGACCAATCAGTCCGATACCCATAGATACCGGCTTGCTTTCCACCCATCCGACAGTACGGATGTAATCGTCAAGGGAGGATTTAATAATTTCAGAAGCCGCCTGCTGATTGAAATACCCGGAAGCGTACTTCTTGAAGCGAAGGATATTGCCATGTTTGTCTACTTCTCCTATAAGAAGTTTAGTTCCACCTAAATCGAGTCCAAGATATGTTTCCATTGCTATTAGTGTTATTCCACTGCAATGTTAGCCAACTATCTTCTGACAGGAGTTTAAGAACTGACAAAAAAGGTTTAAAATCTGCTTGGGCTCACGCCAAACCGCTTTTTGAAGCACACGCTGAAGTATTTGGCATCAGAAAAGCCCACCATATCCGAAACTTCAGCGATACTGTAGCGATGCTCCTCAAGATATTCTTTCGCTCTTTCCAGGCGATAAATCCGGATGAAGTCATTAGGCCCCTGACCTGTAAGGGACTTCAGTTTATTATAGAATGCCGTGCGGCTCATGGCCAATTCACGACAGAGGTCATTGATCTGAAATTCAGAATTAGACAATTCATTTCCGACAACAGCGAGAACTTTATCCATAAATTCCTGGTCCAACTTATTCGAATACTCGTTCCGCGCCGCAGACTTGTTCGAATGGAGAATAGCCTCACGAAGTCTCTGACGCTCGCCAAGAATATTCTTTATCCTGGCCTTCAGCACGGATAGGTCAAACGGCTTGACCACATAGTCATCCGCTCCTGACTCAAGTCCACGGATGACGCTATTCCTATCTGTCAGACCTGTAAGAAGAATTACAGGAATATGGCTGGTCACCACGTCAGACTTGATCCTGCGACAAAGTTCATAACCATTCATCACAGGCATGCTCACATCAGATATTACAATGTCAGGATTATTCTCTGAAACGATATCCAAGGCTGCCTGTCCGTCGGTCGCGACATATATGGTATAATGCTCTGACAGGGCATACCTCATATATTCCAAGGTCTCCGCATCATCTTCCACGACCAGAATGCTGTTTTCCTGTTTATCGGACACCTGTTCTACTGTATCGGCAGGAATATCATTCACGGGATCCGACTTTTCCATAATCATCACAGATTCAGACACTTTATATTTCATAGGAAAAGACAGTCTGAATGTAGTGCCATATCCTTCCTCGCTTGTAAAAGATATTTTTCCGTGATGCTGCTCCACCAGCTGACGGGTAATCATGAGACCGATGCCACAGCCTGTCTCGTCGCATTCTCTGGCATTGTCCGCCCTATAGCTGCCTCTGAATATCCTTGACTGGAAATCATATGGTATTCCTATCCCGGAATCGCTGATTTCCAACACCCATGAGCGTTTCTCATTCTTGGCCAAGACATGGATAAAGCCTTCTGAAGTATATTTGACAGAGTTTGAAAGTATATTATTGATAATCAAGTCCATCTTTTCCTTGTCAATCATAATGTCGCCCAAATCCGGCTCTATATGATATGAGAAATCGAGTCCTTTCTGTCTGGCAGCGCTGCTGAAATCGGCCAGGACATTGTCCAGATAGTCTCCGGAATCATAACTGGACAATTTGAGGACACCCCAGCCACTGTCATTCTTCCTGATATCCAGCAATTTGTTTATCATTGACAACAGCCTGTCCGAATTGCGATTCGCTGTCATCACTGAAGTCCTCACCTTATCCTCAAGATCAGCCATATTTTCCAACTCATTGAGAGGAGTCTTTATGAGAGTTATCGGCGTCTTGAGGTCATGCGCAAAATTTACAAACGTATTGATTTTCTCCGTCATGACCCTGTTGTAGGCTCTTCTGCGATACCAGGCCACAATCATCACTGCAAAAGTCCCGAACATTGCCGCATATATGACAAGTGCCCACCATGACAGCCACAACGTCCTGTTAATCAATATAGGAAGATGCCTTTCCCCCAGAACGGCGCCGGAATACTTGTCAATGACTTTCAATGTGTAATCATAGCGCCCCGACGGAATATTATAGTAGTCAATGCTGCCAGCCCCGTCGCTCACACGCGGCATCCTGTCAAAACCCACCAACTGACTGGAGAATGCAATTCTATAACCGGCAGAAAAATCAAGGGCAGAATAAGCAATACTGAAAGAATTCTGCCCCGCTTTCAATTCTAATTTGTCTATCAGATCCGCATTTACAGCATCAGGACAGTTAATGGGTTTCGAATTGTCCCAAAGCTTAAACTCTGAAATAATCGGAGAAACCGGAGAAAGTTCACCCATTGAAAAATCCGAAGGATTGAACAGTATCGCGCCATCTGCAGTTCCAATGGCAAGACGTCCGTCCGAAAGCAGGCAGACAGCGGCTGGATTAAATCCGCCACGAGAGACACCGACAAAACCATTCATATTGACCAAGACACCGGAATCCGCATCCAGCCTATAAAGGTTATCGAAGGTCGCACACCAGACATTGTCATCGGAATCCACAACGATGCCATTTACAGAATCACTTGAAAGACCCGAGTCTTTCGAGTAGGAACGCCCTTCACCAGAAACTCTGTCATAACTGATCAGTCCATCCCCATCAGTTGCCATCCACACCTTACTTCCTTGATTGTCAAGACATCTGACAGGAAACGCCAACGATTTAGAGCCGAATGAATCATATTTCGACAGCGAACCTGTCCCCGGATCCAGCAAGAACAAGCCTCCGCTGGTTGCCACAGTCAACTTTCCATCTTCCGCCTTACGTATATCACCCACATTGTTGACAGGAAAGCCTGTCAATTTTCCGTCAGATATATTGTACCGGGCCAAAGGAGAATCGATACCGCCAATCCACATATAACTGCCATCTGCAAACAAAGCATAAATATGCTCGAATCCGCTCACAGGGCACAATTTTACCGTATTATTCCTATAATCAATCCTAGACAAAGGAAAACCATATCCACCGACCCAAATATCGCCATTGCAATCCTGCGACAAGGCGAGAACCACACCAGGATACGGCATAGAATAAGTTTTCCATTTTCTGGAGTCCTGATCATAACTGCAGACTCCGTCATTGGTGCCGAACCAAATATTTCCAGTTCTGTCTTCGAAAACGACATTGACATGATTTGATAACAATGAGTTAGGATTTCCCGGATGATGAACCAGAACCTCTACTTCAGGTGAGCCTTTACATTGGCGGCTCACCCAATCAGTTGTAGTGGCGACCCAAAGATTACCGCTCCGGTCAAGACACAGGTCGCTAATCGTATTCCCTGAAATCGAGGACTTGTCCAAATCATCCGCCACACAATGTTCCAGCACATTCCCAGTTACAGGATCATAATAAAACAGTCCGTCCCCATCAGTTCCGACCACGATACGTCCGTCGCAATCTCTTAGAATAGAAACAACCGGAGACTGGGTGGAAACGGTCCCGAAATTTTTCAGGACACCATCTTTTCCGACACTCTTCATACCATCGGAAAAGGTTCCGACATATAGGATGCCTTCTTCCAGAAGCATGTACGAAACATCCACAGAATCAGCAATTTCCCGAACCGTGCCATTCTCCAGGACAAACAATCCGTTATCAGTTCCTAACCAAAATGCATTATTTCCGATTTCAACGACAGACTTGACAATCCGCTCTGACAGCAATTCCGACTCGTCTCCCTTTTCCGAGACAAACAACACACCCTGAGACGTACCTAACGCCATTCCTCCATCAGATAAAAAACAAAGACTATAGAGAAGAATGTCAGGATGTGTTTCTCGAAGGTCCATTTCAAGATAAAACTCATCTGAATTCTTGTCATATCTGTAGAGTTTTCCATTCTTGACCATCATCCATAGTGTTCCCGAATTATCACAAACCAGTCTCGTAAAAGACAAAATCTGGTCTCTAGATTGCGGCAGGGCTTTTATTTGATAAGTCTTCACCGCATGTCCATCGAAACGGTCAATCCCATTTTTGGTGCAAATCCAGATAAATCCGTCAGCATCCTGAGTAACCTCATAAGTTTTCCTGCTGCTCAATATTCCGTCAAGTGTGACAAATCCTTCAGCCCTCGCCATGAAAACAGAAAGTGCTGAGAATAAAATCAATGTTGCAAATCTAACTCGGAACATCATTGGCTAACGTTTATCAGTTAATGGACTCAAAGATACTCATATTCTATATAATGAATCTCCAAATGCTGACAAGAATAGTTGGAAATCTGTCTGGCATTTGGAATAGAATAACATATTTCAAACCTTTTTTGTCTGATAATCCACCCCGTCCAAAAATATCATAACTACCTTGCGTCCAAATCGTAACAACACTGAAATGAAAATAACAATCACTAACAACGAACAATTATTTGATGATACGGCAGCATGGCGAATCATCGGGCAAATACTCCGGAAGAAGGACAGCGTCATAGGACTTTCCACAGGAAGGACCACAGGAAACATGCACAGGACCGTCGTCAAAATCTACAGAGAACATCCGTTTGACATATCCAATGTGACGTTCTTCGGGCAAGACGAAGTTGTCAATGTCCCAAGAGAATATTCGGGTTCATGCTGGAAGATGCTCAAGACAGAACTCATCGATGACATAGGAACAGACGACCGGCATTTCCTGATGCTGCCGGTAAAATCCGACAATTACCGGAAAGACTGCCAGAAGTTCACAGAAGAATTGGATTCCCGAGGCGGCATTGATTTGTTAATCGTAGGAATCGGCGAAAACGGACACATCGGATTCAATCAGCCCGGTTCCAGTTTCGGAAGCACATGCCGCGTTTCCGACATGTATCCGGAACTGGAAGAAAGAATCAGACGGGAGACCGGCACTCCTGACAATGTCAGTCTGGGAGGTGTGACACTCGGACTGAAAGACATCATGGCAGCAAAAAGAATCGTAGCCGTAGCAAAGGGCGCAAACAAATCAGATATAGTCAAACGCATAGTGGAAGGCCCTGTCAATGAAGACACTCCTGCCAGCATCCTCCAGCTTCACCACGACTGCGAATTACTTCTCGATATGACTGCCGCCTCAAAACTGGATTAACTATGGAAAACAAAAGAAATTACATCGGACCGTTCATCTCAATGGTCTTCCTGTTTCTGATAGTCGGATTCCTGACGACAGCAAACACCCAATTCCAAGGACCGCTTAAAGAAGCCTTCCTTGTCAATGCCCGAGGTCTCAAGAATACTTTCGCGACATTGATCACATTCTCCTGGTTTCTCGCTTATCCGATTTGTGGACCTGTCGGATCTTCATGGGTCAATAAATATGGTTACAAAGGGACATTGATAAGGGGATTGGCATTGATGACCATCGGATTGCTGCTGTTCTTTGCCTCATCTGAATTCACGGTCCGTTACCCTGATGCCGCAATCGGCTCCGCCAAGTTCACGTTTCCGGCAGGCTTTCTGATTTTCCTCTCAGGCTCATTTGTAGTCGGGGCATCTGCCACAATCCTGCAAGTAGTAATCAATCCATATCTTGCAGCATGCAATGTAAAAGGTACCCAATCCATCCAAAGGCTCGCAATAGGAGGAACAGCCAACTCCATAGGCACAACCATAGCGCCGTATTTTGTTACAGGGATAGTGTTTGGCGGTTCAGCTATGGAAGATGTACAAGTGTCACAGTTGGCTGCTCCATTCCTATCTCTTGCAGCAGTAATTATACTTATAACATTGACACTCACGAAGTTTACCCTTCCTGATATTCAGGGAACCAGAACGGAGTGCGGCGAAAAACAGGAAAAAAGCATCTGGTCATTCCGACATCTGACACTAGGAGTAATAGCCATCTTCTTTTATGTCGGAGCCGAGGTATGCGTAGGAGCCAATGTCAATATGTACGCCATAGAAAAAGGCATTGATTCCCCGGCACTTCTTGCCACATTATACTGGGGAGGAATGCTGTTGGGACGCGCTTTCGGAAGCACATTAAGCAAGATTTCTCCTCGAGTACAGCTTACGGCAACAACAATATCAGCCTCAATTCTGCTGATTCTTGCAATCCTGTCCGACAACCCGTGGCTTCTGTCTGCAGTAGGCCTGTTCCACTCCATAATGTGGGGAGCCATCTATACGCTCGCTGTCCAAAAACTCGGGAAATATACATCCACCGCGTCAGGTGTATTCATGATCGGAGTATTCGGAGGCGCTGTACTCCCTCTGTTACAAGGGCTGTTGGCTGACTTGGCAGGAGAATGGAGAATAACATGGATTGCCGTCGTATTCTGCGAGTTGTTCATACTATATTATGCACTGTGGGGCAGCCGTGTATCACAGTCCGAAAAATAACCGATAAATCAATAACACAATGGCAAAAAAGTTTCTACACATTCTTACCATATCGACGGTATTCATGTCAATGCTATGTTTCTGCGCAAGGCCCGAGAAATCCGAAATTCTCATCATCAGCGAAGACGGAGGGCATCATAAACCATTTACTGACAAGACATTATCCTGGCTGGACAGCATTTCGACAACAAAAGGTTTCTCCATGACCGTCATACACAACATGAATGATGTCAATGCCGAATATCTAAATAAATTCGATGCTGTCCTACAACTGGACTTTCCACCCTACACATGGCCGGAGGCAGCACAGAACGGATTCATTGACTATATCGAAAAAGGATTGGGCGGCTACATCGGTTTTCATCACGCAACACTTATCGGAGAATTTGACGGATATCCGAAATGGGAATGGTTTTCTGAATTCATGGGCGGCATCAGCTTCTGGAACTACATTGCGCCACTTGCTGACGGAACAGTCCATCTGGAAGACACGGAACACCCTGTTCTGAAAGATGTCGATTCCGTATTTGTAATTCAGGATGATGAATGGTACACATATGACAAAAATCCTCGGGCCAATGAGAATATCCATGTTCTGGCAAACGTAGATGAAGACTCCTATAACCCAACTTCTGACGTAAGAATGGGCGACCACCCCGTCATATGGACCAACACATCTGTCAAAGCCAGAAACATCTATTTCCAGTTCGGACACAGTCCGAAACTACTGGACAACGAAGATTTCAAAAAACTGCTCCTAAATGCAATTAATTGGGTAACAGAGAAATGAATACTTTACGAATTCTAATGATAATCTGTGTCATGACATGCACTTTATCTCATGCACAGACAACGTTCTGTCATGACGAGCAATTGAGAAACCAGATTATGAGAAGCGGATTCCTCCATAGTCCGCTGCCTGTGGACACTCTGGACTCTCACGAAGCGCATGGATGGGGAAAGAACGTCGTCTATGAAACGGGGCCGCTACCGGGTCTGCCTATGGAAATGAATTTCAAGAAGAAACCCGGTCAACGTGCTGTCGGCTCGCCTGGAGACCCGGACTATGCTACTTATGGTGGATGCCAGTCCACATATAATCTCGGCGGGAAGAATCTTGAAGACTACAACAGAATCGCATTTTGGATTTACCCCGAATGCAAGGGTCTCAGCATCGTCAACGTCAGTCTATCATTTATAAGTGACGACACTCCGGACAAACCCGGATTCAACCGACCTTCCGGATCTCATCTAATAAATCTACGACCAGGAACATGGAACAGATGTTTTTTGGAAATAGATGAATATCAGAGAGACCGTGTACTCGGACTGACATTCAGTTCCACCGACAGAGGAAGTGATATCGGGGCTGATGACTATTCCGCAAAATTCATTATTGACAGAATCTCATTTCAGAAAGTAAGCAACCCGGACAAGGTTTCCGGCTGGGAGCCAACGAACGACGCAATCATCTATTCTTCAACTGGTTACACAATAGCAGGAGACAAGATAGCCATTACCAATGCCCATAATCATGGAAGATTCTGTATCGTAGACAAAACAACCGGAAAAAAAGTTTTTTCCGGACAAATCAGAACGACTGCGACAACTATAGGGCAATTCGGGATTCTGGATTTTTCAAGTCTTTCAACGCCAGGAACATACAAAATACAAACTGAGCATTCCGAAAGTGATTATTTCAGAATCTCGGACAATCTTTGGGACGATTCTGCATGGAGAGTTTTGAATTTCATATTCTGCCAGCGTTGCGGACATGACGTACCCGGCATACACGGAATCTGCCACAAAGATTTGTACGCTACTCATAACGGACATAAAATCGCATATTCCGGTGGCTGGCATGACGCAGGAGACCTTTCACAGCAGACTCTCCAGAGCGGAGATGTAACCTACTCTCTGCTAGAAGCTTATTCGTCAATGTCTGACAACAATCCTATCCTGGCCGCCAGAATGCTGGAAGAAGCAAGATGGGGATTGTCGTTTCTCACAGGCTGCCGTTTCGGGGACGGATACAGAGCCAGCAGCATGGGACTTCTGATCTGGCAGGACGGCATTACCGGAACTTTCGACGATATCAATTCTGTCAGAGTGCAGAACAATGCTTTCGACAATTTTCTATATTCCGGATATGAAGCGTTTGCATCAATGACACTTCCTGACATTGACAAGGAACTGAAATCCCGACTTCGTGATATCGCGGAGGAGGACTTCCGTTTCGCATCGGAAAAATACGCTAAAGACGGATATGATATATTCACTCAACCTTATGAGCACACCTACAATACGTCTCATTGCCTTTTTCAAGCCACAATCTCATGGGCGGCCAGCCAGCTCTACAGACTGACCGGCAAAGAAGAATATGCGAGCGTAGCATCCGATGCCATAAACTATGTACTGTCTTGCCAGTGCACAGATTCCATCGGCGAATGTCCGGGAGGTTTTTTCTACAGAGACGACTCAGGACGCTCTATAATCCATTACATCCACCAGTCGAGAGATCAGATTGTCATTCAAGCACTTGCACTTCTCTGCCAGACTCAGAAAGAGTCTCCTGACCACGACAGATGGATGGACGCGATAAGACTTTATGGCAACTATCTGAAACATATCGTGAAATATACGGCACCATACGGAATGATTCCAAACGGAGTGTATAAATCCGATGAGTGGAAAGATACGGAGGGTTTCTATGCCTTGCATCTTTTCCCACCGAAAGACGCTGAAGAAAGATACTCTATCCAAATCGGCAATGGTGTCCGGCTGGACAACAATCACTATCTGAAAAGATTCCCTGTCTGGTTCGGAATTTTCAACGGTAATTCGGCAGTCCATCTTTCGACAGGCAAGGCAGCCGCAATCTGCGGAAGAATCCTTGGGGACAATGAACTTCTGCAGATAGCACGCGAGCAGCTATATTGGACAGTCGGAAAGAACCCTTTCGGACAATCATTGATTTACGGAGAAGGGCATAATTACCCTCAGATGAACAGTTTCTCAAGTGGGGAAATTACAGGTGAAATGCCTGTAGGAATCCGTACTTTGGGCGATGATGACATCCCCTACTGGCCTCAGACCAATAATGCCTGCTATAAGGAAGTCTGGCTAACTACAGCCGGGAAGTGGATATCCCTTCTATCCGAATTCAGCACGCAATAAATATTCTCCACAAATCTTCTCCTCCATATATTCATATTTCCATCGGTTATGATTAATTTTGTAGGATGGAAATGTGCGAATATCTATAACGTCATCGTAAAATAACACATAACGAACGGCTTAACAGAATCTCGAAACGTTTTCGAATCTTACAATAATATTAACTATAGTATGAACAAAACTGTATTTACAATCCTGTCTCTCGGATTGCTGGCGGTTGCATCATGTTCGGTAAATTCAGGAAAGCAGACTGTTCCTGTATATCTGGACGAGAGCAAAGACATTGACGCAAGAGTCTCTGATGCGCTTGCAAGAATGACAATGGAAGAGAAAGTGGCTATTCTCCACGCTCAGAGCAAATTCTCATCTCATGGAGTACCGCGCCTCGGAATTCCTGAACTCTGGACTTCAGACGGCCCTCACGGCATCCGTCCTGAAGTGAAATGGGACGAGTGGGACCAGGCCGGATGGACCAACGACTCCTGCACAGCCTTCCCTGCATTGACCTGTCTCGCAGCAACTTGGGACAAGGAAGCTTCGGCCCTTTACGGAAAGAGCATCGGCGAGGAAGCCCGCTACCGCGAAAAGGATGTCCTCCTGGGACCTGGCGTAAATATCTACAGGACTCCTTACAATGGACGTAACTTCGAGTACATGGGTGAGGATCCGTTCCTTGCCGGCGAGATGTGCGTTCCTTACATCCAGGAAGTCCAGAAGAACGGTGTGGCTGTCTGCCTCAAGCATTTCGCTCTGAACAACCAGGAATGCAACCGTCACATCGCTGATGTAGATGTCGATGACAGAACACTTTACGAGATTTATCTGCCTGCATTCAAGAAAGGCGTAGAGAAAGGTAGCGCATGGTCAGTAATGGCCGCATATAACCTTTACAAGGGACAGCACCTCTGCCACAACAAATACCTTCTGGATGATGTCCTCAAGGACGAGTGGAAATTCGACGGAGCTGTCATCAGCGACTGGGGCGGAGCCTGCGACCCTGACCAGGCTGCCGAATATGGCCTTGACCTCGAATACGGAACATGGACAGACGGCCTTTCAAGCAAGGGCAAGACCAGCTACGACAGCTACATGCTTGCTGATCCATACCTTGAGCGTCTCCGCGACGGACGTGCATCACTCGAGAAACTGGACGACAAGGCAGGACGCGTGCTGAAGCTCATTTTCCGCACGGCCATGAACACCAAGAAGCCTTTCGGTTCCATCAACTCGCCTGAGCATCTTGCAGCCGCACGCCAGATCGGCGCAGACGGTATTGTAC
>ERZ1026852.443-NODE-443-length-25740-cov-81.666186_pt1 | contig 25740 bp, 8 predicted proteins | sample MGYA00380156_ERZ1026852 | MGnify/ENA primary metagenome ERZ1026852 (study PRJEB33269, sample SAMEA4719792) | human gut metagenome | biome: human-associated habitat; feature: organic feature; material: feces | place: Cameroon | collected 2013-10 ...
AAAACATCAATGCCGATATCAACACCAAGCAATACTGGCGCATGGTGCTGGGCAGACTGGCTGCCAAGATTGACATCCAATGGGATGCCAAGGGAGCCTATGAGAAAGACAAGGATGGAAATCTGAAATATACCAACGTGAAAGTAAGCCAGTTTACTTATCACGGAGAACCGGCAAATCAAGAATCAACCATTTCCGGCTCCGGGAATGGTAGACTCTTCCCTACCCTTTATACCCTTTACCACCAAGAAGTATCTTCCAGGACTTCGGTAAGCGGCCACACAACCTTTGTGAACACCTCGGAAATCAGCAAGCGTAACGGAAGAGTATATCATTATACCTTCCCAGACGGAGCCATTCCTCCTCGCCTCACCTTCAAGCTTGACACAGAGAAAGAAGGAACGAAAAAGCCATACAACGTGACATTTGACATGAGCAATCTGAAAGATGGCTTTATCCCAGCTCGCTGGTACAAGATCAATGTAAAAATATCGGGCACTCAGCTCAAAGGGGAGCCAAATATCACGATCAACAATTTCAACATATAAAACTCTTTTCAGCATGAGAATACAACATACGACATACAGGAAAATCATAGCAGTCCTCATCCTCCTGAGCTGTGTCAACTCCCTGTTCGCACAGGGCAAGACCTATTATGTAAAAGCAGATTCCGAGATAACGACCTCCGGCAACGACGGTTTATCGTGGGATAAGGCCATCACCCTGACAGAAGCGCTGCGCCAAGCCAAGGCTGGCGATGAAATCTGGGTGAAAGGCTATGAGGACATTACCGGCCACATCTACAAGGCACCGGAGGGAGGCTTCGTTCTCCCTTCGGGCGTTGCCATGTATGGAGGTTTTGCAGGAACAGAAACCATCAAGAACAATCTCCCTACGGGCAGACATAAATATCAGATGAAGTATCAGACGGCTCTGGTGGGCGACCGCAACACCAACGACAAGGCGAGCCAGCAGCTGATTATCTACCCAGAGAACTCCACCCGCACCGACAATGCCACGCATGTGCTGACCCTCCAGATGGGCGTAACAAAGGACAACACCAACGACGGCAGCAAGCCAACCATCGTTTCCGGTTTCCTCATCGCAGCAGGTAATGCCAAGGGCGACAACTCGACTTCAGACGGCAGAGGCGGCGGCATCTACGTGGTGAACAACAGCAACGACAACAATGCCGGCAGCCGTTACTTCCGTATTTCGCAATGTAACTTTGCGAACAACTACGGCATGCGCGGCGGTGCCATCTATGTGGATAATTCCTGTACCAGCCAGCAGTCTGCCATCAGTTACTGCAGCTTTTTTGATAATGTAGCAGGCAAACGAGGTACCAGCGAGAACGAAGGTGGCGGCATGTGGATAGACGGAACAGCCACCGTCTACAACTGCAACATCAACAACAATACAAACGGCGGTATCCGACTTTCGAACACATCGAAAATCGTCAACTGCTCTGTAATAGCCAACACCGTATCGGCAGTAGACCTGACCACAGTCGGAGCATCAGGTAGCAATGGCGGCGGAGCGGTTTACAACACCGTGCTCTGGCATTCCACGACCCTCAGCAAGCAAGACACCCGTCCTGCCTTCTATTCCTGTGCTTTTCCGGAAGTAAAGGTAACCAATTCCGATACCAATACCGACGATAATGGAAACGTATGGATCAGCAACGAGAACCACGGCATAGAGCCAGCCCCTTGGTTCAAGCAGAGTGCCGTAACCCAGGGTTACGACTTCTCGTTCAGCAGTAATCTGAAGCAATTATACAGCACCGCCTTCACTTTTGAGGAAACCTCTGCCCTTCTGAACAGGGGAAAGCTGGAATTCTACAAAAACTTTGCAGAAAAACTGGAAACTACCTCTACCGACATCATGGGTAGAACACGCTACCAGACCAACACCATCGACATTGGTGCCTACGAGTATGCCCGAATGAAGGCAGGACGCATCAGATACGTGAAGCCCCAGAAAGTAGGAACAGGCGATGGCTCATCATGGGAAAATGCCACGAACGATATTCAGGGAGCCATCAACGATTTGGCAGAAAAGGCAGAACAAGCAGGAAAACCAGGCGAGAAAGGAGAAGTTTGGGTAGCAGCCGGAACCTATGAAGTAAAAGAAGGTATCATTGCCAATGATGCCTATGCCCCGGTATCCCTGCTGATGAAGAATGGCATCAGCGTTTATGGTGCCTTTGAAGGAAATGAAAAAAGTCGTTCAGAACGCATAAAGAAAGCCAAGAATTTAAAGCCTTGGGGATGGCAACAGGAATCCATCATCAGAGGTGCGGAATTTAAGGGAAGCGAAGACGCAAAATGGAACGACAAGGACGAAGCCTGGAACATACAGAACAGCAGGTCCTACCACGTGGTATGGTTTGCTCCTCTGCCAGAAAAAGAAGCCTTTACGGATGAAGTATATCTGGAAGGCTTCACCATTGAGGGAGGTAAATATAACGATACGAACGAAGCCAAATACGCCCCAGGCTGTGGTGCTGGCGTTTATATCAACGACCCGAATGCACGAATGCGCTACTGCACCGTGAGATTCTGTAACCCAGGTATGAAAGAAATCGGAAGTATCAAACCTCGTGGTGGCGGTATCTACTGCAAGAACGGACAGACGGAAGGTAACCTGGTATACGACTGCTCGGCTTACCAGGGCGGAGGCATCTATATTGACGAAGCCGGCTTCATCACTCGAAGCATGGTAACCAACTGTTCTGCCTATCAGGGAGCAGGCGTTTATCTGAAGGGTGACCCTAATAACTCGGCGAAAGCCTATTACCAGATTCTTGCCACCTCTGTAATCAGCAACAATACCAGTACCCGAAATGGTGCTGTGTATCTGGATGGTCATGGACTGGTGATTAATAACACCATCGTCAACAACTATACCACCAACACTAAGGATGATGCTGACGAGATGTCATCCAATACGGGTGGTGTGTATATCAAGGAAAAGGGTCTGCTTGCCAACAATGTCATCTGGAACAACTCGCTGCTCCGGCACAAGTCTGGCACCAGCAACTCTGCATCCATGGCACAGATTTATGCAGCCAAGCCATCAGAAAAGACCGTACAGTTCTACAACAACGCCATCTCGGATGTAAATGCAGCCAAATGGACCAACACCTATCAGAGCGGAACCCTCTCCATCAACACGTATTACTCAGGCAAGGGATTCGTGATGGGTACAGAAGCACCTTACAACACGGTGGAAGCCTTCAACGAGAAACGTGGCGTGCTTACAGACATGAAGACGGTGAACTATTACTGGGAAACCGTGAAAGGTACCCGTCTGCGCAACGTGGGCATCAGCTATGCCCTCCTGCCATCTTCCTACCTGTATCAGCCAAAAATAGACCTGAGCGGAAAGGCTATCAGTTCGGTTCCGTCAGCAGGAGCCTATATGACTGACAGCCAAGACCTTGTATTTGAAAAGAATGATACCCAAAAACGCCTGCGCATCTACTTTGACCGTTCACGAGAACTGGTGGACGGAACAGGAGAGTCGTGGGAAAAGAGCTATACCTCATCATCTGTAGATGAAGTATTGGGTTATCTTGCCGACATCAAGGATGGAGAACAGGTTAAGGTAGTTACCAAGGACAATACTACACCAGAGGATTTCACTATTAAGAAGAACAGCGGTTGGGGGTTTGAAATCTGCAGCCGTGAGGGTATCTTCGAACCGAAGATTGCCTACACGTTCGAGGAAACAGACGCCAGGTCATGCACCTTTAACATTCAACCTTGCGTACTTCCTGTTACCGTATATGGCGGTTATCCAGAGTATTCGGAGAACCCGAATCCGAAAGATGAAGACCGCGACCCTATCAAATACCGCACCGAGCTGAACGGAAACCTGAACGGTTCTGAACTCAACGAAGGTCTCTACCATCTGGTCCGCATCGAAGCGGGTGCCAACATCACCATCGACGGCTATGCCTTTACCCATGCATACGCTGCCGGTACTGCCTACATGCCTTATGGTGGCGGTGTACTGATAGGAAGCATGGACCAGAGCAGTGAACCAACCACCGTGAAGCTGAAGAATTGTATCTTTGAGAACAATACAGCGACAGATGGCGGTGCTATCGCTACCATGCCGGATGCCGTGAATGTGAAATTGGAACTGGAAAACTGCGTCATCAATAACAATACGAGCAAGGATCCACTTAATCCAAGTCCATCGGAGCTGCCTTCCATCATCTATCTGAACAAAAGCCAAGGCAGCAACAACTCTCTCACACTCAACCATGTAAGCATCATCAACAATGAGGGAGTAGCACCAGATTACGACCTTGTGAAGAGAACCTCGTATGCTGTAGGAAACAAACTGAACATCAACGGCACATGGAATAGTTCGGAATGCAAGAACAGCATGGATATCAACACTCTGGGAAAAAACGGAGCCACGAACTTCAGCAACCCAACCAATGAAGTGGGTGCCAGAATGAGCGGCAACGTTTATTACGGAGGCTATTCATCCTTCCGTCCGCTGACCAGTTCTGCAGAGGCTGGCCGCATCATCAACAGCGCCCAAGAAAACAATGCAACTACCACAGCCAAGGACATCACCGGCGAAGACCGCAACCTAGGTGGTGTTCCTGACCTAGGGGCATACGAAGCTCTCCTGCCAAAAGCAGGAAAGATTATCTACGTGCGTTCGTACAACAAGATTTATAAAAGCAGCAGCGATGCCAACAATGACGACCAGGACGGCAACCCGGACTTCAATCTTCTGAATGAATCAAAAACCGAATATGACGGAAGCAGCTGGGACAAGGCTATCATCGGTAACGCTATGTGTGATAACACAAAGGGTAGAACAGGCAACGATTTCTATGTAAAGCAGAATGACAATACGCTGCTTAGCACTACTATTGACAATACGGATTATAGTCAAGCTAAAGGAAAGTATCGTTCAGAAATAGATTCTTACGGTAAATTCTGGGAAAGTTCAGGTAACCAGAACAACCAGTATCTCTCTGGCTGGGACACCTATAACAAGATTACCAACAACAGAGAGGAGCGTTACATCAGCGGTCTGCAATACGCTGTGGAAAGAGCGGCAGAGTTGAATAAGGATATCACAGACAAGAAAGACCGGGTAGTAGTTTGGGTAGGTGCAGGCATCTATACAGACTACAAAGGCTTTGTTGTCAGAGACAAGGTGGAAGTAATAGGTGGTTTCCCATACGAAGGCTATCCTGGAGAAGACGACCGCCATCCGTTGCTGTCACAATACGTGCCGGCACGCAAGGAATACGAGAATCTGGACAAGACCAAATATGAGACCATTCTACAGATCAGAAAGGAATCGCCTGTTTATTTCACAAACGGAGAAAAGGAAATGTGGTATCAGGAGGACAAACCTGAAGATGGCTCTAAATATGACTTTACAAAAACGTTGATGAACAGTGGAAATACAGAGCGCCATTATGTTCTCTACCAGCCAGACGTATGCCTTCCTACCTGGTCACCATCGGGTGATGGAAACGCCTCACGTACCGACGGTAATGCCGTACGCTATAAAGAACCTTTAAAAGACGATAAAAACTACGTGGATTACGAGCATGCCAAATGGGATGGCTTCTCTGTACGTCATGGTTATATCATCAACTATCCTGGTGCCAACCGTGACGGAGGTGCAGGTGTGCGTGTATTCCGAGGTGTAGAACTGGAAAATCTTATCATCGTCAACAACTTCAACCATGGCAGTCGCGTGCGTGGTGGCGGTTTGTATATGGACGGCGAGAACAGTAAGATTTCGAATAGTTACCTGCTGAGAAACCTGAGTTATGCCAACAGCAGTGAAAGTTATGGAGGCGGAGCCTATATGATTCAAGGTACCGGCTACAACCTTGTCGTGGCAAACAACCGTTGTTATAACGGAACCTGCCGTGGTGGAGGTATCTTCCTGGAGAGTGCCAAGTTCTACAACAACACCATCGCCTACAATATGGCGACAAACGGAACCGGCATCTATCACTGGCAGGATGCCAAAACCGGAGTTGCATCGCAACTTTCACTCTACAACTGTATCATCTATGATAATTATAACAACGGCAAGCAGATTACAGATCAGGTAAACTCAGCTGCATCGGGCAAGATGAATCCATCTCACAACTGCTACATGAACAGTAGTGACCTCAGCAGCAAATTCCAGGAAAGCGATGGAAATTTCACTGGCACAGATCTGTCTTTCCCATTTGAGGACAAGACCTACGAAAATGGAAAAGACGGAGTTTTCCGCTTCCGCAATGCCCGATTAAAGAATAACTTCCGCCTGAACGAGGCTGATGGTTTAGCAGGTAACAAGTGTCTGAATGGTGGAACCACAAATGTAGGAAATGGAATCATCCTTCCGGAAACCGATATGGACTATACCAATCGTATCAAGGACTGCGCCATTGATATCGGTGCCTATGAGGCTGACAATACTGCCAATATCGCACCACAGGAAAAGACAAACAGCGCAGGTATTGTAAATTACATTTATTATGTAACCCAAAACGGATGGGGAAACAGAAGTGGAGACAGTCCGGAAAACGCTGCCTGTGCTGACAAGCTGCAGGATGTGCTGACTGCTGCGGGCAAGAAATTTAATTCAACAAGTCAGAGCAAGGTGTATGTAAAAGTAGCAGGTTATCAGGGTGATGAAACCGGAAAGCGCTTTACTTATCAGGCCAATACGCTGGCAGACCCTAGCGATCCGCAGAGTTATACCTTCCTGATACCTAACGGAGTATGCCTGATGGGTGGCTACTATGAGGGTGACCAGGAAGGAGGAAAGCCGAAAGCTGGAACCTATAATTGGGATAATGACAAACGCGACTGTATCAGCACTTACCAGACGGTATTAAGTGCGAAGACCGAAGTAAAAGAAGGTTCTGCCGTTAACCAGGAGGTGAACGGCTACCACACCGTGTGCTTCGGCAAATGGCCTACGGGAGACTATGACGACTACAACACCTCTGCCTTGACAGACAATACCATCATAGACGGCTGTCGCCTGATTGACGGTAATGCTAGCGACAAGTCGGGCTTCAAGAGTATGGGTGGTGCAGCCATTGTACCAAGAATGGCACATGTCCGCAACTGTGAGATTTCCGACTGTCAGGCTACCCTGGGCGGTGCTCTCATGCTGCTGAAGGGTAGCATCGTAAGCGGTAGTGTCATCGTAAGAAACAAGGCACAGAAAGGTGGCGCCATCTATGCACTTCGTTCCAACGATAAGAACGAAGACACCAAGAACTACCATGCCTACGTCATCTCATGCACCATCGCTAAAAACGAGGCAACCATTGGTGGCGGAATCTACCAGGAGGAGAACTCCCTGATTGGCGGTAACTCCGTGATATGGGGAAATTCGGCACAGACCGACAACAACATCAGCGGTGATGTGAACTATCAGTCTCACGACTTTCTGCAGGGAATCGGAAAATATTCGGAAGAATTATTCTATCCATACAACTATTGTTTCGTAGAGAAGATGGCGTTGCCAGCCAACAGAATGAATACGGAAATGACCAGCGACCTGGACAGTTATTTCAACGACAACAAAATCTTCAAACCTCGTGCCTATTCGCCATTGATTGGTAACGGAGTTTTGGAAGAATACGTAACTGCATGGAAGGATTATGGTATCAGCAGCTACGATATTACCGGCAAGGAAAGAAACATGACCAAGCAACAGACAGCAGGTGCATACACATCTGATCTGCCTGCGTTTGATAATACCAAACTTCTGAAGCGCCTGTTTGTTTCTCAGACAGGTGGTGAGATTGTAACAGAAGAAGAGAAGGCAAAGTATTATGGCCGCTCCTTCCTGACTCCTTTCAACAGTCTCGAAGCAGCCCTCGACTACATCAATGAGGCACGAGAAAAGAAAGTGGCTACAGAGGCTACCCACTTCGAGATTCTGATGACAGGTGGAACCTACAAGCCGAGCAAGATGCGACAGAATAAAGACCTTTCGCCAGAGCAAAACACGATAGACCGCCGCTTGCAGAGCTTCACCATCCCTGTGAACGTAGATATCTTCGGCAGTTTCTCGAAAGATGACCTGTATTCTTCTACTCCTGTTGTTCCTGGTACAGAAAATAAAATAACTGGAGATGAATTTACAAGCTTTGGAGGTAAGACTTTGACTCCAGATGGAGACATCAAAGACATCTTGGCTAACCGCAACAAGGACTACATGACCGACAACAATAAGAACGGATTGATAGAGCCATGGGAGTTCCAGAATCCTACGATTCTTTCCGGTGACATCAAGGCATCGGAAAAGGAACGTAATGTATATCATGTAGTCTACAGCAATACTTCGACTACATCGAACAACGAAGTCGTATTAGACGGTATTACCATTATGAATGGTGAGACCACGACAAAACTGAAGACTGAAGAAGGAGGAAATAACGAAGTTGCCGAGATTGGTCGTGGAGGTGGTATCTACACCAACCGCGTGAACTATACATTGAACCGTTGCCGACTGATCAAAAACTCCGGTCTGCATGGCGGAGCTGTCTATGTAAACAATGCAAGTCTAGACATCATCGGCAGTACAATCAGCGGTAACAGTAACGTATCAGAAAAGGCTAGTCAGGATGAAGTCACCGAACCAGGTAAGGGTGGAGCCATCTATCTCTATCTCACAAAATCGGTGAATGGAAACCTGCATATCGTCAACTCACTCTTAGCCAACAATGATGTAACTTGTGGCAGATATACGGGCACACAAAATTCACAAGGCGGAGCCATCTATATCCGTAGAGCAGACGATGCTGGCAGTATGGCTGCGGACTATCAGGATGCCTACATCGTAAACAGCCTCATCGTGAACAACAAGGCAAAGCAAGATGGAGCCATTCATGTGGAGAACGAGGTGCCAAGCGGTACGATTACACCTATATTATATAATACCGCCATTTGGGGTAATGAATCTACAGATAATAGTGTGCTCCTCAGAAGAGAGCACATGCGCAACTGCGCCTGGGATGATTTACCTGCTTCTACTGCAAAGGATGGTAACATCAAGCTGAACAAGGAGAATATCGCATCGGATGGACCACGTTTCACAGAGCCTACAACCACAAAGGGTTACGAAGGTTATAAACCAGATGCAAAATGGAATCCTCAGGCTATCTCTGTGCTTACAGATGCAGGTGACGGAAAGAAGGATGCAAACGATGCAAACGAGACTGGTAAATATCAGAAATGGTGGACTATGCACAATACTCGCCTTGAGAAATATGGTTATCCATCTGAGTACATCCGTCCTGTCAGCGGTACATACAAAAGATACGTAGGTCCGAAAGACGAGAATGGTAATATAGCAGAAAAACCTATCGATATCGGTATGTATGAATTCCAGTATGTATTCAAGTTTACAGACTTAGAAAAGGTTTATATCGGTACGGAAGAGAAAGGAAATGGCGATGGTAGCAGTTGGGACAACCAAAGCACCGACCTTCGTGGTGCCATCATTGCCATGGCTAACCCTTCTGGCAACGTAGCTGCAGGTACTACAACCAACAACAACAGAAAGGTGTTTGTACGCGGAGGTACCTATTATTCGCCAACCTACTCTAGCGGCGATGCCTTCTCTCTCATTGTAAACAATGACGAAAAGGCTAAGTATATAACATCGATTGAACTTGTAGGTGGTTGTACGGGCTCGAAGAATGCTGACGGAACAGAGGTGCAAGACTTTAGCAAACCTTCGGTACTCATTGAGAACCCAGCCAAGGCGGGCGAAACCAAAAACTTGCTCAATATCGTAACGAATGGTAAGCCGGTAACGATATCGGGATTCACATTTACCAATATGAGCAACCAAAAAGACTATGGTGTGGGAATAAAGGCGATGGTTAACAATGATCAAGCCGGAACGGGAAAAGAAATGGTTATTCATCACTGTTCCTTCCGACATAATAAAGGCATAGCGTTAGACATCGATAATACTGCCAAATTAGGTACACGAATGTGGAATATCCTCTTTGCTGATGGAGATAATGATGCCATTAGACTTAATGATTCACAGAGCATGCATTTTGTAAATGTTACCTTTGTAAAAAACAGACTTAAGGCAATTGATGGCACAGCTAGCGTCTATAACTCATTAGCATGGCAGAATGGAGAAAATTCCATTAAGGAAGGAGGAGATAGAAACAATGTAGTTTTCCCAAATGATGTAGCAAATGGAGATGTATTAAAAGGACCAAACTTTGTTGATCCTGAAAAAGAGGATTACAGAATACGACCAAGCCTGCTCCTACTTGACAAAGGTAGCAATACTAAATATATTGATAAGACCGATCTTAAGAAAGAATCGACTGTTGCTGAGACCTTTGCCAAAGAAAAGGACCTGGGCAATACAGCCCGTCTGATTGGCGACAACATAGATATCGGTGCATACGAGTGCGACACGAAGATGATTCAGGTTATCTATGTTAAAGAAGGTTCTGCTGTTGCAGGAACAGGTGAAAGCTGGGATAACCCAACCAACGACCTGCAAGGCGCCATTAACCTGGCTGAGCTTTATGCCAACAAGAATGCAGGTAAATATGGCTACGTCTTCGTAGATAGGAATCTGAAGGCTGATAACGTGAGCATCAGCATGCCAGGCGTCAAGATGTTTGGTTCGATGCGCGAAGAAAAAAGTTCTGAAACAGAACCAGAAGCTATCGTAAAGGATCTCCTTACTCAGAGAAAAGGAATCATCGAGTCTGCCAGTCAGTCTACCATCAATGGACTGACACTCAACAGCGGAACTACAGATACCAGAATGTGTGTTGTAGATGGTTTCAAGGTTTCGGGCGACGTCAGTCTCCAAGGCAACAGCATGCTCTCCACCTCTATCCTCGATGCAAATGTATCTGGCGATGCAAGTAGTTTGCTCTACAACAGTCTGGCATTAGGAAGCGTGGAGAATGTGAAGACCGTCAATGTAACTGCTTCCGGCAAATTACCATCACCAGATGGTAGTGCTGTCAACAGATCATCTGTAACCACCTATAATAAATATGTGAAAGATGATTATTGGAAGTACCAGCTTGACGAGACAGACAATGCCAACATCAACGCTAACACAGACGCAAGCAAAACCCAAGAATGCATCGGCCTGGTGATGCACAACCATGACCTTGCCGGCAACAAGCGCATCAGAGCCAACGTAGACAACGGATGTTTCGAGACTTGGTATCTGACAAACGATGCCGAAGCGAATAAGGACGATTACCCTCATGGTAAATCTGTGGTCTATGTCATAACAGAAGACAAGGAGCTGAAACTCGACAACACATTCTATAAAGAGACGAATCCGTTCAGCCCAGGCTTCCTGCTCTTGAAGCACCACGCTGGTTTAAGAGGCAACAACAGTTATGTAAACCTCACCAACTTTGCCGTGGAAAGAAACCTGAAGGCAGGAACCAACTTCTTCTCCATGCCATTCAAGGCTACCAATATGGAGGTGGAAGGTACAAACAATCCTGCTGATGGTAGTGTAATCGCCTACTACTATAATGCAGCTACTCGTGCCAAGTACGACTATAAGTTTGACCAAAACGATAGTAAAGCATGGGTAAGAGGTGTGGATAACCAGCGAAACTTTACCGCAGGTTTCAGAATGGATGCTAATGGCAACAAGACCGTCCGTTTCTATGGAATCAGTTACACAGAGAAAGATGGTAGGACCAACAGGAGTCTGCTGGATAAGATTACCCTGGTACAGAACAATAACCAGCAGCCATGGTCAGACAGTAATGGCGGCGGTTTGAAGTTCACCCACAAGGAGAACATGGGCTGGAACCTCTTCGGTTCTCCTTATCTCTGCGCCATGAACTATAGGGATATGGAATATGGCAGAGTCATCTACCAATACGAAGAAAACGGCAGCTACAAGGCTATCAATACCTATGATTTAGCCACGGGTGTTACAACGGATGGCTACATCCCGGCAATGGATGCCGTGTTTACGCAGACTGCCACTCTGGATAATTCTGAAAGCGTGATAGTAGAACATTCGGAAGCAAGGGCAACAACAGCCTATCAAGCAACCCGAGCCCTCGACATCGCCATCACACAGAACAACAGAAACAGCCGAGCCGGCAACAGCGCTCCTGTAGATGACCAACTCCAGTTGAATACAGTTCCTGACTACGAAGCAAAAAGCGACTTTGATATGGGAAGTGACGGAGTGAAATGGATAAATAGCCAGAATGCCCAGATTTATGCTAACCGTAATGGTGGACGCTACTCGCTCCTCTCTGCGGTCAGCATTGAAGCAGAACAGAGCATCGGCATCAGTCTGCCGGAAACGGGTGAATACAGCATCAGCATCCCTGAGGATTGCGATGCCAGCGAATACGAAACCGTATGGCTGAAGGACAAGGAAACCGGTAAGGCGGTAGATCTGAAGGAAGGAAGCTATCAGTTCGATGCCACCCAGGCTGGCGAGATGAACAGCCGATTCAGCATCAGCTTCAACCGTATGACAACTGACATGAAGTCAGTCATCACGGTCAGTACCGATGGCAGAGGCATCATTCGCGTGAAGGGTTTGAAGCCTGCCGACTTCATCAGAGTATACGGTACCACGGGAGTTCTTGCTGCACAAAAGGAGGCTAGAGCTGAGACAGAGACTCTTCGCACAGCCGTGAACGGTACGGTGGTCGTAGAGGTGACACGAGGCGGCAAACAAGTTGCCGTTAGGAAGATAGCCGTAAGATAACGGCTGGAAGATTGTAAAAAGACAGTCGGAATAACGTAATATTACGGAATAAATGTTAATAAAGCGCAGAGATAATCGCTAGTTTCAATAATTGGCATTATCTTTGCGCTTAGTTCTTTGAGATTACAAACAAATAAGTAAGATAAATTATGACAGAAAAAGAAATGTACAATCTGATAAATAATCAGAACAATCAGCAGAGCAATGGCTTTGCATTCAACGAACGAGAGCGCGGATTGAGTGGTGCCTTCCCTGTATTGATGCGCAAGGTTTATACCTGGATGACATTGGCTCTCCTGATAACCGGTGTCACCGCCTTTGGTGTTGCTGCCAGTCCTACCCTCTTCATGAGTCTTCATAAGATGATGTGGGGATTGATTATCGCAGAGCTGGTTCTGGTCTTCGCCTTGAGCGGTGCCATCAACCGCCTGTCATTGGGTACAGCCACATTGATGTTCATCGGCTACTCGGTACTGAACGGTGCGATGCTCTCATCCATCTTCTACGTCTACAGTCCGATGGTCATCGCAAAGGTATTCTTCATCACAGCGGGAACCTTTGGCGTAACGGCTTTCTACGGTTATACCACCAAGAAGGACCTGACCTCTATCGGCAAGATCCTCTTCATGGCTCTGATTGGCTTGATTATCGCGACCGTAGTCAACATGTTCCTGAAGAGTCCAGGATTTGATTACATCCTGAGTTATGTGGGTGTGGCAGTCTTTACGGGTCTGACAGCCTGGGACAGCCAGAAGATCAAGCAGATGCTCCAGACACAATACGACGTAAGTGAAGGAGCCCAGAAGCTCGCCTTACTCGGTGCATTGACCCTGTATCTCGACTTCATCAACCTCTTCCTCTATCTGCTCCGCATCTTCGGAGGAAGCAACAAGGATTAAGTTTTAAAAATCATATAAAAAAAGAAAGTTGGCTGGCCCATCAACGGGTTAACCAACTTTATTTTTTTAGAAAAAGCAAATGATAAAGTCTATACTGTTTTATCATATTTGTGATGCAAAGTTATCGAAAATATCGTAAAGCTCCAAATTTTTCGGCAAAAAAATAGTTTCATTCCTATCAAATAGGTGTTTCATTGGGGGGAATGAAACTTTTTTATATAGGAATGAAACTATTATTTTAACATTTATTTTGTGGCTTTCATCTCGAAGTGCAGTTCGCCACCCTGCAAGATTTGCTGATGGGAAATGCGATAATCACTCCAAGGATTTCCATTCAAGGTGGTAGACTGGATGAGATAATCATCAGCCTCTTCCTCTATCTGCTCCGCATCTTCGGAGGAAGCAACAAGGACTAAAAAGAACCTGTCAGAAACAATCTGAACAGGTTCTTTTACGATATATAAATTGATAGATTATCTTAGAACTCCATCTTTATGCACCTTGTTTGTTATAACGTCCGTGCATATCAATCAGAGACGTATAAAAATCGGCACAATTGGTTGTACGAGTTCTACTATATGTCAAAACATTCTGACTATCATACGACTGATACTGGAACAAACAAGGCAATCCCGAACTATCTGTAACAATAGGTGCCAAGTTAACGCCAGTATTGGAAACAATAGAAATTTGTCCATCCTCTTTCTTAAACATAGCTATCAGACTATACAAAAGATCGTCACGTTGCAACATTGGGATTTCATCCTCTAAAGTATCCCAAACACCATGCATATAGAGCACGCGATCGGTCATCGCTATCGCCACATTAATTCTCATTTTTCTCAAAATAGTTTGTGGTTCGCCTGGAGACGATGATCTAGCATCAAAGAAACCATTAAAGAAATATACCTTACCTTTGGTGACATCTCTCTCTGAAATATGAGCTTGACGCAATGCATTTGAAACAAAATCACCTTGATTAACCAATCCAGCATTAGGTCCTGCAAACAACTGGCAGAACTTCATATATTCCGCAACAGTAGGTCTTTGCAAGAAACAAGTTAACCTCTCCTGATAATCGGCCATTGTTCGAACATTTCTTCGCTCTGTATATCTTCTAGAAAGAATGGTCTCTCGGAAACTCAAGAATGTTCTACTAATCCATATCAACGGTCCAAAAAAGAACAGAGCAATAGTTGCCAGAAAACGCCACCCACTTGCTATTCCATTAACTTCCCATTGTTTTACTTCCGCTGGCAAAGAAGCGATTTCCTCCTCCGTAGGTTCATGCCATACGTTCACCCTACCTTCCGAAGCATCATAGAAATATCCCACAACAATATGGCTCTCCTTATATTTTTCTACAGTATCACCTGGAGTAAATCTATCCACTTTCGCTCCATCAAGCCATCCAGTAAAGCAAAGAATAATAACAGACACAAACCAAACTGCAAAACCAACTGCAAAGCTTTTCAAGCAGACCCAACAAGGCTCCACAAAAGTATCTTTTTTCTCCAAACAAGGTTTTTCCGGTTTACTGATGCCCAAGAAGAATTTTTTTCTCTCCGATGGATTCATTAATTTTGCGACACCATCATCAGTTATGACCTCGTCATCATGTCCTTTTGGATAGCTACATACATTGGCATAACAACACATACTTTGCTTAAGAATATCATCACAAGAATGAGATTCCACGTCTTTGCCTCGCAACTGACTGACAAACTCCAAATTGCGTTCATCAGTTATTAGGACATGCTGCTCAATTTCGTAAAGTTCATCCTCCTCCTGAACAGTTTGCTTGGCTTGCAACAACAATTGCTCTGGTTCTTTTTTATCGGCAGGGATTGCCTTTCCTTTACCCTTAAATGCACCTTGAAGTAGAAGCAGCTCTAAGATAAGATATTTTCTTTTAGGTAAAATTTTTATAGCAGTCTGCAACCACATTTCTATGCGTTCAGCCTCAAGATCGGACAAAAGCACAGGTGAACGATGAGCAAAAAGAGACAATGCATAATAATAATAAACATCAGGATCACTCGGAGTCAGATCGACTGCCGTCTTAAAATTAAGACTTGCCAACTCATAGTTTTGTAAAGCTAAATAAACCAAGCCTTTTCCGAACAATGAGTTCACATCACGAGGACTACTCTTTGGATCGGTTTCAAAAGCCTTTCTCAGATTCTCTGCTTGACTTGCAGAAAATAACAAAGGATTAACCACTTCTGGAACAAACTGATGTTCCGCTCCACATTTAGGACACTTAGCAATGCCTACAGGCAATGGACTTGTGCAGACTTTACATCTTTGGATTTTTAACTGTGCCATATCTTATCTATCGTTTAGTTTATGTTAAGTAATCTATTTGCCTTTGAAAGCAAACGAGCACGTTCGTTCACCACCTCAGAAGGTATTATAGATTCAGCTTCACGTATTAACTTCTTCCACTCTCTTTCACTGTCGGAAGTCATATGTTGCTCTGCCATTTCTGTCAGTTCTTTCACCAACATTCTAACATCGTTGGTATTATCTTCTAATTGAATTTGTTGCACATTGTATTCCATGTCATGTCGTCCTACTATACTTGCAACAACCACCCAAATCACTGTTAGAGCCAATATTCCAAAAAGATAAAGACGAATCGACATTTCTGGAAATGTTGCTAGTATTTCAGGAAGATCAAAATGAATACAAAGAATTTGACGCCCCAGCTCAGTACCACACAAGAAGAAATAAATCATCCATAAAAATGCAGCACCAATATAATACAAAGTACTAATACCTAGGAAGACTTTAAAATAAGGAGTCTGCTTCGTTATATTCTTTATTTCTGCATGCCCCTTTTGAAGCCATACGAAGAACAAGGCTTCCAAGAAGAAAGTATAGAGCATATTAATCCAATAAAACGCTGTAGGGGAATCTGGCATCAAAAGCAGGAATCCCAACAGTGTAACCCCAAATGCGAGCAAAGGAGTTAACCATGAATAAAACGGATTTTCTTTCATTTTTAAATTAATTTTACGGTTGAACAATAGGTGGTACAGGAGGAACAGGTGGTGGAGTTTGAGTGGCAGACGTAAACAACACCGCCAATTCTGGCAAAGTAGCAGCTGCCACCCATGATGGAAGCCCTGCCTTCCATACCAACGTTTGTTGAGTTAAAAGATTTTGCGATACCAATTGCTGCAAAATAGGCAAGTCATAAGGACCAGCTTGTTGCTGATTGAGACAAACATATATTTGCATGGACTGTGGGGGTGGAGGTGGAGCCTGAACTCCAGACATAGCACTATGTGCAACGGTTCCTATTTGACTTCCAAAGACATTACCAATGCCAACCCCCATTCCGAGTCCCATGCTTGCTCCCATTATATTGCCTGCAGTTCCCTCATTACCGGCAGCAGTTTCCATTACATCCAACTGTCGCTCCTGCTGATAAGAGTATCCTTCACGTTGGCGTTTTCTAGCCAATGCACGGCTTTCCAAATCCATTGAACCTGCCTCAGACTGAGCTTGAAGAATCTGTTGATAGTTGGAATCATCTTCATGCGGATTTATTCCCTCCACATCGAACTTCGTAAGCTCCAAGCCATACTCCTCAAAATACTCATTAATATGCTTACGGGCATAATCAGAAATATCAAGGAGATAATTATTGACTTCTGTAACGCCAACTCTTTTCTGACTAAAATATTGACTAATAACAGAAGTTACTCTTTGAGAGACCGCTGAAGAGAATTCATCTGCAAAGTCTTCCAAATATACATCATGCTCTGTTCCTACATATTCTCTAATAAAAGCGATAGCATTAGTAATTCGAAATTCATAACTACCAAAAGCACCAACTTTGATTGTCAATCCTTCATCACACAAAGAATAATCACGAATGGTAAGACCGACACCCCATCCAGCATCATCACCAGCAAAGCGATGTCTTATAGTGCTTACAACATACAAAGAGGTTTTAAACGCAGTCTCCCCACCAAATGGAATATTTACTATTTTTTCCAAAAAAGGAATATTATTAGTAGAGAGGGTGTGACCACCTGGCTTCAATAAGTCGGAGTACATTCCTTCCGACATAAAAACCATCTGTTGTCCCTCTTGAACTGTAACCTTGGCATGAGTGGATAAATTGTCGTAAGGATGTCTGTGAACTAGGCATCCTTTCTCTAGATTTACAAAGACATTATCAATGAAACCTTTTCGCTCATCACCTTGTCCATCATAAGTGTTACCTTTAGAACGTAGATTTTTAAATAGATTCATAAATACAATATTTAGATTGAATAAACTTTATTATCAATAAGTTTTGGTTGCAAAGTAACTATAAGTTATCTTACAACAATGTTCAAGTCGTAAAAAACAAGAAGCTATAACGTAAAAAAGTAGCCAACCTTTTTTAATAAGAGCTACAAATAGAGTTAAGATTTTCTTCATACGTTCGTTTATATTATTAAAGGTTTTTAATATCATTATCATTTCTGATATTGCAAAGGTAGCGTTTTTGTCGATAAATCAGGGTTCAAAGGGTAAAAATGCTAAACCATAGCGTAAAAAAATGACGTGTCATTCCGTAAAACGACACGTCAAATCATACAATCAGCTCATTATCAATCCATTTTCACTCCTTTTTTGGGAAGGTGAACACAGCGGAAAGCATTAGGAGTACAATGATGGCTTCCCTCAAAGACCCTTCGGAAAGTGGAGAGCGAATTGAAACCCGATTTCTCAGCTACCTCAACCAAGGAGTGTTGAGTGGTCAGCAAGAGCTCTTCGGCATGTTTGATTCTGAGATTATTCACATAATCATAGAATGTCAATCCATTTTCCTTATTGAAAAATCTACTGAGATAAGTACGGTTCGTTCCCACAAGCCGTGCCACATCCGACAACTTAAGACGTGGATTGAGGAACAGCTTTTCTTCGACAAACAATTTGTTGATAATCGCAGATATGTCTCCCTCCAATACCGGTTTACCTGTATCTCCATCACTTTGTGTTGCATCAGGCTCCTGCAACTCATCCAACACAGACTCATGCCTATACAGAAAGTAAGAGACTACCATCCACGCAACCAACGAACAGAGCATATAAGCATTGTCGAAATCTACATCAAACATATAGCAGCTCGCCGACCAAACTATGAGAATGATGAAGAAGCAAGTGAGAATGCCCCTGAGCCAATGGAGATTGACATTTTCCTGATAAGAGAAACGCTCCTTGAGCTGGCGCTGATAACGAGCAATATAGAAGAACATCAGCACATAAGTGACGGTTCCATAAACGGCACCGCAACCAGCAAGAACATCAAACCAACAAACCTTGCGAGTGAAAGCATACACGGCTAGAGGCAATATAAAGATTGCCTCATGCAAAATGCCTTTGCCCCAAGTAAGCCATCCTGGCTTCACCAACTCCATCAAGACGAACATGTAGAAAGGTATGATGACCATATCTATAGCATTCATCAGATACCAAATAGTCGATTGCGCTCCAATGCCATCCACAAACAGCAACAAGTCCTTCAGGCATTCCATATCCAAGATAGCCATCAGACAAGTGATTAATCTAGAAAGCTTTTCCTTGTTTTTTCGATAGAACATCCAAACCATCATCGAATAGAACATCACGCACAATCCATAAATAAAGAAAGTAATATGCTCTGTCATTTTTTCATCTGAAACTTAAGTTTACCACCATTCAAAATATCCTTATGCGACAGTTTATAGCCCCAAAACGGTTTATCGTTCAAGCTCATCTTTTGGATATAGAAAGCATCCTTCGACACTCCATCCGCAGAAAGCACGAACTTTTTGCCGTTCTCCAGATTCAACGTCACCTTATCAAAGCTTGGTGTTCCGATATAATACTCTGGCGTACCTGGACAAACCGGATAGAAACCGATGGAAGAGAAAACATACCATGCCGACATCTGACCCGCATCATCATTGCCCGACAATCCACCCGGCGTATCATTATACTCGGTATTCAGGATATGATGAACACGCTCTTGAGTCTTCTCCGGTGCACCAGCCGCATCATAGAGATAAGGTATCTGATGACATGGTTCGTTGCCATGCCAATACCATCCCTTGTCAAACATATCATCCAGACGGGTAACCACAGGATCATCGCCCTTAGCCGACTTGCTGTTGCGGATTACCTCAAACAGTCCTTCCGGATTCTGTGGCACATACCAGGTATAATGACAGGTAGCACCCTCGGTGATATAGCTCTTGCGATGGACCAGATCACGATTGTTTTCCCACTTACCTTTCTCTGTTCTGCCATCAGCCCACCCCGTAGAAGGATTGATGACATTGCGCCAGTTTTCAGAACGGCGCATCAACAGCTGATAATCTTCCTGATACTTCTGACGTTGAGAAATATTCTGACAAGAATCCATCAAAGCCTTCGCCATCTGAGCCACGGCGAAATCATCATAGGCATACTCCAAAGTGCGGGATGTCTGTTCGTTGGTATGGAAAGCATCTGCCACCGGATTCTCCAGAGGAATATATCCGTTCTCAATATACGAGGTAATGGCACGTCGACCCTTGCCGTCTTTATAATCCTTACTGTAATAAGGAGTGGAGAAGGCATTCTGTCGCATGCCGTCGTATGCCTTCTTTGCATCAAAGTTACGAATGCCCTTCACATAGGCATCAGCAAGAGCAGCACTCGCATGATCGCCAATCATCGCTGCCGTATAACTGTTCCAACATGGGAAGATAGGCATCCAGCCACCCTCCCGATACATCTGGACTAGTGACTGCATCATCTCGCCAGAGAGCTTCGGAGTGATGAGACTATAGAGCGGCAACTCTGCACGATAGATATCCCACATCGAGAAATCGCCATACTTCTTCAGGGCATTATATGGAGAATAGTTTCCATAAACAGAATAATCAACCTGAGTACCGGTAGAGAACTCCGGATAATCACCATTCACATCGCTGATTTCATGAGGCAGGAATGAAGAACGGTAAAGGGCACCATAGAACTGGTTCACCTTGGACTGATTTTTACTCTCCACATCAATGGTATGGAAACGCTCGCACCAGAACTCAGCAGCAAACTGCATCATACTGTTAAAGTCCAAGCCTCCGAACATATAGTTCTCGCCATTGAGATTTCCCAGTGCATTCTCACGGGAAGTGAAGGAAGAAGCCGACAGCCACTCCATCGACTTGCCTGCCTTGCCACGGAAGGTGAGCCAGGCACCAATACGAGCTTTGTCCTGCATCTTCAATCCCCTACTTATTCTGTTATCACCGTCAAAGACACCGTAATCCACAAGCTCATCTTCATCGTATGCCAGAACGAAATGACCGCTGAAGCCAGCCGGCTCTCCCCATCCCTGATAAATGCGGTGAACAGGATTATAGCCATATACCACATGGTTGACGGTATCAATCTCTATATACCCCTGTCCCTCGTCACTGTTCGGATTGATGACCAGATGCACCAGCTCATCCTTGTCGGGCGTGACACGGAGGATGGAAGTATGACTCAATGCCGTGAGCTCTGCCCTGAGATGTTCCTGCTTGAGATGAACGGCATAGTAATGAGGATGGGATATTTCATCATCATGACTGAATGGCGTGGCACGCTGCTCTGGCTGAAGACGCAGGTTACCACCCAATGCAGCTACGGTAAAGGAACCGTAATCCTGCGTACAGCCTCCCACTATCCAATGGCTGTTGCGGAAACCCTGCAAGTGGGTATCCTTATAATAATAAGGTGCAATACATTTCTGTTCGGTATCCTGTGTCTGCGGCGTCCAGAAGTTCTGTCCGTTCGGAACGAGGACAGCCGGAAGGGTTTGTCCATGTTCCTCGCTACCCTTGCCAAACATGCCGGCAGTCTGGGTATTCGCCTGTGCTGTACCCACCATCGTATTGAGGGCATTGAGCTGGCGGATATGTTCCAGATTGTGGATGCGTTCGTGCATCATCTGCTTCCATGTATTCCAGGAATAATAACAAGTACCGTATTCTACCTGAGCAAGACCACTGAGTTGGATATCCCGCTCATTGAGCATAAACTTGAAAAGGACCGAATCCTGAGCATTCTTATAAAATACCATCTGCAGGTTGGCAGCCATCGGAACCACACGGTCCATCCTGTCTACCCCATTACCCAAAACCACCTTTTCCTCATCCTCTCTGGCACTCTGCGGAAGAGAAGCCGTATCGAAAAGGAACGACAGGAGACGGTAAAGAGCCGTATCGTGACCAAAGCGAAGGGTTGCGGAAGAACGGGGAGAACGCAATGCTGCATCAGCCTCAGCCTCGATATTCTGCCAGAGCGAGATGGCACAGCGTGCCGGAATCGACTCGTTGGTCGGGTCGTTGCCATTATTGATGGTCATACGACGGTTGTTGGCATCATAGATAGCCCGGAACTCCTCATCCGTAAACAGCGCATTCAATCCATCTTCTATATCCTGCGGATAAGTAGGGAAATTCAAGCCTACATCCTGAATGGAAGAGGCTACCGTATGCATCTCGGTCATCAGCTTCAAGGGTTCATCTACTTGAGAGACATCCTTAAATAACTGAAGAAGGAAACGGCGAGGTGATACATGTGCCTGCACATGCGTACGATTCTCCAAAGCTTTTATTTCAGGAGAGACATACGCTATCCAAGCCATATCGGCAGAATCGGTCTTGACATCCAGATTCAAACCTGACTGGAGGGTATGCAACTCCGAAGTAAAAGCCTGCATACTCTTGGCGCATCGATCCACCACACTGGAACGAGCCTTTACCGCATTGCCCGCAGCAAAGATCTGCGGATAACGCTCAAACATACGATGAGCGATGCCCTGATGCTGAAGAGCACCCAGCTTGCTCAGTTTTCCACCATTACCCTTGGCATTCTCCCATACCCGCTGCAGCATTCCCTTCACCTGCAGACCCAGCGGAGTGAGATTACTCTCATCTTCAAAATGCTTGCAGATCCAGACATACCGGTCATCCTTCGGCATCCAACGGGAACCATGGCGACCGTAATGGCTGATATAAAAGGGTGCATATCCCTGAGGAACATTCAGAGAATCAGACAGCACATAGGTAGCCGTACCAAAAGTTCCAATTTTGGCAGAAGGTCCTTCCGGGTAAGCATAATAGACGCCACCCATCTGCTGGCGGGTCTGAGCCTGCAGCGAAAGCACGCAAGCCAAAGAGATATATAATAATGTTACTTTTCTGTTCATATAATAATGAAACGGAGAATACTCCTTTTTATTGTTTTTCCAACCTCCAATCAATACCTAAAGGATTTCCTTCCATACGCAGCACCCAAGGGAGATTTCCAGTGGTGGCTATCTGCATCACGGTATCATCCTGTTCAGCCTTCACGGTGACGCTCTCTGCATCTTGCGAAACCTTACGCCATACTATCCCATTATAAACGAAAGAGCCTGTACCCAGAAGTTGCTGCAGGGCTTTCCGGGAGATAAACAGGAAGGTGCCATCCCGCATTCCATGATTTAAGCATTGGTTGCAAACATACAGGTTCTTTCCTTTCTGCGGACTATCCCAACAGAATCCGTCAGCCTCAGCCACGAGTTGACGAGGGATGAGATAGACCGACTGATTACATTTCAGCACAAGGGTATCAGGGATACTCACGGAATCTACACCCACTTCCCATTGACGATATTGACGATTAAGAATGAAGTGAGATATAAACTGTACAGGAATAGTTTTCCCGTATTTATCCACAAGTTGTTCACAAAGTGTGAATTTCTCTTTCTCCTTTATATTCAACGGTTTGGAAGCTTTATCAACAACCTTTTCCACAGCAGAAGAATGAGGGAACACAAGTTTTCCACCATTTATCAACACATCGTGAGTTATGAATATCTGCTTCCATTTCTCTCCTTCTCTCACCACCTTCAAGTCCTTTCCATTAGACAGATGGATGGTGTATTCCGGAACCATCGGTGAACCTACGATATAGAGATTCTGTCCTGCAATAGGATAGAAACCCAGCATATTGAAAATAAGCCAGGACGACATCGCTCCCCCATCATCATTACCCGGCAAACCACCAGGAGAATCATCATAGTTATCGTTCACAATCTGATGGATTCGCTGAACGCTCAAGTCAGGGCGCCCCACCCAATGATACAGGTAAGGAGTCATGAAGCTCGGTTCATTCGCCACATTGAAATGGCCATTGGTGAAGAAGGTATCAAGTCGTTTGATGAAAGCATCCTTGCCACCACAAGCCTCTATCAGTCCCGGCACATCGTGCGGAATACTGAGACTATACTCAGCCGACAAAGCCTCGTAGAAGAAGGTTGACCACCATGGAAGATACCAGGGCGCCACCTTGGTATCCGGATGATAAGGAATCACAGGATGATAGACCTTCGACTTGCCCCAAGGCACAGAGTCGAGCCATCTGCCATCCGCATCTCTCGGCATGATAAATCCCTTCATCCCCTGCCATTCATAATCAGAACGCCAGAGGTTGCGCCAGTTATGCGAACGCTTCATATACTTATCGTAGAGTTCCGGATAACCCAGTCCTTTTGCCACCTGGGCAATACACCAGTCATCATAGCTATACTCCACGGTACGATTGCCGGCACGGTCTATTCCATACGGAATATAGCCCAGCGTGTTATATTCCGTCAATCCACCTCTGCCATGCTTTTCCTCAGGCACACTGCCCACAAAGCCATCATCATCCGTTGGCGGCACTTCGGCATCCTTGATCATCGCCTTCAGCGCCAGTTCATAATCGATACCCTTCATTCCTTTGGCAAAGGCATCGGCTATGACTATATCCGCATTGCTGCCACCCTGCGTTCTGCCGTTCCAGTTGCCACTTCTTGCATCAGGCATATAACCGTCATGCTTGTAGATATTGAGCAGGGAATTGACCATATCACGCTGCTGCGGTTCCTCAATCAAGGTAAGCAAAGGCATGGAAGTACGGTAAGTATCCCAGATGGCATAGTAATCATCATAATAAGGCGTAGCGGAGAAATGAGGGTTTTCACCCGACTTATCCACAGGCATCAGCATCGTATGATAAAGGGCTGTATAAAACATCCGCTTCTGCTTTTCGGTACCTGAGATTTCTATCTTTCCCAACTTTCCGTTCCAGGTTTTCCGCACATTCTTCAACTGGGCATCAAAGCCACAAGACGGGATATTCCTCCTTGCCTGGGTAATACTGATATGCGAAATACCGACCTTCAGATTGACGGTACTTTTCGAGAAGGCAACATCCAATCTTGTCTTTGATTCCTTCACCTTATTATATAGAGGCGCTTCGCCATTAGCTAAAGGGACACCGCTATTAAATAAAGGCGTATCGCAATTAGATAAAGGCACATCGCTCTGCAAATAGAAATATACGGTATAAGGGCCGCCATTGTTCCAGCCACCCCTTACAGTACTCCATCCTGAGACGGCATATTTTCCATCACAAGTAACATACGAATCCACATACTGCTGAGTTTCGCGCTTATCTGGAATCGTATCTATACCCAGGAAGGTAGCCACATCTATCAGGAGTTTTCCCTTCTGTTTTCTGCCATAATCCAATCGATAGAAGGCACAACGTTCTGAAGCGGTAATCTCCGTCCGGATTCCATTCTCAAAAGTACAGGCATAATATCCCAAGGCAATCTTCTCATCCACCCGTTTCTGGATGATTTCCCCTGCATCCAAGAAAGGCTGAATCAGGATATTGCCATACTTCTGTCCTCCTCCCGTTCCACTGACGTGCATCTGCGAGAATCCCTTGACAGGCTCAGGCATCGGCGCCCATCCCGCATTCGGCATAGACACGGCATCCGGTCCCGGCTTCGCCATACCGTATGGCATACAAGGTCCGGGGAAAGTTCTACCCAATCCCTCACTACCGATACGTGGATCAACGTATCGGGAATAACCTTGCGCCATTGTCATCAAGAAGCCAAAGGTAAAAAATATAACTAAGAATACGCTTCTCTTCATACGTTTTAATTAATAAGCGCGCCAAAACATAAAAGATTTAACGATTTTGGCGCAGCTATAACGCCATTTGAATGCGATTCATCAAGACCTCCACATAT
>ERZ1026852.444-NODE-444-length-25701-cov-20.731849_pt1 | contig 25701 bp, 12 predicted proteins | sample MGYA00380156_ERZ1026852 | MGnify/ENA primary metagenome ERZ1026852 (study PRJEB33269, sample SAMEA4719792) | human gut metagenome | biome: human-associated habitat; feature: organic feature; material: feces | place: Cameroon | collected 2013-10 ...
TATAAAACGCTATTTTATCAGCAGCCTCGGGGACGCGTCGCCCCCAGGTTAGGACGCGTCCCCCCAATTAGGCAGATAAACTGCAGTTTATGGGTTTAATAAGTTTATGAGTTTAATAAGTTTATGGGTTACTCGTATAATATTAACCTTCCTCTACCTTTTTTCTAATTTCGGGAAAATGTTCTAAAATAGTGTTGAGTGCTGCGAGGTTGCGGTCTGTTTGGCCTTTAAAGTTCCTCGTTTTGAGCGAAAGCTCTTTGGGCTTTCCTAAACCACGCGGCTTATTGCGTCCAAACGGAACGGGAATGATGGGTGTGCCTTGTGCTACGCAGGCTGCCCAAAACCAAATGTCGTCGACTGTAGGAGCCAGACGCGTAAAGAGTTCGACATCGAGCATATCGGCTTTTAGAGCGTGGGGCGGATATAGCACACCTGCCACGCCCGTTTGTAAATTAAGAAAACCACGGTGAATGCGTTTGAACACAAAGTCGTACCAACGGTATTTCTTCCATTGTCGGTATGGTGCTCCGAGTTTAATGCGTTTAGCGCGATGAGCGAGTACGGCATCAGGAAATTGTGCGTGAAGACGCAGGAGGTCGCGTAGGAGGTGGCGGTGGTAAGCAATGTCATCGTCGACGGTCACGATGATCGCCTCGGGAAAGTCGTGGAGAGCGGGTACGAGTTTGCGATACGAACGAATGTCGGTGGGGTAGTCACGTACCTCGAAAATGGGCGATTTGTTTGCTAACTGCCTTACACCGTCGAGTAGTTGCTCTTGTCCTTCGAACTGTGAAAGCGTAAGGTAAAGCACCAACTTGTCGGGCAGTACAGAACCATCTAATAAGTATTGTACAGCCTGTTCGGCATAACCGATGGCAGCAGGGAATGATGTCATCGATACGACCACCTGTGTTTTGTTATCTGTCATAATGATATGAGTCTTTTACTCGCTTACGTCGTTTAAGTCATACTGCGTGAAGTAGTCGTCTTTCACTTCACGTTGTGTGCCACTGGCGCGGCCGCGTGTTTGCTTCTCACAGAACTCTTCGTACGACCTTACGGCATAATGATTGATGCGTATAATGTCCTGTTGTGGCTCGCGTTGGCGAAAATTACGTGTAATGCGTTGGCCATGAGAGTCGGCTGCGTAACCATCAATCTTTGCGGCTTCGTGACAACCTATCATGCCATATACGCGGCGAGGATTGACGATGCTCTTCACGTGGCGATTTAAGGGGTGCTCAGGGAGTGAGTGACGCGTGAAGCGTTGCATTACGCCCCCTTCGGTGTGTGTGCGGTGGCCGTTGCTGCCATAAATGAGCCAATTGACTTCGACGGCTGCAAACTGTTCAAAGCGGTTGAGGAAAGCGGGTATCGAAGCGTCTTTGACGGGTACGATAAACTCGTCCAGATCGATAAAGGCTATCCAGCGAGCTTCGTAGCGGTGGTGTGCCAAGCAATGGTCGTAGGCGGCCAACTGTCGGCGGTAGCCAGGCCAAGGTTGGTAGATGACGATGCCCTGCTCTATGTAAGGCTTTAGTAATGCTTGTGTGCCGTCGGTGCTCTCATTGTCGTAGATGTAGAAGCGTTCTACCCCTTGCCGGCGGTGCCACTCTATCCATTCAGTAAAGTAAGGTCCTTCGTTCTTGGCAATGGCACATACGGCAAGGTGTACTTCAGGCGACTGCGTGTTGTGCTTCAATTCGTGCTTGAGTTTGAGAGCATTTATCAGTCCAAACCTTAAGATGCCTCGCCAGCGATTGCGTGTCATTTTGTGAGGTATGAGTCCTGCAATGATTTCAGCTGCTACTTTGTTCAAGGGGGGAGAGTTTTTTGGGGGTTAGAGGGTTAGAGGGTTAGTGGGGTAAAAGGTTAGTGCGTTATTGGGTTAGAAGGTTAAAAAGTTAGTTTTGGAAACTCATCTTTTAAACTAACTTTTTAAGGGTGGTTCTAATAATTCTGAAATAGGGATTTGTGCGCTATCGGAAGTGTATTTTTGAAAGTTTGTGAGGGAGCATAGCGGGCTATGTGACCGAACAAACTTTCAAAAAGACACTTTCGAGAGCGCACAAATCACATTTCAGAATAGCAGAACTCTAAAAACAGAATTTTTAGAATCACCCTTAACCTTCTAACCCCTCATGCTAACCTCCTAAATTCCAGTCTATCCCTTCTCGAACGACGATTGTTCGGGCAGTATATGTCTGAAAGCTTCGTCGAGTTGTTGCATCACTTGATCATAGTGATGAATGTGGACGTTGTCGTTCAAGCAGATGAGTGTGTACTTCTGTTCGTAAATGGCCTTGATAGCTTGTTTAGAGCGTATCATGAGGGGAAACATCTTCGTGTCGCGATACGTATTATAAGGTGTGAAGTTGCCCTGACAGATTTGCCATGTGCGGAAGAGTTCGGGCGTAAAGTCCGTTAACGAACGGAAACGGTTGTGTGACGTTTCCGTCAATTCCTCACCAGCGGCTTTCCATACGTCATCGAATGTGCTCTTGAGGTAAGGCTGTGCATTGTGAGGCACGCGCAGTGTGATGAACTTACTGTAGAAGTGGAGTAGATAGTTCCAACGCGCCTTCATACCGTAGCTCTTGTCATACCACTTGTCGTGGTGTTGTGATAGCACCTTTTTCTTGTCGAAGTGGCGATTGATGAGTCGAATATTGTTCTTAATGCGTTTGTACCATTGCGACCATGAAGGGTTGTAGGAGAAGACGGCGATGTCGCACGGCAGTCCGTTCTGGAAGAAACGTTCGGGGCTGACGTGGTTGATAATATAGAAGTCGTCGTTGAAGTAAACAAAATGGTCGGCCAATCCCGCTATTCGGTGAATGTAACGTTCAATTACGGCAGAGTTGTAAACGGGTAGAAACTCTTCTGGAATAATGTCTTTGTGGTTAACAAGGTGAATTTTAGGGTTCGACTCATCTAACCACTCAGGCTTTTGCCCGTCGGTTATAAAATGTATTTTGCGCACCCAGGGGGCGAATTGTTCTACCCCTCGAAACCAATATTTTAAGAAGCCGTAGTCGCGGAAGCGAGCATCACAGACCCCATTCTTTGTATTATTTTTGTTGCCTGAATATTTTGAAAATTTGGCTTGCCACGTAGGGTCGTTCATGTCGACCCATGTTATTACAAAGTCAATATCCATATATTGTTATCAATATTCGGTTGTCATTTATAAAAAGCGAGTGTGCAAAGTTATGCAAAAGTTTTGGGAATGAGCTAATATGCTAATGTGCAAATGTGAGAATGTGCAAATGGTCGCCTTTGTACGCGCAGTTATAAAAACATTACGTTATTCTCACATTTGTACATTAACTATGCACTTCCTCCATTCTGTGCAGTTGGTGTCGGTCAAACTGCATGATGATTTTGTGCAGCTGTGTGCCTTGGCGCAAGGCCTCGACGCGAGGTGCTTGGGCGTAAGCATTGATTTGCGTGACGGCCTCGTCCCATTGCTTTTGTGCGGTGGCTTCGGTGTCGCCTTTGTGCAATAGTTTGAGTTCGAGAATGTAGCTGTGCTTTGTAGCGTAGTGCGTCAAGTCGGGTAGGAGGAAGAAGTCGCAAAATCCGTGGTTCAACTCCAACTCAGGCGCGGTGTAATAATAAGCGTTGAGATTGAGGTAAGCCATAAAGAAGCCTTGTAGGTTGCGTTCCGCTTCAATGCCGTCGCGCACAGACGATACTTTGGCATAGGCTTCAGCCATGTAGTTGAGTGCATCTTGCCACTTGCCTTGGAGTGCCATGTAAGTGAAGAGCACAGAGATCTCGTTGAGATTGATGTGGTTGACCTCTTGGTATTCCTCTAACAGAAAACCATAGTACTGCTTGCGCACGTTGTTATTGGGGATGCTGAGCACCAGCAAACTTCCCAACGTATCTTTAATGGTGAGCATACCGTAGTAGAACAGTAGACTTGGAAAAATGTCAGGGTTGGTGATTTGGTGTGCGGGGAAAGTCTCGTAGAGGTTGCAAGTAATCTCTCCCGTTTCGGCAATGGTGCGAATGACGCCTTTGCGATCGCCGTCCAACTTATCAAGTTGTATGAGACGCTTCATCTTGTTATAGTCCGTCTTGGTGTTCGGGTCGATCATCTCTTCTGGGCCTTCGCCACGGCTAATGTAGTTGCGTAGGTAGTAGAGGACCATATCGCAGTTGAACACGCGGCTTTGCGTGTGGAGTGCATCTTTGGCAAAGCAGTAGTTGTCGTACCAAGGCTTCATCTCGTCAATCACAGCTTCAATGTCGCAGTCTGGGCGAATAGCTCCCGACGCTTTGTAATAACTGAAGAGAGCATGTACGTCCTCAGTTGAGAAACCGAGCATTTGGTTAAACTCAGGTTTCGTAGAGATGTGCCAACCAATGTTGAAGCCGCTGGTCACGTCGTCGAGCGTAACAGGACTTACACCTGTGATGAAGATACGGTCAAATGACCCCTTGAACTTCTTAAAAATGTCGCGATAAAAGCCTTCGGCATGGGTAATGCTCCAATATACGTCCTCACCTTGCTCGTTGAGCACGGTGTTGGTAAAGTTGTCGTACTCATCGATAATGAGGTAGAGAGGGTACTCGTACTTTTTCGATTCATCATTGATGAGGGTAAGTTTGTCGACCGCAGTTGCAGCACTTCTTACTTTTTTGACAAAGTCGTCGGTGTAATAGTCTTCATAAATATCGACGAAACTGTCAAATACAACACGACAATAACTATCGAATTTCTCCTCTAACTTTTCAATTCTTCCTCCCACTTGTGAGAAGTCAAGGTGCAGTACTTGATAGCGTCCTTGATTAGGCGTGGGGTGTTGGCCAATCCACAGTTTACCAAACCACTGCTCAAACTTATCCTTTGTGCGGCAGTCGTAGTAGGCGTGAAGCATGCCTAAGAAGAGGCTCTTGCCAAAGCGTCGTGGACGTATGAAGAAAAGATTGCGTGCCTCGTTCTCGAGCATGGGAATGTACATGGTCTTGTCCACGTAATATATGTTCTCCTCAACGATTGTGACGAAGTTCGACACACCATAAGGCAGTTCTTTTATAGCTTGATGCTTCATAATGAGATTGTTTTGCTGCAAATGTACGATATTTATTTAATGTGCAAATGCTTTGTTAATGTGCAAATGCTTTGTTAATGTGCAAATGTGAGAATGTGCAAATGTGCAAATGGTTGCCTTTATTTACTGAGTTATAGATTGAAGACTAAGTAAGTGTTCATAAAAACTCAGTAAGTAAAGGCAACCATTTGCACATTCTCACATTCTCACATTTGCACATTAACAAGGCATCGTCACCTTGTTCACCGTTTTGCCCTCGTCGGTGCGCGCTTCGACTACGTAGATGCCTTGTGGCAGTTTGAGACGGAGCGAAGAGGTGAAAGGCTTCATCTGGTAAAGCACACGGCCAGCGGCATCGACCACTTCGACGTGCGTCAAAGGGTGAGCGGGTGAGGAGGTGATGACGAGGCGCTGATTGTCAACTTGAATTAGCGGACGCGTGAGCGAAGCCAAATCGTCAGGCGTAGGTTCGGCCGAAGACAAGATGTAGTAACGACCTACTGCATTGCCTGACACCTCCAACGATACGCTATCCGTCTTTGCTCCCGTACTGAGCGTGAGCGGTGTGACGAGTCCCGTTTGTTCGTCAAGTAGCGAGAGCGTTTCGTTGAACTCATTCAACCCCATGAAGGTGAGGCGCGTCGGTGCATCACTGTTGCTCAGAATGCCTAAGGGAACGCGGAACATCGTGTGGCGACGGTTGATTGTGCTGGCCTGCGTGCCCGCCAAGGTATAAACCGTCGGTACATCGGCCAAAGCATTGTCAACGAGCGCTTCGAGGTCTTCAGACGGTTGGTAGTCGTTGTTGGCCTCGGTGTCTTTCACGACAATAGCTTCACTTCGCAGTCCACCTCGAGCGGCACGAATGCGCAAGGTGCGTAGCGAACCACCTAACGGTTGGCGGCGAGCCGGAGCGCGTAGGGTGCTACCTACGGCCTTGGCACTCGTCATCATGTCTGCCGTAAAGCGGAGCGAGAGACTACCCGTGGGGTGAGCAGCTTTCACAAAGAAACCTTGACCTGGAGCGAGGACGCCTTGAGCCGTTGTGGCCGTGGCATCATTGACAGTTATCCACTGCTTATCGTCAGCATTCTGCATCACGCCCAACTGTCCGTCAGCCGTGAGCAACCAATACTTTGCACCTTCGAGCTCAGGGGCATTCGTAGAGAAGAACTTGTTCATGTCGAGTCCGCACGTAAATGGGTTGCTCACTAAGAAGTAAGCGTTAGCCGTGTTCTGATTCGTGAGCGTCTGCGTAATCGTGCGGCTCGCCTCGTTCAGCTGGTCAGTGATAAGGCGATGACTCTTCGTGCGGTCGACAGTATACTCCTTACCATCAGTAGCTTGCGCCGTAGTGTAGTAACCAAATTTGGTGTCCTCCTTCGGCAGGCGGAAGAGCGACTGCGTATAAGTACTTGAAGCACCCTTTGCATTCACCTTCACCGAGAAACCACCTACGCCATAAGGCGTTTGCACATCGTTAAAGGTCTTGCTCCATGCGATGGCTTGGTAAACGTCCTTGTTTTGAACGGCAGCCTGTTGCGGTGCGTCGGCCGAGTAAGGTTCGAGGTAGTAGAGCCAGGAGTTGGCCTTGTCCCAACTGCGTTGGTAGACGGCTGGCGCAAAGCGGTTGTAGTCAGTCGTGTTGAACGTTACGTTGTCGAAGTAAGGCGTGAGTTGCTGCGCATTGTCAGTGGGCGCGTACCAATCGCCTGCGTAGGTATGCTGCAAGGGCGAACCTAAGGTGTACCAACGGCCAGGAGTGAGCGCGTATTCTACCCACGCTTGCGTATAAGTCAAGCGTTCGGGGTGGAGGAGTTCGCTGCCCGATTGCAACACAAGGTTGTTAGCCTGATAGGTTCCGTAGCGACTGCAAGGGTTGAAGCCGTCCTCCGTAGCTTGCTTTTGCGTCAAGAGGTGGTACTCAATGTCGGGCGTAGCAGTGCGCTGATCGCCTTCGTGTTCGATGAAATGAACAAAACTATCGCCCTCCGCGCTGCTGTGATCCGTAGCGTAGAGCAAGGGACCAACCGCCTGTGGCGTAACGATCACGTTGGTGTGCGACATTGGGGCAAAGCCTTGTGCCGTACCATTCGTCGCATTTGTCACGTAGTCGGGGGCATCGGCCGCATCGCGAAGCAGTTCCGTGCGATCGGCACGTGCCCAGTTGGCATCGTTCGTCCAGTCCGTATTACCTGCAGCACCAGTCCATACTTCATACTGCGGTACGATGATGAGGTCGAACAAGAGTGTACCGTCGCAAGCCGTTGACACTGTAGCATCTTTAGCGGCAAAGCGTTCGCGGAAGTCAATGCGCAGCGTATAAGTATAACCCTCGCGCGGATTGAAGTCGTTGAGGAAGTAAATGTCGGCATGCGCCTCCGTTGGGTTGGCCGAGAGAGCTTCAAACTCCTTCACATGTCCCACAGTGCGGAATCCTTCCACCTTGTTGCCAGCAAAGGTCTTGTACACCTCCATGTTAGGGTCGTTGGTAGCGGTGATGTAGACATCTCCCAAGTCGCTGTCAGAGGGGAGAATGTGTTGCATACCCAATGCTCCAGCGGTGATTGTAACCATCCTGCGTAGGGGGATTCGCAGCACGTTGTTGGGGGCGGTGGCGGTTTTTGCATTCTGTTCTCTTACCTCGTTTACGGCTGCCAGGCTGGTGCGTATAGGCACGTTCGTTAAGTGGTCGGGGTAAGTGTCAGTCGCCCCATTCAGTCCGTCAAAGAGTTGTGGTGCTTGGCCACTGACCAAGATACTAATTCGTTCAGGGTCGTAGCAGTACTGCACGTTGCCGTCGGCATTGGTATGGTCAATAGGAATGACTGTAACGTACTCTATCTCTCCTTTAGGCGTAGCCACAGGTATGAATACGTTACACGTATTGTTGAGCAAGAGCAAAGGTGCCACACTGTTTGATGTGTTTTGTGTGAGTTGCAGGAGTACATCAATGATCGGTTGCGTCAAGACGAACGCATCGTCACTTTGAGGTTTCGCTGTCGCTACAGTTGTAGCTGTAGGGTAGAAGTGGCGGAACGTCATCAACGCTTCGCGCAGCGTGATTTCGGTCGATATGGGGGCTTCGTGCTTGTCGATAGATCGCCACTTACGGTTGGCCGTATTGACATATATCTGTGTGAAAGCTCCAGCCACGTAATCGCGCCACCAGTCGTATTGTGTCAAGCGTTCAGGCTCTGTGCCGTTGTCGGCCGTGCCATTTTGCTTCACGCTGAGTGCCACACTCTTGCCCGCACAAGTTTGTACTTCATTGTCGATAGCCGTGTCGTCATCACCGTCTTCCACTACGGTAATGGCAGACCCCGTACGGAAAGTACTCATAATGCAGCAGTCCGTACCCAGTTCGAAGGCATTGACTGCATTGTTAATCGTAATAGGGTCGGACGAGAAGCGCGGCTTAAACAGAATGTAATATTCGTGTCTCGGCCGAAGATTTGCCCCCTTAAACTTATCGCTAATGATAAAGTGGCGATCACCCGCACCAGAGGTTTCCTTAAAGCGTTGCGCATTCATGCCATGCAGTGCCTTGGCATAGTCGTAGGGCGGCAATAAGGCATCGTTATTAAAGTGGGTGGTGAACTCAATGTAGCGGAAAGCACGTTCCGGACCTGTTGTCACCGCAGGGTCGCCCACTAAGGCCGTTGTAAAGGCGCGCCTTACGTCGGTGGTAGAAGGAGTGTAGTTAGAGGGGTCGGTGGCTTTAGCCGTCAACTCTTTGTCGTAGAGGGCCTTGTCGAGTAGGCAGTACCACATATTGGGGTTGCCTTCGTCCAAGTCCTCATTCTCGGTCAAGTCCAATTGTTGCAAAATCACATCAAAGTCGGCCGTCATCTTAGCCAATGTAATCTGTTGACTACAAACAGGCGTGCTGCGCTCTAACTGCACAGAAGGCTTGAGTGAGAATACTTCAATATCGTCAATCAAGATGTCGCCACCGCGCGTGTTGGTACAAGCATTGTCAATCGTCAAGCGATATCGTGTGTAGGGGATAGTACTCTTGTTGATAAAGCTGAAGAACACTTGTTGCCACAGACCGATGCCATTGTTATCGATGTTGTTATTAATCGTTTTGCCTGTGCGATCACGTGCTTGACCTAAGATAGCACCGGGGCAGTAACTATAGAGCGTGTTGACATCGCCACTCTCGGTAATGCCTTCTACGCGGAACACTACGTTGGCGGGCGACTCCCTGTCGCGGTCGGGGCTACTCATCCAAGCCGACACGTAAAGGCGCGAACCCGTACAGGCCTGACCTGAAAAGTCGATTGAAGCTACCTGACCAGGAAGGTCGGAAGCATCGATGTAGAGAAAGGCTGCGTTAGTGTCATCGTAGGCACCTTGGATATAGAAGTCTTTGTAGAACTTCTTAATAGGATAGAAGGTACCACGGTTGTCGGTGCTGTCGAATATCTTCGAAATGGTGTAGTTACCCCACGTACATTGGTCGGAGATAGTCCTCATTGGGGCAAAGCAGTATGAAGTGTTGTCGTAGTTGAAGGGATAGCGGTAGCAGCGGCCATAAGTAGTATTTGCTCCGTCACCTTGCCCCCGGTCAGAAAGGGACGTGTTGGTGCCCACAGGTGGTGTGAGGAAGGTGTCGTACAAGTCGGGGTCGAAGGTAATGGTGGCCACGGGATTTCCCGTCAAGGCTTGTAGTGCTTCGGGGGAACGGTCGGACTTAAACGAACCGTCAGCTTTCTTACCAATCACTTCGGTGTAGAGAATGGGTTCGAAATCGTTTTCGAACTTGAGGGTGAACTTGGCTATTTGATAACGTATGCCGTCACTGGTACGTCCATATACCCTGAGTTCGCATTGGTCAGCCTTGGCTTCCCCTGTGCCAAAGCCATCGGGGTCGTCAGGGTATTTGAAACCAATGGCACGCTCAGAAGCTGATGACAAACCATTGGCCTGGAAGCCCATACTCGTGATACCCGTGCCGAGCGGATCGTATATCTCAATGTCCAACGTTCCGCCATTGCTCTCCTCCGCATTTTGAAGGTTTTCCTCAGCTGCTGTAGCCGCCTTGTAGAACCAGTAGTCGGACTTTTGCATATCGAGGTTGACGGTAGATATATTGAGCGTCACCTTCTTGCGTGGAAACGTAATAGTCTTCTCTTCCAACCAATGTTTGCTCCCCTTGCGATAGTTGAGTAGTTGGTTGGCAATGGCGCGTGCATTACGAATGACAAATACGTTGCGGCCCGTCACGGTCGGTTCGATTAAGTCTTGGTCGGTAGGCACGACTATGTCGTTGGTCACCTCGCCCGTATAGAGTGGATTGCCATTGTCGCCAAAGTAGTCGACAAAGTCGGTATAGGTCGTTAGGTCAGCTCCCAAGATGTATTCCCAATCATCGGGCACGTTCTCAGGCATTTGGAACGTCACGTAGTGATCAACGAAGCTGCCGTAGCCCCCATTGAAGTTGAGGCGGTCGCCCACAACGAGTCCGTTGCTATACTTACGGCTACTATTGATGCCAAGGTAGAGTACGGAGTCGTTAACGGCCTCGTCCGTCTTATAATTATACCAACGCTGGTAGGCACGTGAACGCGTTGAGGCCGAACCAACCATACACGTCGGTACGTAAAGGTCGTGTGTAGATTGACACTTGAGGTAGTGCGTAATGGTGTACGTACTCGTCTTTTGCATCGGGCGCTTGGTGTAGGGATTGACCGTCCAGCCCTCTTCATCGCGCTGAATGAAACCTGTCATTGGGGACGTCTGTGCCTCGTGTGCCAACTTGACAAACCAAGAGCGCTTGGGACGGATCTCGTAGTTAGAGTAGTCCTCCGGTTGGGCAATCTCTTCAAAGCGCAAGTAGTAGCGGTTGGCCGCATTGCCCGTCATGTTCGCTTCGGTGTCGAGTGCAAGGTCGGAGGTGCTGCTGTTCTTGGCGAGTAGCCAACCGGTTTTGCCCTCTGTGCCTGTTCCGCCAACGAGTGTGAAGGTATAACGATCAATGTTGGCACGATAAGTGGCACTGAAGTGAGCCGCCAGTGAAAGGTCGTGCGTCACGTCGAAGGTAAGTTTCGTCGAATTGAAGTAGAGGTAATACTTATCTTTACTCATCACCACGAAGTCCTCCTTGCTCGGGCCTACGAAGGCCCACATTTGGTCGTTGACGTTGCGTTTGTCTTCTACAATAGCATCGACACTGGTGCCGTCGCCGTCGCTCATGTAAAAGTTGTGCGACTTGTCGTCCAACTTGTCGAAGTGAACAAAGTAGTAGAAGTTCTTGCCCGTCAATCCATCGGTCGTTAAGGCCGGACTTGTGGGGGCAGAGAAAGTAAAGCAGAGCGTATGCTTCTTGTCGGTGATATAAGTGCTGAAAGGCAGCAACTTCACGCTCTTGGTAGCCTCATCGTAGCCCAAGCAGAGGTTGGGCACGGTGGGTACTTGTCCGTCGGCAGGCAGTTGACCAAACATCCAAGTGATGTAACCATCGGCCGTGGGGTGGTTGAGCCAAAGGAAGAAGTGGGTAGCCTCAGCCTCATTGTCGGTAAGGGTGACAGCGCCTTTACTATCGGTAGTGAGGTATTTGCCATTGGCATTGCGTAGGACAAAGTCTTCGCGAGAGCCTACGTTCTTCCAACTATTGTGGTCGGTATTGGTGCTGCTATCGGCTTCGGTCGTTACGCTGCCGTCCTCTTGCGCCACAAGCTGTAAGGGCGTGTCTAATTCTTTCAACTGGAGGTTGCGATAAGTACCTCCTTCTTCATCATAAAATTCGGGCGTAATGTCAGCTGCAATGAGGTTGACAAAGTTATTGCCGTTGTTAGGTGTGGTGAGGGCAAAGGCCCCTGTAGTATTGGTGTAATTGTGCGTAATGATATTGCTATTTCCGTCCGTTCCTACGAGTTGCAATTGCCAATAGTTGGGTTGTGTGTTGCTCTCGACCAAGCGCACATGAGTAGCTTCGGCAATGTTGGTCGTAGCAGCGAATTGCTGACCAGCCTCGGCCGTGGCATCGTATTTTAAGAAAGCACGGTTATAGGCGCTCTGCAGATAGTAGTCGCCTGTGCCAAGGCCGTCGTTCACAAACACCCAGAGTTGGCGCAAGTCGTCGGTGGCTGCAGGTTGCAACGAAAGCTGCGTGTTGTCAGCATTGAGCGTATAGTTATAGTGACTGCCGCTTTGCGTCTGTAAGTAGTAGAGTTGGTAATGCACGCCATTAGCCGAACTAACGGGCAACTTCGGGGCGAGGGGAAAGGAACGGAAGTGGGCCACACTGTAGCGCGTGTTGGGTTGTCCCCAATAGAGGGTGCCGTCCTCGTCGATGCAAAGGGCATGCTGCTCATCGGTGCTGAGCAGATTGTCGCGCATGAGGTTGTTGTTCTCGTAAGTGTTGCGGCTAAACTCAAACTGATAAGCCTCTTCTTTGTTGGTCGTTACGCCGAAAGTTTTGTCTTTATCGTTATAAGTGATGAAATAGCCCGCCTTATTGCCAATGTTGAGTCCGTCAATGCGCCATTGATAGAGGCCGGGTTGGTCATCTTGGCTATTAATGGTATGGGCGTGTAGTTGTAGTCCCTTATTGTTATATCCCATAACTAGGGGCTTCATGCCCATAGCGGGGAATAAAAGGTAGCGATAGATAGTGTCGCCAAGGTTGGTAAAACGGACGCGATTGGCGATCAGCATGTATTGAATACCACTTGTACCCACTCTGTTATCGTTGACACCGTAGGCTGCCATTATATTATTGCTATTGTAGTTGTAAATAAGCCAATGGCCGTCACTGCGAGGGTCAGTGTTGTCGGCAATATCGCAGAGCTTGTAGCGGCCTTTAGTATCGCGCACAGATGTGTCGGCGGTGACGCGTTGGTTGGTGCCATCGCAGTAGATATAGTGTCCCCTGAAACTTTTGATATAAACGTCGCCCAAGTCGTTGGCTTCGTAAATGCTCCAGCGCAGGTCCTTCAAGGGCAGAAGGGTCTCAGTAGTCTTTTGCAACACTTCACCGTCGTTGGCATCTTGAAGCAGCTCATCGCCATTGGTGCGGAGGTCGATGTGATAGTAATACGGCTTGTCGTCAGTGCTCACCATGGGGCAGAACAAAGCACCGCGCAACGAGGTGGTGCGGCGCACCACAGCATAGCGCGAGTTGGGGCGTACCAATTGTAGCTGACCATTCTTCACACCGAGTGTGTTGTATGGGTCGGTGTTGCCATAGAGCGTATAGTTATAGCGCGTAGCACCAGCGGAGGCTGTGTAGTAGGTGTTCTCGTTGCGTACAAAGATAGAGGCATCGGTCTTGTTGGCCACGCTGCTGAAGGTCTTGGTCGTCGTATCGTACTTAACGTAGTGGCCAGCTTTGCTCTTGATAACTATGCCTCCGACAATGCCATTTTGTTCTGCAGTCTCGTACGTCCACTGGTAACCATCGCCTATGGGCTGCGTCTCGGTGGTAGCTACGGCTATGAGCGCGCCGTCCTTCTCGAAGAGTGCGGTGCGGCCGTTACCCGTAAACTCTAAGTAATTGTATTCGCTTACATAGGTAGAGGGCTTGAACGAAAGGTAGTTGTAGTCCGAAACGGCTTCACACTCTTTGAGCTTATAAACGTCCGTGTTGCGCAAACCCATGGTGTGGTTGGGGCTTGTGTTGAGCGGCATGTCAATCATCCAATACGTGGGTTGCGTGTCGTTTTGCATAAAGCGGTAGACGGTGGTAGAATTTTCGTCATATTGTGGACGAATGACAAATTTCGACCCATCGTAACACAAGTATTCGCCCATTTGGTTGACCAAGTAGAAGTCGCCCTCTTTGGCTTTAGGGTTGAGTGCGGTTTTCAGTATCCAGTTCTGATTAATGTTAGCAGGGTTCGCCTCGGTGTTGACTGTCGGTGTGTCATAGCCATTGGCGGTGAGGGTGAGGCGGTCGTCGCCAGCGTGGTTGGCCTTGAATTGGAGTTTATAATAATAGGTATCGTTGATGGTAGAAAACTTGGGCAATGCCGTACCAACGACCTGCGCTGTACTTTCTACCATGCGCGTAACGGTATAGAGCGAGGCAGCAGCATCGCTCAGATAGAGTACACTGTCTTTATAGCCAATCGCCTTGGTAGCATCGTTGGCCAAGGTGAGGGAAATGCGCGTATGGTAAGGATCGTAGTCGTTGCCAAGGGGGAAGAGGGCAACGGCCTCGTCAGCATTGCTCGTAGTACTGAACGCGTTGTCAGTATATTTTAGATAGTGCCCCAATTTGCTCTTCAAAGCATAGGCATCGGTTTGGCCCGCAATGGCTTCGAATTGCCAAGTGTAGCCGTCAGCGTTGTCGTCATCAGCAGGTGTCTTGACGGTTACGTTGTTTTTCGTATTGCTATCGTAAAGCGCCTGTGCTCCTTGTGCGGTGAATTGAATGACGTGGGGTTGGTTGAGCAGGCGGAAGTCGGTCTCGATAAAGCGCATACGCTCAGCAGTGTTCATGGAACTGCCGATACCTATATCTTTACTATTACTGTCGTAGGGGTTGATGAACTTGGTTGTGCCTTGGTTTTTAACGATAAAGGTGCCAGCATAATCTCGTTGGTCGGCCACATCACACACTTGATACTGTCCGCTGCTATTGCGTTTACTCTCGTCGGAGGTAATGTATTGGAACGTGCCGTCGAGTTGGGCTATGTAGTTGCCAGCCTTGCTCTTGAAGTACACGTCGCCTTGGTCGTTGGCCTCGACGAGGCTCCACATGTAGGCATTTAAGTACTTAATGTTGGGCGTGGCTGTCTTGATAAGTTTGTCGCCACTCTTGGCAGCATCTTTGATGCACTCCGAACCACTGAGCAAGAGTTCCATATAGTACCAATGCTCATCGCCCGTGGTGCTAACCATGGGGTTAACGTTCGGACCACTAATGGTGGTAGCCAAACGCACCGTGCTGTAACGTGAATTAGTCACGGCGAGGGTGAGTTGTCCATTCTTCACGGCCAAAGCGTTTTTCCCCGTTAGACTGCTAATGCTGAGGTCGTAACGGGTGCTACCAGCCGTGGCACTGTAATACTTGTTAGTACTTTTCGTAAAGGCCGTGGCTGCGGTGGCATCGGTAGTCGTTGTGAAGGATTTATCCGCCGTGTTGTACACCACATAGTGTCCTGCTTTGCTTTTGAGTACGACTTCTGAGGTCGTGGTGTTGGGCGCAGCTTCAAACGTCCATTGATAGCCAGAGCCAGAAGGGGCATTCTCGGTAGCGTTTACTACCGAGAGTGCCCCATCAGTGTCGAGCAAGACGGTGCGCCCGTTGCCCGAGAATTGGATGTATGTGTATGTTGGGTCGTCTGCTGCCATGATAGGCTGCATTCCCAATGAAAGGATCAAGAGAAGGAGTGTAAACAAACGTTTCATGTCTACAAGGTTTTTGCTTCTTAGTTAACGGGGTTTCTTTTGTTTACGAGTTAACAAGTTAACGAGTTGACAAGTAAGTTAGTTTCAATTGATGAGTTAGTGAGTAGGTATTTTTAAAGGTAACCTGCTCGTTAACTAGTCAACTCGTTAACTTGTCAACTAAAAAACTAATTACTAACAATATAAATCGTACGCGTATAATTCTGTGTGACGCTACCGGTGACGAGTTGAAGGTTGAGGCGCACGGTAGCGGTGCCTGTTCTGCCTTCGGCAAGGGTGCCGAGGATTTCACCCGTTGTGGTATCAAATGCAGGCTGACTGCTAAAGATACCTTGTGGGTCGAGCACTGTGAGCGAATAATCCTTCACGCGATTTTTGTCGTTGAGGTTGATGTAACGCTCAGGGTGCTCGCGGTTGACATACTCATAGAGTGTGGGGCGGAGTTCAAAGTCGCCACTGCCTGAGAAGTAAGCGTAGAAGTCGTCATTCTGTTTGACCACGTAAGCGGGGTAACCTCCAATGGGCGCGTAGGCACTGGCTTCGAGCTTCAAGACAAAGTCCGTTAGGTTAATGTTGACAATGGCCACGTTGTTACGTGGAATGCTCGTGAGCTGAATGAGCGCATGGCGTGTGTCGTTCTTCCAAGTGGTGCCGTTGTCGGTAGAGCGGTCCATGGTAATGGTGAGGGGAAAGGACTGTCCGTCGGTGTTGGCCTCGCTCTCGTTGATATAGAGATTATTAAAGGAAGTATTGTCTGATTCGCCAGAGTTGATGATTACAGGAGGTTTGTCGGCTGTGGCTGTAAATACGTCAACGTTAGTGGTGTCGTGTTGCAATCCCGTGAAGTCAGTCTTGATCAAGTTGTTTTCGTTCTTAGGGGGAAGCAAATAGATTTGTGTATTGTTATCCGTAATGCTGCCTACTTTAAGTCCGCGAATGCGAAAGGATGTGGATTCCGAACGATTGTTAAAGGCAAACTGCATCTTGGCCAACATACGATAGAGCGTGAGCGTGATAGTTTGGTCCTTGTCAATGGTGAATAGATTTTTATCGCTCATCGGAATGCCCTCTTTGGGTATCTTGTAGTTGTTATAGTCGCAAGTGGTCACTTTCGGATCTAACCCTTCAGGCAACGGACTGCCAACGGTAAAGGTAAGGCCGTCAAGGCTGAGTGATTTCACCTCGTGCGTATTAGGATCGGGGGTGGCAGGGATTGTAACGAAGTCAGCGCCGCGGTTGGCAAAGTTATAGAACAAGTAATCGCCGTTTTCTGTCGTGATAGTCGTCACCTGCTTGCTCTTGTATTCCGTTTCGCCAGCGTCGGCAGGTACGTTGATGATACGTTCCACCTTTTTCACTGCGATGTTGTTGTTGTACATCACGACGTAAGCATTGTGAATGTCATCGCCCGCGTCGTGATAGCTACCACCGAACGAGGCTCGCGTTTTGTTTTGCCCCACAGCCGTCGGGTCATTTTGTTGCAACTCAATGCGCACCGTGGATCGCCCGCGCTTTATGTCGTCGCCTATTTCGTTAGAACAGGCGGAGAAGAGTAGTAGGGGAATAAGAAGGTATAAGAGTTTCATAAAAGGGAAGGGGGGTAATGTGAGAATGTGCAAATGTGCAAATGCTTTTTAATGTGCAAATGCGTAGGAAATGTGAGAATGTGCAAATGGACGCCTTTTATTGCTGCGATTGGCTAATGTGTAAATGATCTTTTAAAGCATTCATTCATTTGCACATTTGCACATTCTCACATTTGCACATTTCCTACAGGTCAATATCAGGTGCCACGATAGGAATCCAGTCGCGCACTTGAATGAGGATTAAGCCCATAGAACTTACGCTATTGATGCGTACTTGGTAAACGTGATTGCGTACGATGCCATATTTCATGGCCAAGGCATCAGAGTTAGAGTTGTATGGGTCAGTATGGCGAATGAAGTATTCGTATGTCTTCTGTACAGCAGCTTCGCCAGCCTTCTTGTAATAGCCCGTAAAGAGCAAACCCGTAACGTAAGCCTCTTTGTTAGCACCTATGGTAATGGTGTTCTCTTTCGCATAGACGAGTCTCTTATACGTCAAGCCGTCCGTAGCATCGGTGTAACAGTTTGTGGCGCCGTTGGTTATCTGCGTTATCTTGTTCAACCCACTGTTGCAGGCTGCAAAGCTGGACTTCATTTCTTCATATCTATTGGTGTAGCTTAGCCCTAAAGCATTCCTTGAAGGGCTTTTTTGAAGAATGTAAGGGTCGACTACATAGTTCGCTGCGTTGCCGTCAGAGCTGAGCAACTCCTTGCCCAAGTATTGAATGGTATTAAACGTTTTGTCTTCGGTAACGCGCTTCAATATGTACTCCTCACTGCTGAGTAGATTGATAGGTGTCACACCCGTCAAGTAGAAGTAGTCGGCATTCGGTTCTGTACCAATGGTATATTTGTAGCCTTCAAGCAGCTTATCACCTTCAGCTGCCGTGTTGACCACCTCGCTGACCCATACCCCATTTCTACCTGCAGAGAAATCGATGCGTGCAGCCAAGCGTTGCACGTCGGCTTTCATCTCGACCAATACGCCGTCCTTTACGTTAGCCATGTTGGAGTGGCCCTCGATATGGATTGACTTGTCGTCGGAGGACGACATGGCAAAGGTTGAGCAAGTTTCGGGCTGTTGTAGCGTGCCGAAGGTGGCATTGGCGGTCGTCATCTGTTGCACGTCGCCCAAGGTGTTGGCCGTGAGGCGTCCCATGTTACAAACGATAATCACATGGTAGTCGCCTGCGGGAATGGAGTAGCGCGTATCAACCACGGACGAAGTGTACACGCCTCCGTAGGTAGAAGAGTGTTCTGTGTCCTTTGAGAAGTTGGGTAGGTAGACACTATATAATATAGGAGTGTCAGCTGCTCCATTTATGCCTTTATCATTTTGGTAGATAAAGAGCGTAGCGTTATAGACCACGTGTTCGTTCTCATCGTCAGCCAGCGTACCATCATCTTTAGACGGTCCAGCCGCACGAGTTCCTGCCCCATAGCCACCTGTGCGCACTTCCACTTTAAAGCACACGTTCTTAGCCACATTGTCCACCTCTTCCACACTATCCTTGCTACACGACCAAAAGCCCATGGTACAGACCATGAGCAGCAATGTGGACAATATGTAGTAGAGGGATTTCAAGTTCATGAAAATTTTTTTTTGTGTGTATCACTTAGGGGGTACGCGTCCTCACCTGGGGGCAACGCAATCTCACCTGGGGGCGACGCGTCCCCGCGTCGGCATTGTCAAGTTGGGGCTCGATGCCCCAACTTGGCAATACAATGATAAGAGAGGGGGCGCGTTTTGTATTTGCTTGCCAAGGCATCGAGCCTTGTCAAGCAAATGCCGACGCGGGGACGCGTCGCCCCCAGGTTAGACTGCGTCGCCCCCGTTAGGATTAAAGTTCAACGTTTTGCACGCGATAGCTCCAACTGAGGGCAGCGATGCTCACGCTGATATATTGCCACTTATCGCCAACGAGGTAGAAGTCGAGGGCAAACTGATATTCGCGGTCTAAATACTCTTGTGCTGAGTAATTGTAACGCTCGTAAGCCCTACGGCCGTCAGCCAAGAGGGCCGGAAGATTGACATTGGCCACTTCCTTGCCAGTGCGCTTGTTCGTAATGAGGAGGCGTGCGTCAGCCTCGTTATTTTGATGAGCAACGAGGCGATTCATCATCAGTTCGTAGTGCGCCGTGTGCATAAGATTGGCTGTCTCGCCCTCAGCGCGTGTGCCGAGTGTGGTAGTCCACTGCGTGTAAGGTGTGTAGCAGAGGCGCGTGTCGGTAGCGTCAGGCTCATTGTTGTAGAGCAAGCGACCGTTTGTATCGTAAACCTTCACGTCGTAGTCAGCATCGTCCATGTTAGAAGGGTCGACTGTTTGACGCAAGGTAATATTCACTTGTTTGGTGTCACGTAGGAGTGATATTTGGTGTTGACTCACCTTTTGGGGTTTTATCGTTACCCAATCATTGTCCGCTGTGAGGTTGCGCGTAGCCCAAAGCGTGTCGAGTGGGCAACCTTTATGATCAACCCAAGCTGTAGCGCTCGTAGCGTCCGTAGCTTCGCGGTCGAGTGTAACTTGTAGTTTGGTAATATCATCGCCAGGGTTCAGTTCTGCTTGGCGCAGTTTTGCACCAGGAGTAGCAAGCGTCTCGTTATAGTCCTTTTGATACGCCAAAGCCGCAATGCGGTAGCGTCCCACGGGGAGTTCGCTTTCTGAGATGTGCCACGTAAAGTCGTTCTGTTGTAAGGGTGCCATGAGGGCCGTGTTAGCCGTGTCCTTATGCAGCACCAGTTGATTATTCTCATCAAACGCATACAAACTGATGCCGCCCACATGGTCTTTGAACATGTCGGCACGTTGAATGTTATAATCGTACTTAAAGGTCACATCAAGGCCAGAGGGACATTCTGCAAGGTCGGTATCCATTTGTGCGCAACTTCCCAACGAGAGTGCTGCCGTCATCATAGCCCATCCTGTGATTAAGTAAGAGAATGGTTTCATATCAGAGTGATTGTCGTAATGAGAAATAGGATTCGTTTAGTTAATTAAAAAGGTTTTGAGTTTAGAGGTTATTGGGTTATAAATTTACTTTCATAACCCAATAACCTCTGAAACTCTTAACCTATTGAGAGATTACAAACTTAGGCTCTATTGCAAGTCAACGTTTTGTTTACGCTTAGCCCAAGAGAGGATGTTGATTGATACGCTGATGTAGCTATTGAGTTCATCGTCGGGGTTGGTTGAAGGAGAATTAATAACGGGAGAACCAGGTCTCAAAACCTTATTAACACTAAGTTCATACCAGTTGTTACGAACTACACCATAACGGCCGAGGTAGTTAGCGTCGCGATGTGCATCATTTGGATAAATATTATTTACATCACCAGCAGAAGGTTGAGTTAACCATTCTTTTTCGTCACCTTCTTTGTTCCAAGGAGTGAGGCCATCACCGAAGTGCTTAATCAATACAGGGTAGTAAGCATAACCATCCTTGTATTCAGCAATGTTGCCAAAGTAATTCTTGATAGCATCGAAGGCATCACCAGTATTAGTACTACTTGTTTCACCAGTAAATGTTACAGACTTAATCTGTTTGAAACCTTCAATAGGTTGGTCATGCTCATCTTTTGCGTCTTCTAACTCATAAGAAGCTACCTCCTTGCCCTCTGCTTTAACTGCGGGTATATTATTGGCATTATTTTTAACTTCAGTATCAAAATTTGTACCTTCAGAAGCAAAAGTGTTTACATCGTTGTTGTACATGTAATAAGTCTTGCCAGCTGTTTCACCATCTTTATACATCTGTACTCGCAAAATTGCACGTGTGGTGTTTGCTTGAGTCTGATGAGCTACGTCGAAGGTGTTCTCCATGCAGTACTTAGGTTTGTCTATTCCTACAAATCTATCCTGTCCTTCACCGTCTTGAGTAGAAGAACTAGAGTTAATAGCGGTTGTTGTATTGTCGTAATTAGGGTCTTTAGCCCAATAGGTACGATAAAGTTTCTTACTTTCTTCAGAAGTACCATCTACAGGAGAAACACCGATAAAGCGATATTTATCATCTCCGTTTACTAAGTTAGAATTTGATTTTAGTTTATACCATGTAGTAGCGGTCTCATCAGCGTTACGAACAATGAAAGATGTAGTGTTCGTATTGTCCAAATCAAATCCCTTGATGCTGTATTTAATATTTGTAGTCCCTTCAATTTTGTCGCTGGCAGTACTACTTTTTGTTACAGTGACTTTAGCTACGCTACGTTCTACATAGATAGTAGCAGCAGTATTTTGTTCAGCTTCTTCGGCTGTAGGTTTGATGTTCTTCTTATTAATGGTTGCCAACGTTGTAGTTGCAGCAGAAGAAGGAACAGTCGCACCACTTTTTCCAGTTGTTAATGGAGCATTGGTCATAGTAAATCCTTTAGCTACATCAACTTCTAATTCTGATTTAAGGGCTTGGAAATCTGCAAATGTTTTGCCTATGTAAGAAGTTCCATCGTATTTCAAATCATTATCTACTAATGTTAACTTAGAAGGCAAGTTCAGAATAACCAAGGCTTTAGCATTTGCTTTGCCTATTTGGTTTATTTTCTGAGTAATCTTTGCAGTAGAGATGATCTGCTGATTATCATTGCCAGTTGTCTGGAACTTGAGCGGCAAATTGTAGGCTGCTTCTAGGGTGTAAGCCCCCTCTTTATCGCCATCGTTACCAGAGAAAATTACGAGTGTAGCGTTCTTAACTGCGTACTCTTTGTCGTCGCCCTTTACAAAATCGTCGTTGTTGGTTGCACGGCTTCCCTTAGAACCCACGTTGTCAGGCATACTGATAGAGAGGCTCACGTACCCTGTTCCGTCAGCATTCCAATGCCCCTTGTTGTTGTCCACGATATCGGGGCTGTCGCTACAAGCTGTCAGTGAAGCTGCGGCGATGGCTGAAAGTAAAAACTTGTTCAGTTTCATTGTTTTGAATGTTTAAGTTGCTTATAAAATTTTATTGAATTCTTTGTTAGTGTTAGTGGAGGTAGGTAATCAGGGGGCAACGCAGTCTCACCTGGGGGCGACGCGTCCCCGCGTCGGCATTGTCAAGTTGGGGCTAGATGCCCCAACTTGGCAATACAATGATAAGAGGGGGGCGTGTTTTGTATTTGCTTGCCAAGGCATCGAGCCTTGTCAAGCAAATGCCGACGCGGGGACGCGTCGCCCCCAGGTGAGATTGCGCCCCCCCCCAGGTGAGATCGCGTCCCCTCAGGTGAGATTGCATTGCTTTCAATTGAGCCTGCGCCCCCAGATTAGCCTGCATCGACTCAGTCAGTGTAAGCTGTCATAATACTTCCTCACACGATTTTCAACTACTTTAAAGTCAGGACGTCCTGTTGTAAAGTAATCAGAGAAAGTGTGGGGTGGCAAATGTAAAGGGTTCTTTGCAATGTAGTTAAGCACACAGACATAGTGATTATTATTTCGTATGATGCGGTCGAAACTCTCTTTTTGCCATATAGGCCCTTTGCGTTGAAGTATCTTGTTAATCTGATGTGCAGAGAAAGATTTCCATGCAGAAAGAATCTCTTGCATTTGATAACCTTCAGCACATTCAAACATCACGTGTACGTGATTGGGCATAATGACAAAGCAATGTACCCAATAACGCAGTTTGTCGTAATGTAGCAGCGTGTCTCCTACCACTTGTCTAATGTTGGGGCGTTGAAGAATACACGCGCCATGACCTTTGTCAGAAAGTTTTTCGATAAGGTCTTGTCTTTCTCGTTCAAATTCTTCCCAAGAGGTAGTGGCCACGTTGCCATGGTTGAACGATTCCAGCTTATCCTCCTCCCAAGCTCTAAACTCCTTCATGGCAGTGATGGGCAGAGAGTCTGCCAAACGAAAGGTAGCAAAGTAAATGGCTTTTTGTCATCCCAATGAGGTAAGTCACCTTGTGTGATGTGAGCTTTGTCACTCAGAATGAGAGGGGGCATGGGCTTAAGTCTTTTTGTGAAGTTAGTAATAGGTGAGACACTACTGCATCAACTCCAGATTCTTCTTTGCCTCTTGGCAGCCCGCTTGGGCAGCTTGGGTGAAGAGAGAGCGAGCATCGTCGTAGCGCATCTCGGTGAGGGCAATGATGCCCAATGCGTTGTTGGCCTCTGGCGTGTTGCCCGCACGCTTGAGGTATTCTTTAGCGGTGATGAGATCACCCTTGCGAATCATTACGTTCGCCGCATTGACATTTGCCGTTGTGTCAGTGGGGTAGACATTGGCTGCGGTGAGAATTACCTTATTATAATCATCACTCCCCACTTCGTAGAGGCGTGCGATGCGACACATCTTGGTGAGCGAGAGCAAACGCGGTTCCGTATCGATGAGCTGTGCAGCCTCTTGGTCCGTCATCGGGCGAATCTTGTACTTCACCTCGTAGTCAGAGTGGCGGAGATAAGGGTAGCAAGCATTCAATATAATATTGTATGCCTCAGGATAGCGTGCCTTGAGCGTGTGGTCCTTCGTGTCAGGTTCGAGGTCGGAGTGAACAATCTCGAGCAAGGCATCGCGTTCGGGCATGTTGCTCTTCGTGAGGTAAGCCTCCAGTCCAGCCCAGTCCTCAGGCGTAGACTGTACGTGATAGACAGATGAAGGAATGTCATACTGACGCTCCACGTAATCCTTCAGCGTCGCAGCGCGGCCTTTAGCGAGGCGAATATTGTTGTCGTAAGGGCCTTCGGGTGAGGCGAAACCATGAATGCTGATAGAAGTAATCGTTACCTTCGGATTGTTGCGCACTGTGTCGATTGTAGCCATAATCTTATGCAACTCCGCAGGGTTGTTGTGATAGTCGGGGTGCAACTCCGTGCGGTTGACGGGGAAGTCGAGGTAGGCCTTGCCTTGCAATGAAAGCACAGGGTCGTCGCCCTCAACGGTAGGTGTGACATAAGCCAAGGCACACTTCCGTTCCCAATGTGGATTGACCTCAACGGGAGTGCCCACGTTGCGGCCCATGAGGTTGCCACAACCACACGTGTCGGTATTGATACGCACCGAAGCCTCTTTCATCCAAGGCTCTTGGGCTATCACTTCGCGATAGTCGTACGACTGCGGCTGTCCGTTGTGACGCTGCAATTCCGTAGCTTCAGGATAGTTAGGGTTGCCTCCATTGCGAAGGTAAACGTAATGTTGCTTGCGCCCATTGACGATGAGCGAACGCATCACCTGAGTGTGGCCCTTGCCGTCCTCAATGACGGGTGTAAACACCAACGTTTGGTTAGGACGCACCCGAAGGCTGTCCATCACCATTTGCCAGCTCACCACAAAGTTGTTGCTGCCGGCTGGTTTGGCCGAAAGGCCGCGCACTTGTTGCGCAGTGGCTTGAGACACGCTCAAAGTCGCTGTAGCCAATAATATATATATTGTGTTCTTTATAAACATTGTGCTAATGTGCAAATGTGTGAATGTGCTAATGTGCAAATTGTCGCCCTTGTTTGCTGCGTTTTTTATTATAAGACAAACTTACTTGTCAACTCGTTAACCCCCAAAATCAAAAAACGTACAGCACGCTCAGTGCTAACTTATCAAATCCGAAATAGTGCTTGTGTCCGTCTTCAAGTTTCGAGCCACATTCAGCACAGGGGTACTTCTTATAATAAATATATTGGTAACCTGCACCGATGGACGCTTCAAGGTTCCAATGACGACTCAAAATCCACTGGTAACCATACGTTACGCCCACACCTGCGTTCCAACCCTCGTAGCGCATCGTGTTGAGGTCGGATGGCCAATTATAAAAGGGAAGTTTGAAGTGCTTCAAGGCAGCAAAGTTAAATTCGCCTCCCATAGCGTGAACGCCTACGAAGTGGCCGTTAAACTTAGAGCAAGGCCACCAACGGTATTCCAATCCCGCTTGCCAGTGTTTCCACTGACGGTGGTCGCCGAGGGGCTTCTTCCAAAGGTTGAGGCTATAGAAGCCTTGCAACGTATGTTTGCGGCCCATGCCCAATTCAATCCCCACGTTAGGCGTGAGTGTGGCGTCGTAAAGTAAGTTTGTTTTTACGGCTACGCGTTGTGCCATTGTGTTGAGACTAATGACGAAAGTCAATAGCAACAAGGCTGTACTTTTGCCGTAGCAAGAACGAAGGTTCATATCTATTGTTAGTCTTGAATGTTTTTAGTTGAAGAGTCGTTCTTCAGTAAAGGTTGGCAACAGCTGTATGAAGGTTGTTGTGCGTTTAGAATGATGTGCGGCTCTGCTATATAGTCGTGCTTGTGTGTACTTTGTTATAAAGTGTGTTTCGTGCTTAGTTGCGTTTACTCGTTGTTTTATGGTCAGAATTTGTCAACGAAAGTTTACACTTTGCGTTTTTATTCTGTTACCTAACTTTTCTTAACCATTTTGAGTGCAAAACTATAAATTTTTTCTTCAAACAAATGAAAACTAAAGAAAAAAATGACAGGTTTTTCTTCTTTTTGTAATGACTACAATTTAGTAGTGTAAACTTGATGTGGACGAAATTACCCCCCCCGATTATGAAAGTGTTGATAATCAAATAGATATGTGTTTATTAGTGGCAATGCATCCTTACCTGGGGGGACGCAATCTCACCTGGGGGCGACGCGTCCCCGCGTCGGCATTGTCAAGTTGGGGCTCGATGCCCCAACTTGGCAATACAATGATAAGAGAGGGGGCGCGTTTTGTATTTGCTTGCCAAGGCATCGAGCCTTGTCAAGCAAATGCCGACGCGGGGACGCGTCGCCCCCAGG
>ERZ1026852.448-NODE-448-length-25630-cov-6.266862_pt1 | contig 25630 bp, 28 predicted proteins | sample MGYA00380156_ERZ1026852 | MGnify/ENA primary metagenome ERZ1026852 (study PRJEB33269, sample SAMEA4719792) | human gut metagenome | biome: human-associated habitat; feature: organic feature; material: feces | place: Cameroon | collected 2013-10 ...
CAATAAAAAGACGTCATAATTTGTCGAAAAAAGGACAATATTGTATATTGAACGGGATGTTTTATTATATTACAATATGTATGTAACAAAGGATATGTTATGTAACATGGGTAAACAAAAGAAATTATGGAGGGATTGCATTATGATCAGAAAGAAATTAGTGATGGGTGTATTGGCACTGACAATGGCAGCTTCAACATTTATTTGTGGGGGAGGAGTTTCAAATGCGGAAAGTGAGCCAAATACAAAGGACACGACGTACACATTTGACAACAGGAACTCTTCGGGAAGCACAGGCTGGAGATTTAAGACAAATAGAACTAAGGTATATGTGTATCCGAAGTCAGGACCTGCCTTGTACTACACTGTATGGGGAAAGAATGCTAAAGACAATGAGACAAATAGGTCATATAGATTTTATATCCCGGTAGGTACTCAGGCAAGTATAACTAATTATGTATATGAACGTGGGGACATTAAAGCTTGTATAAAATATGACAGAAAATCGTATGCATATGAGTATACCAGGGGTGTGTGGAGTCCGGATTCAACCAGAAATTATATTATATACTAGTGATGAGTTGCTTAAGCAAATGGGATGCTTTTGGAATTGATATCATTAATTTAGCCAGAAGAAGGGAGAAGCGTAAGGAAAGGATAACTTCCCTGACGTTATGTGTACTTGATGAAAAAGAAAAAGATTATCAGCATATCAATATGCGTACTCGTATGTATTATCTGTGTTCTTGCTATGAAAAGGCTAGAAAGTAAAAAGGAAAACGACATAAAGCAGCCTGTGGAGGATGATCCGATAATTACAGTGACAGAGGGAGATACATCTGTGGATGAATCTACAGGGGAGGAGGATACTTCAGATGGTAGTACATCTACAGAAGAACATACAGAGGAAGCTGATGAGAAAAATACCATATGGATTTATGATGAATATTATGAAAATAAGTTAAAATTAACGTTCATTTCTTACGAGGTGGTACGAAACACGGAACTTAGCGATCTGACGCAGTATCCAAATGAATATTTTTATAATAGTAACAAAGAAACACTTGCTATTGATGATAGTGGAAATGATGTTATGTTTTTTGTGAAATGTAAGATAAAGAATATTAGTGAGACACATAAGGTTACATCAGATATGGATTTGCGAACCTTTATGGTCTATCAGGATGGAAGGGCAGATTTCGAAGAGGGGAGCTGCTATTTTGATAAGCCCCAGCATACAGAAGGAGAGGACAGGATACATCAGTTTTTCTGGTATACCTTTGAGGCAGGGGAGGAACTGGATTGTACTATAGGATTTATTGTAAACGATTATGTCGGTGATGGAACCATAAAATATTACGTTGGAAGGTATCCTTCAATATGGAATGAAAAAAAACACTGGGAGGAAGGGGATATCGTAGATTGTGCCATACCTTTTTCGGAGATTAAAGAAGGAAATGATTGAGAGTATAGCGAGAAAAGGAATCAGAAGATAAAAGTTCCATATGGCTTTAATGCCTGGATACCGTTTTTTTGTGCAATAAATCATCAGACTATTCCATTTTGATAAAACAATAAAAAGACGTCATAATTTGTCGAAAAAAGGACAATATTGTATATTGAACGGAAGGATATATATATTACAATATGTATATGAACGTGTGGACATTAAAGCTTGTATAAAATATGACAGAAAATCGTATGCATATGAGTATACCAGAGGCGTGTGGAGCCCGGATTCAACCAGAAATCATATTATATACAAGTGATGAGTTGCTTAAGCAAATGTGATGCTTTGAATTAGCATTATTAATTTAGCCAGAAGAAGGGAGAAGCGTCAGGGAAGGATAACTTCCCTGACGTTAAGTGTACTTGATGAAAAAGAAAAAGATTATCAGTATATCAATATGCATACTCGTATGTATCATCTGTGTTTTTGCTATGAAAAGGCTTGAAAGCAGAAAGGAAAAGGACATAAAGCAGCCTGTGGATGATGATCCGATAATTGCAGTGACAGAGGGGGATACTTCTGTGGCTGAATCTACAGGGGAGGACAATTCAGATGGTGGTACATCTACGGAAGAACATATAGAGGAAGCTGATGAGAAAAATACCACATGGATTTATGATGAATATTATGAGAATAAATTAAAAGTGACATTTGTTTCTTACGAGGTGGTACGAAACACGGAACTTAGCAATCTGACGCAGTATTCAAATGAATATTTTTATGATAGTGACAAAGAAACGCTTGCTGCTGATGACAGTGGAAATGATGTTGTATTTTTTGTAAGATGTAAGATAAAGAATATTAATGAGACGAAAAAGGTTACATCGGATATGGTTTTGCAAACCTTTATGGTCTATCGAGATGGAAGGGCAGATTTAGGAGGAAGCAGATGCTATTTTGATAAACCACAGCATACAGAGGGAGAGGACAGGATACATCAGTTTTTCTGGTACACCTTTGATGCAGGGGAGGAACTGGATTGTACTATAGGATTTATTGTAAACGATTATGTCGATGATGGTACGATAAAATATTACGTTGGAAGGTATCCTTCAATATGGAATGAAAAAAAACACTGGGAGGAAGGGGATATCGTAGATTGTGCCATACCTTTTTCAGAGATTAAAGAAGGGAATGATTGAAAGAAATGATAAAAAAGCTTGTATGTATTCTGTTTGCTGGTATTGCATTGTTTTGGTGTTACAGGATATGGAGCATAAATTCAGGCGCAGACGAAGTGAAGAGATTTGAATTCACTATGAATCAGGATATTCAGGGAGAAAAGGTAAAGCTAAAGGCTGTCAAAGCGGGATATATCAGTATGGATGAGGCTCAGGAAATGTTTAGTATAGGCAATAGCCTTGCACTAGATGATAACATAGAGCAAAAAGTAGTGTATGTATGCATTGAGGCTGTCAACACTTCAGATATTGCCATAGACTGGAGTGATCTGATGGAATGGATAGAATGTGGGTTTGAGACTAATGCATGGTCGGGCGTAAGTTTAGGGTTCATAACCCAGAGCTCCAATGTATTTTATACTGAAAGCTTTGAACCTGGGCAGACACAGGATATATGGTTCGCTACACTAGTTGATTCATCGGTATTTAAAGAAAAAAACTGGAAGCAGCTTAATGTGCATGATTTCTATTATGTTCTGTCAATATCACCTGACAGAATGAGAATACGATTGGAGTAGGGATATGTCAATGAAAGCAGTAAAATTTGAATTTAAGAGAATGCTCCATGAGCGTAATCTGAAGATAAGCCTGATAATAAGTATGATTGTAATAATAATGGATATTTTTGAATTTTATATGCAGCGTGTAGAATTTGGAGATATCAGTAACACTAAGCTGATACAGGCGTGGATAGGTACGGATTATCAATTTGCATTTAACAGCCTTTTCTATATCCTGCTTCCGGTTATAGCGTGTCTGCCATATGGTGGAAGTCTGTATCAGGACAGGAATAGTGGCTATGATAAGAACTTATTGATAAATGTCACAAGGAAGCAGTATCTGTTGGCTAAGGCAGTAGTTGTATATATATCAGCTTTCGCAGCTGTAGCGATTCCATTGCTGTTGAATCTGTTCATATCTGCAGGTTTATACAGAAATGAGAGACCTGAGCCTTTTACATATATGTCAGTCGTAGGTATTGATAGAAATATGTTCCCGGTTCTGCTTAATGAACACCCGGCGATATATTGCCTTATATATATTGCCATAGATGGAGTATTTGCCGGGGCTATGGGATTGCTTTCTATGGCTGTTACGGGTTTCTGCCGAAGTGCGTTTACGGTCATAATGTGCCCATTTATATTATACATAGTAACAGGGGCTATGTTGATAAGTGGTGATGGAACTACATCCGGATTATTTGAGGGACTTAATCCGCTTCAGTCATATTGCATAACTTATCAGAAGCTTCTTATCATATATGCACTCATGATGTTTGTGGCAACAGGCTTTATATGGATCTTTAACAGAAAGAGAGATGTATTATGACAGATATAAAAATAGAAAATGTGAGTAAAAAGATAAAATCCAATATGATTCTTAAGAATATAGATATGGAGCTTACCTCGGGACATATATATGGTTTCCGTGGCAAGAATGGTTGTGGCAAGACCATGCTGATGAGATGTATATGTGGTCTGATCATACCAACAGAGGGGAAGATAATTATTAATGGAAAGGAACTCCATAAGGATATAAAGATTCCGGAGAGCATAGGAGCCCTGATCGAGAATCCGGCATTCCTGCCACAGTACACAGGATTTAAAAATCTTAAGATGTTAGCATCTCTTAAGGGCAAGATAAACGATGAAGAAGTGAAGCTTGCCATAAAAAGGGCAGGGCTTGATCCTGATGACAAAAGAACCTATAAGAAATATTCCCTTGGAATGAAACAGAAGCTTGGAATAGCTAATGCCATTATGGGAGAGCCTGATATTATAGTGTTGGATGAGCCTATAAATGCGTTGGATGAGATCAGTGTTGAAAACGTGAAAAAGGTATTCCTTGAACTTAAAGAAAAAGGGAAGCTTATAATAGCAGCCTGCCATGACAGAGAGGAACTTGAATATCTGTGTGATATAATCTATGAGCTTAAGGATGGAGAGATTGCGGGAATGGAGATGATGGATTGAAATTTTTAAGACTTCTGAGACGTGATATAAATCTGGGAACTGTAAGGCGATTGTTTATGTATATCATACCTGTTGTGATTGCATATATGCAGGTGTCGGAATGCCACAAGCTATATGTATCTTTCTTGAATGATGGAACATTTACAGCTCCGGCAACAGTGATTGATTATCTGATGTATTGCACCCAGGGGATGTTTATATTTCATTTTGATCCCAGCCAGCATTTTGTAATACCTGTATATTGGTTCCTGTTTTTTATATCAATATCGTACATAATCGCATACTATGCCCATGATGATTACGAAAGCAATGGAAGAAATATTTATCTTGCAGTGGGAAATCGCAGGAGCTGGTGGAATGCTAAGTGTGTATGGTGCATATTGAGCGTGGTAGTTTATTATATTGCATATTTGGCAGGCATAGCATTATTAACATTGATAAAGGGCGGAACACTAAGTCTTACATGTAACAGGAAGTTTGTTGATATAGTCTTAAGCAATAATGCGTCAGCCCTAAGTATAAAAGAGATAATGATCATTATGGTTCTGCTGCCATTGCTTATTGTATCCGGTATGTGTCTGGTGCAGATGTTTATGGGATTTATTGTAACGCCAATAGCAAGCTTTGCTATAATAAGTGGTGTATATGTTGTATCTGCTTATTACACAGTGTGGTGGCTGCCTGGTAATTATACCATGTGGTTAAGAAGTTCCTTAATAAATGAGGAAGGAGTAAGACCAGTATCCGGCATTGTATACGGATTTATTATGATGTTTATAGCGTGGTATGGTGGGAGAAGCTATTTTGAGAATGCAGATGTAATGTGATAATAAAGTTCAAAAGCCAGTGGCAATCGTGATAAAAGGCCATTGGCTTTTTTATTAATTAAAACTTATATGTGTCAGTGCATGTGTTGTGGTATTACTATAGCCTGCAGCTTACTAAAACAGTTATTCCTAAGGAAATGTCTGTAGAACAGAAATCCAACAGTTGTAGTTATGATCTCTGTTACAGGGTATGTCATCCAGAACCAGCTTAGACCCAGTCTTGAGAACATCCAGCCAAGTGGCACGAAGAGAAATACCGTTCTTACAACAGTAAGCATTGAGCTTTTAAAGCTTTGTCCCACTGCCTGGAAGAATACCGGGAATATAAGTGAGGTTACCATAGGAATGAAGCTTATTCCTACGAAGCGGAAGCCCACTGTGCCGATATCTATAACAGCCTTGTTCGAGGTAAATACTGACAGCATAGGTCCCGGAATTATAACGAAGCACAGTGTTCCGAGAAACATCAGCGCCATGCCGAAGAGCACAGAGGTCGACAGGGTCTTTCTGCAGCGATGTATATTACCTGCTGCATAATTAAAGCTTATGACAGGTACGATACAGGTCTGCATGGCACCGAGTGGAATGAAGAAAAAGGTCTGCCATTTATAGTAAAGTCCCAGGGCTGTAACCGCATCATCAGAGAATGTGGCAAGTATCAGGTTAAGTCCAAGTATGTAGAAGGTGTACGCCGACTGCATAAGAATATTTGGTATACCCAGATGGAAGATATTTTTAATATACCTTGGATACACATGAATGGCAGGAGATCTGTAGAAGCCCCTCTTAAATACAATGACAGCAGCCACGATCTGACCGGCGACAGTTGATATTGCGGCACCGGCAATTCCGAGTCTCGGAAAAACCCCCGGACCGAATATAAGTAACGGGTCAAGGATTATATTGGTTACTGCACCCGCTATCTGTGCATACATAGGTATGTTCATATTGCCCTTTGCCTGCAGAACTTTGGTCCAGATGCTTTCAAAGAATAATCCGACGCTTGCCACGCACACAATACGGCCATAGGTTATTACATCTTTTATAACCTCCGGGGAATCTGTGGACATTCTTGCATATGAAGGCATTATGAACCAGCATACCACTGCGAATATTACCCACAGGGCAAATGCCAGGGGTGTCCCTACACCGGCATATTCATCTGCAGTTTTCTTTTCGCCAACACCAAGCCTTGCAGCCATTACAGTGTTTATGCCAACACCGGTTCCCACCGCCAGTGCGATCATAAGCAGCTGCAGTGGATATACTATAGACAGGGCAGTAAGACCTGTATCTGAGTATCTGCCCACAAAGAGGCTGTCCACAATATTGTATAAAGCCTGAATAAGCTGGGCCAACATTACAGGTGGCGCCAGCTTAAAAAGTATCTTACTTATTTTCTCACTCTTAAAAAGTTCTGTTGAATCCATTTTCTGCCTCTATATCCGGTTATGTAAAAATCAATATCTGTATACCATGTCAGATCAGGTTCCTTTGTTATTTGAATATCTGACCTGTAGATTTTAACGCAAGAGGATCATTTCTTCAATAACCCAGTCAAAATATTCCATGTGATATTTTGTGCCACAGTATGGACATACATTCTGTCTTACTGCGTCGAAGCTTCCGCCACAGCGTCCACAGCTTACAGATGTGATAGAGAAGCCGGGGCGTTCAATCTCGGAGATATCTCTTGCAAGAACAATATCTATGCAGTCTCCGTGGGTGCGTATCTTTCCATTTTCATAGCAGTGGTTGATCCACCAGGTACGAAGGGAGAGATGAAATATATGATTTTGAATACGAGTACTCTTTACCACCAGTGTCCACAGCATTTATTTCAATAACGGTGATACAGCCACCATGATTGCCAGAAGAAACAGTATATATGTAAGATTAAATAATACTATGCCGAGAATTTTTATTCCTTTGTTCCGGCTTTTACACAGGGGAAACTTCTGCTGCACGTTCAGATAGTTTGAGCTTATGAGTGTTATGCCAATAAGCATGGCAAAACACAGTATCCTGTCAAATACCAGCTCTGCCGGAGAAACATTTTTAACTGTCATCTGGGTGCAAAGGGAAAATGCGAGTATGTAGCCGGTGGTGGCAAGAAGCATTTTCCAGGGAATCAATGTCCTAAAGCCCGGTGGGAGAAGTCTGGCTTTATCCGGAGGAATATGCCGGGACAGATGCTTTCCGTCACGACACTCAATGATAGCCGACTTTAATTCGTAGGTACTGTTATATCTGAACTGGGATATGAGGTAAGTGCACTGGGCTATTACCGGCGCATATACGGTGGTGTCAGGGACTATGCCCAGTTCTTCAAAGGATATCTTCATAAGCTTGCCAATGCCGTATATATCTGTCCTTGTGGATGAGGCGCCAAAACCATACTGCTCAGGGGCTGCGTAGCCCTCTGTACCCATAAGGATGGTGTCACAGGTCTCATCAGGTGAATACTGCTTTGAAGCATTGAAGTCAATAAGGAACACGCTGTCAGAAGAAGAAATGATGATATTTTGTGGCTTGATATCCCTGTGGATGAGTGGGGGAGTAAGATCGTGAAGTCTGCCCACAATGTCACACAATTCCAGAATATACCGTATAACATCATCCATGAGAAGCTTCTTTTCTGCAATAAGCTCCCAAAGACTGACGCCGGATATATATTCCTCTATCAGGGTAAGTTTGTTATCTTCCTCATAATAATCTATGACATTTGGTACGCCATTTATGGGATTATTTTTCAGTTGTTTGTAGACATCACTGTTATAAATTGATAATATCTTCTTGACATATATTTTGCCGGTTTCCCGGTGCCTGACCAGATATACATGATCAGAATCACCGATGCCGGCAAGGTTTTGGTAATAAGATATGGAGAGTCTTTTTTCTATATCCACAAGGGTGCCTCCTTTCAAGGCAGGTATAAAATTTCAATTGTAATATACTGCATGGATTAAACGGCAGACTGTAATCTGACCGACAAAAAATAACATATATATGTTACATTATAGGAGAAAATTGGCGTAAATGGAAGAAAAAAGTACAAAGGAACTGTCAAATGTTCTGAAAAACACGCATTTATCAGGATTTAATAAATATTGCAGGGATAATATGGACAGCCTGGATACAGATTCAAGGGCATTTTATACATATGTAAGGGAGTTGATGGCAGAGAAAGAAATTACCCAGCACCTTGTATTTATGCGGGCGGATATTCCGGAGCGGTATGGGTACAAATTACTGTCCGGTGAACGGCGGACAAAGCAGAGGGACGTAATATTAAGGATATGCTACAGTGCGGAATTTACTCTCCCTGAGACCCAGAGGGCACTTAAGAAGTATGGAATGTCAGAGCTATATGCCAAGATACCCAGAGATGCTCTGATTATGATCGCGTTTAATGAGAGACCCGGAGATATAGAAACGGTTAATGAGGTCTTGATAAAAAACAATATGGAGCCTTTGAGAGCCAGTGGTCACCAGGAATAAGCACTATAAAAGATAAGAATAACTGTGCTGAGGATAGACACAATAAAAAACAATATAAGAATGATAAATTCCCCCTGTGGCGGGGAGAAACATTACCTTCGAATTATGCTAGAATCTTACTGGTTTCATTAATAAACGTAAGGTAGGAGGAATTAAGTTTATGAAGGTATGGAAGCTGGTATCAGGAATTTTATCTATTGTTCTGTTTGTATTTGTAACCTTCCAGTCATGTGCGGCAGGAGTTGCCAATACCCTTTCTGAAAATGGTGAGGTGTCAGGCTCCGCAGGAGTTATGGTGGCAATACTTATGCTGGCAGGTGGAATAGTATCTATCGCCACAAGAAAGTCAGAGAAGAAGGGTGGCAATGTTGCCCTTATAGTTTTATTTGGACTGGCTGCAGTTGTGGGACTTATGAACTACGGCAGTTATTCAGATCTGGTGATCTGGTCGGTATGGTGTATCATCAATGCGGTGCTGGCAGTGGTTGCCATCATAAGATCACGGGTATAATCGGTACTGCGGAGCGTAAGGATACTATAGCTAAGGACATGAACGGACAAAAAATCCCGGAGGATAAAGGCGGGTGTCCGTAAAACAGTTAAGAACCACTTAATTTATTTTACGGCATCTGTCAGTCGGGATTGGTAGCAACAAAAATAGCGATACTTGGTTTGTATGAACCAGGTATCGCTTTTTTACTGTTTATAGCCATTTTGTAACGCACATAAGCTATGTTTTGAGGGGGATAGTATAGTAACACTCCTATACAAGAATCATGGCAAAAAGTAATTGCACCACAATCGAAAATCAAGCTAAAAGCGTTACATATTGGTAAGATTGGATTTGCCTTATTTACCGCTTCTTTCGCTTGCCTTTGCCATGAGGCTGATATGGTGCTTTTCCCCTCTGGCTGTATGGACTTTTCAGATGTGCGGACTTTTTCAGTACATTGATAACCGTCACAAATTCCTCTTGCATTAGCGTATCATAATCAATGCCGAGGGATGCAAGGAACACACGGGCCTTTTTCTCGTCCTCGCTGCCCTCGTAGCTCATGGCAGTTTTCAACTGCTTCTGTGCTTCCATTGCAGGAGTTTCCACATCGGCAGTCAGCGCATCCTTCCTGTGGGCATCCCGTATATCCCGCATAATGCCGTCAATATCCTGATGCACCACATGACCAAAATAATCGTCCTCGCTGATTTGCGCCAGCTCCAATGTACGGACATAGAGATCGTTTTCTCCGGGATTGTATTTTTCGATCACCTGCTGCCGGGTGGCATTTAGAACTGTATTCATATCATTGATGCGCATATCTGCGATCCGGTCAACAAAGATTTCAATATCCACCATCATGCGCTGAAAATCCTTGTGCAGAGCCATTTCACACAGCAGACGGGTATTGAGCTTTCCATTCTTTAACAGTGCAATCATATCATCACTCAAATGCAGATCATGAAGGCCTGTGTTTGGTTGATTTTTTGCTTCTGTCATGCCCATCGGATAATCCGTAGACACACTGTAGTATTTAGCCAGGGTGACAATGCTGAAAGGGCTAATGTCCTTGTAGTCATCAGCTTCATATTTTCCGAGGGCGGATTTGGAGATTCCCGTTTCCTCTGCAAGCTACTCCAAAGTCAGGTGCCGTTCCACACGCGGATCTTTTAATTTCTCCTGTATCGTCAGTTTTGGATTCATAATATCAATCCTTTCGCTGTTTTTCTTAATTATATCATACCATGTCTATAAGCGTGGAAATTTTCGACTTTTGACGCAAATTCCCACCCTTTCGATATACGGGAAAGGTCATGTTTTTTCGCTAAACTGTATATGTCGCGAGGCAATGCAGCTTGAAAACTACATGACCGTCCGAAGTAAATATGTCCCCCGGCGAAGTATTTGCGGCGATTGCGAAAGCAGGAGCATACCAAAGGGAACGAAACGCTGGGGTGAGATTCCCGGGCAGGAAGGTATTCGGGTAGAACGGCGAAACAGAGGTCAAAAAAGCACCGCTGATTTCAAACCATGTGAGATCAGTGAAAAATAAGCTGTTTTTGTGCCGCTATCCACGCGGAACAGCGATGCACCGAATAGCGAAGCACTTTCATGGTTTAGTGTGACCATTTCCAGAAATTCGAAAAGCCAAGCGGAACTGTGAAATCGACAGGCTGCCCTTATGAACAGTGCATCATGGGCAGCAAATAAAAATGAAACACCAAAAACTGAAAATCACACTCTTGGGTGAACTGCGTTTTCGACGCAAATAATAAAGTTTGCCCAAGGACAAATACGAAAAGGAGAATTTTTTTATGGATACAAGAAACGAAATCAAATCTTATATTGTCCGGGAAGGCATGACTATGAGCGAGGTTGTTGGACGCCTTGCTGATGACTACGGATGGAGCAGCAGTGTTCCAAATCTGTCCGGCAAGCTACGTCGGGATTCTCTGCGGTATCGGGAAGCGGTAGAACTGGCTGATGTGCTAGGCTACGAGCTTGTTTGGCAGAAGCGTAAGGGAGGGCGGTAATATCGAGAAGAAAATATATGGATATATCCGTGTAAGTACCCGAGAGCAGAACGAGGATCGGCAGCTTATCGCTCTGCGTGAGATCGGTGTCCCGGGAAAGAATATATATCTGGACAAGCAATCCGGTAAGGACTTTAACCGTCCGCAGTACAAGAAACTGCTGCGGAAATTGAAAAAAGACGATCTGCTCTATATCAAGAGCATCGACCGTCTGGGCAGAAATTATGAAGAAATCTTGGAGCAATGGCGTTTGCTGACCAAAGAAAAGGGTGTTGATATCGTGGTGCTGGATATGCCGCTGCTGGATACCCGACGGGGAAAAGACCTAATGGGAACATTTCTAAGTGATATTGTCTTACAGGTTCTGTCTTTCGTAGCAGGGAATGAACGTACAACCATCCGACAGCGGCAGGCAGAGGGTATTGCTGCTGCAAATGCTAAAGGAGTTAAGTTCGGCAGACCTCCGAAACCGCTTCCCGATAACTTCCATAGCTGCTATCAACGATGGAAGCAGGGTGAAATCACCGGAACTGCGGCAGCAAAAGAATGTGGGATGCCACTAGCCACATTTAGGTATCGGGCTGAGATTTACGAGAATACCTCTATTTCATAAATCACCCAATTTTGGTAAAGCATTAAAGAGGCAGGCAAAATAGAATACCCCTAAAGACATTTATCTATGGACCTAAACGAATTGCTTAACCAAGATGTTACCCCACCTATATATCATGGAAAAATAACTCAATCGAAAGATATAAAGAAAGGGGACGATTAAACTATGGAAGAAAAGAAACTTACAGGTTATGCCTCAATTGACAAACCTTGGCTGAAGTATTATACTGAGAATGCAATCAATGCTCCATTGCCGGAGTGTACGATCTTTGAGTATCTTTAGGAAAATAATAAAGATTTCCCCAAAGATATTGCACTTGAATATATGGGTAGTGAAATCAGCTACGGAGAATTATTTGTCCATATTGATGAATGTGTAAGCGCTTTGACTGCGCTGAAAGTCAAACAGGGCGACATTGTAACTGTTGCGATGCCCAGTACTCAGGAAGCACTGTATATGGTTTATGCACTGAACAAGATTGGTGCGGTCGCCAATATGATTCATCCGTTAGCAGGTGAAAAGGAACTGCTTCATTACCTCGATGAAGTTAACAGTGAAGTGGCAGTTCTTTTTGAGGGTACATATAAAATTATCGCCGATTCCATCCATACCACAGTGGTCCAAAAAGCCGTTGTCGTGTCTGCGGGTGATTCCCTGCCATTCGGAATTAAACAGTTGTATATGCTGAAAAACAAACTGCCGAAGTTTGCGCCTGATGGTATGTTTATGAACTGGAAGCAGTTTATTTCTCTGGGTAAGGGGATAAAGACTACTCCTGTTAAAAAAGATAGCAATGCTATGGCTGTTATCTCTCATACCGGTGGTACAACTGGCGAACCCAAGGGTGTTATGTGTTCTGATAGAAATATCAATGCCCTGATTTGGCAGATCGGTTGTAATCTTCCACATGGTCGTCAAGAGCGGTACCTTGTGGTTTTGTCTCCTTTCATCAATTACAGTTTGGTCAATGCTATGCTCGAACATTATCCTTTGGCTTCCGGGTCATTCTGATTCCTTCCTATGATCCAAATAAATTTGACGAGTATGTAAAGAAATATCGACCTAATCATATCAGCTCTATCCCTGCCTATTGGGAAGCTTGCCTGACCAATAAAAAGTTGAAGACAATGGATCTGTCTTGTCTAAAGTACATTCTGTATGGTGGAGATGCCATGAATGTAAAAAAAGGAGGCAGAGGTCAACGAATTGTTCCTGTCTTGTGGTGCACAGATGCCTTTGCGAAAAGGTTTGGGTTCTACTGAAATGATCAGCGCAGCTACCATTACCTACGATGATTGCAATATGCCTGGTAGTGTGGGAGCCCCGTTAGTCCGGGTGAATTGTAAAATTGTGGAGCCGGGTACTTTTGATGAACTGATCTACAATCAGGAAGGTGAAATCTGCATTGCCGGCGATACGCTGATGTTAGGTTACTATAACAAACCCGAAGCGACTGACGAAATCGTAAAAATCCATCCTGATGGAGAACGTTGGATTCATACTGGTGATCTTGGATACATCACTGAAAAAGGTGTGCTGTTTATCACTGGGCGCATTAAACGAATCATTATGACCAAGGGCAAAGATGGTGTCGTGACCAAAATGTTCCCTGATAGAATTGAAAAGGCAGTCCTAGAACATCCAGCAGTTGGCTTGTGTTGCGCAATCGGTGTTGAAGATGCGGCAAGAATTCATTATGCAAAAGCTGTAGTTGTCTTGAATGAAGGCTTTACAACAAGTGAGAAATTAACTCAACAAATTATCGAAAATTGCAAGCAGAAGCTACCTGAGTACATGGTTCCTGAAGCAATTGAGTATCGATCTGATTTGCTGAGAACAGAACGTGGCAAAGTTGATTACAGAGCATTGGAAAAAGAAGCAGAGAACTGTTGAAGTGTGAGGCAATAATAAGCTCACTCTTTTAACAAAGGGATAACATTAAGTAAACATGGAGGTGATGAAATGACACAGAAAGATTGGATTTTGCTGATAGTTCCTATATTGTGTAATGGCGTAGTTGTTTTTATTTTGCAGAAAATATATGAGAAGCGGCAACTTGCTATTGCCGCAAAGCAAAAATACGTGTCCATTTTGCAAGAGAAAATTGATGTGGCATTGTCATTGTTTATCAAGGTACTCCAATCCTCTGGGAAGGATATGGAGCAAATTAATTATTTGAATCAGTTTGCTCAAAGCTTCTCTGATATTCATTATTACTATCAACAGAACACTGTAATATTTAGTGCAATTGAAAAGGATATGAATAAAGCACTGGAAGTATACAGCAGGATGCAAAGCATTTGTCAAAGTATGAATAGCGACAAAAACAACATTGCGACAAGTATCCAACTTGAAGATAATTTAAGAGCACTATACAGAATCTTGCAAAAAATGCAAACGAAATGCATTAACTATAAAATCTAAAAGGGATACATACACAGAATTTGAAATGCGTATTCTGTGCAAATGTTTCAGTAAATTTACCAGTGGCGAACGGTTTATCAATTATTCATCGCTGCCAAGTAAGAGAAATTACATATCGCCACATAGACCGCTTGCAAAATGCGTAGGCGGTCTTTTTATTGTATGGCAATCCTTAATAAAACCCCCTGCATAGCAGGGGGTTTTATTAAGGATTGCCATACAAAGAAAACGGCGTGACCGAAGTCACGCCGTCCCCTGAAAACACATCGTTTTCAGACTTTTTTGATTAAAACTGTTTTACGAACCCCGCCCTAAGCCTCCGGAATTTTTTTTACATGTAATTTACCTGGCTCTGGTAATGTATTTTACATTAGACGCCTATCTTTATCATATATAGGAAAGATAGCCGATATATTATATTGGCAGTGGGGCAAAGGTAGGTGTGTGCTATGAAAAATAAAATATGGAATTTACTTGATAAAAATGCATGTGACAAGCCACGCAAGGAAAAAATCTTTCTGGTCTGCTACATGCTTTTTTGCGCGGTTGTGGGAGCGTTGACCTGGCTTGCTGTAGGCAGGTTTATTTTTTCCGGGCTTCCATGGCTTATATGCTTCATAGGATATCCGGGCATATTCATAGGCTTTTTCGGCGGTATACTGTACATTTATCAAAAATAAGTTTTCATAAGCTTTACGCTTAATTTACATTCGGTTGATTGTTGTTTTTACATGAGGTCAATAAGATGTGTTTTGTAAACGAAAGCGCTTAGTGATAAAAAAAGAAAAAGAAAAGAAGAATCGAGGAAAACAAAAATGAAAAAAGGTTTTTTAACAGCAGTTATTGCAGCAGGAATGATGGCAGTGGCACTTACAGGCTGCGGCTCAAAGAAAACAACAAATAATGACAATGGAACTACAGGAGATTCAGCTGCTAAAGGAACAACAGCAAGCAGCCAGGAGTCAGCGGATTTAAGCGGAACCATCAGCCTTGCAGGATCAACATCAATGGAAAAGCTTTGTGAGGCAATGTCAGAGAGCTTCATGGCTAAGTATCCCGGAGTGACAGTTACAGTAGAGTATACAGGTTCAGGTGCCGGCCTTGAATCACTGGCAGCAGGCAGCGTTGATATAGGAGATGCTTCACGTCATCTTAAAGATGATGAGACAGCATCAGGTTCAGTAGAGAATGTTGTAGCACTTGATGGTATTGCGGTTATCACAGACAAGAGCAACACAGTTGCTGATCTTTCATCAGAGGATCTTGCTAAGATCTATACAGGTGAGATAACAAACTGGAAGGATTTAGGCGGAAATGATGAAGCTATCGTAGTATTAGGAAGAGAGGCAGGCTCAGGTACCAGAGATGCATTCGAAGAGCTTCTTGATGTAAAGGATAGCTGTACATATGCCCAGGAGCTTGACTCAACAGGTGCGGTACTTGCCAAGGTTGGTTCAACAACAGGTGCCATTGGTTATGTTTCACTTGATGTTGTTGATGATACAGTAAATGCAGTATCGGTTGACGGCGTAGAGCCAACAGAAGAGCAGATTCTTGCAGGAAATTACAAGTTATCAAGACCATTTGTAATGGCTACAAAGGGCGAGATCAGTGAACAGAACGACCTTGTTAAGGCGTGGTTTGATTATATCAAGTCAGATGAAGGTAAGGAAGTTATAAAGGCGGTAGGACTTATCATTCCGGAATAGGAGCAACTTATGAAGAAGAAAGCAATTATAGAGAAAACAGCCAGAATAATATTCCTGGTATGTGCGGTAATAGCTATATTTGCAGTGTGCTCCATTACAGTATACATGTTTATAAAGGGAGCCCCAGCACTGAAAAAGGTTGGGGTTTCTGATTTATTATTCAGTAATAAATGGCAGCCTACGGCAAAGGATCCATCCTATGGAATATTATACATAATCTTATCATCTATAGTGGCAACTGCTGTATCAGTACTGATCGGAGTTCCTATAGGACTACTGACAGCAGTGTTCTTATCTGAGATGGCAGGTAAGAAGGTGGGAAATATAGTCGGAAGCACAGTTGAACTTCTTGCAGCTATACCATCAGTAATATATGGTCTCATCGGTATGATGGTGCTTAATCCCTTCATGTACAAGCTGGAGAAAAGCATATTTGCCGGAGACAGCAGCCATCAGTTCACCGGTGGCTCCAATCTTATGTCAGCAATAATAGTGCTTGCCATAATGATACTTCCTACGGTAATAAGTATCAGTACTTCATCACTTAAGGCGGTAAATGGCAGCTTAAGATCTGCGTCTCTTGCTCTGGGAGCAACTAAGATACAGACAATATTCAAGGTAGTCATCCCATCAGCCAAGTCGGGAATACTAACCGGTGTGGTTCTCGGAATAGGAAGAGCTCTTGGTGAGGCAATGGCAATAAACATGGTTGCCGGTGGAGCAGTAAATCTTCCGTTGCCGTTCAACTCAGTAAGAACCCTTACAACTCAGATCGTAAGTGAGATGGGATATTCATCAGGTCTTCACAGACAGGTATTGTTCACAGTAGGACTTGTACTCTACATATTTATAATGATAGTAAATTATCTGTTGCTTAAAGCCAGAAGAAAGGGGTGCATGGATGAATAGCAATAACAGATCCAGAAAGATAAAGGATTATCTCATGTATGCCCTGATATACATTTGTGCGGGATTTTCGGTTATCCTGCTGGTGGGTATCATATTGTATGTATTTGCCAAGGGAATAAAGACTGTTGACTGGTCCTTCCTTACATCAGTAACCAGCGTTCTTAAGGGAACAAAGGGAATAGCGGGAAATATAGTAAATACCCTTATCATAATATTGATAACCATGGTGATAGCTACTCCTATAGGAATCGGTTCCGCCATATATCTTAACGAGTATGCAAAGCCGGGAAAGTTAGTAAGCATAATCGAGTATGCCACAGAGACCCTGGCAGGTATACCATCAATCATATTCGGTCTCTTTGGCATGATGTTTTTTGTAGAGAAGTTAAAGCTCGGATATTCTCTTTTAGCAGGCTCATTTACTCTTATACTTATGATACTGCCGCTTATTACAAGAAATACCCAGGAGGCATTAAAGACTGTGCCTGCAAGCTACAGAAGCGGAGCTATAGGACTTGGATCCGGCAAATGGCACATGATCCGTACCATACTGATACCTAGTGCAATGCCCGGCATTATTACCGGTGTGATCCTTGCCATAGGAAGGATCGTCGGAGAGTCCGCAGCGTTGCTGCTTACAGCAGGAAGTGCCAAGCTTCTTCCGCAGACTTTTGAACAGCTTTTAAAAAAACCTACACAGTCAGGTGGTACACTTACAATACAGATGTATCTCTCGGCTACCAGTGAGGGAGACTTTGATACAGCATTCGGAATTGCTGTGGTGCTTCTGGTGATAGTATTACTTATAAATATAGGTACTAAGGCACTTACAAGACATTTTGATGTCAGCAGAAAGGATTAATTTTATGAATAAGACAAAGATACTTGTGGAGGATCTTCATCTGTATTACGGCGAAAACCATGCGTTAAAGGGCGTAAATATGGATATAAAGGGAAATGCCATCACAGCGTTTATCGGACCTTCAGGATGTGGTAAATCCACTTTCTTAAAGACCTTAAACAGAATGAACGATCTTGTGGATAATGTAAGAATCACAGGAACTGTAAAGCTTGATGGCGAAGACATATACGGAAAAAATATTGATACCACTATTTTAAGGAAGAAGGTAGGCATGGTATTCCAGCAGCCGAACCCATTTCCAATGAGTATATATGACAATATAGCTTATGGTCCCCGTGTCCACGGAATTAAGGATAAGAAGAGCCTTGATAGGATTGTGGAGGATAGCTTACGAGGTGCTGCTATCTGGGATGAAGTTAAGGACAGACTGAAGAAATCAGCGTTGGGCTTGTCAGGAGGCCAGCAACAGAGGATTTGCATTGCAAGAGCGCTTGCAGTAGAGCCGGAGGTGTTATTGATGGATGAGCCTACTTCTGCCCTTGACCCTATTTCTACCACAAAGATTGAGGATCTTATGGAAGAGCTTAAGAAGAAATATACTGTTGTGGTGGTTACCCATAACATGCAGCAGGCTGCAAGAGTGTCAGATTACACTGCATTTTTCCTTGTCGGTGAGATGGTTGAGTATGGCGAGACAAATGCCATATTCAAGTTCCCGCAGGACAAGAGAACAGAAGATTATATCACCGGTAGATTCGGTTAAAGTGAATATGAATTTGATGGGGTATATTAAATAGTACGAGGAGGAAAATTCATGCGAAATAAATTTAATGAGCAGCTTATTGATCTTAACAACGAGATGATAAGCATGGGCATAATGATAGAAAAGTCTATTTCCAAGACAGTAGAAGCTTTGAATAATGGCAACATAGAACTTGCCAGGAAGATCATGGAAGGAGACGAGCAGGTTGACCGTGCTCAGAAGAAGATAGAGAACATATGCTTTAATCTTATAGTTGAGCAGCAGCCGGTAGCCAAAGATCTAAGGACGATCACTGCTGCACTTAAGATGGTTACCGATATGGAAAGGATTGGAGACCACGCGGCAGACATATCAGAGATAACAGTATTTCTTGCCAGGAACAATATAAAGGTAAACTTCGATCACATAGGCAAGATGGCAACTGAAACAGTTATGATGCTTAATCACAGCATTGAGGCTTATGTTGAAAGAGATAGAGAGAAAGCAAGAAAAGTCATTGAGCATGATGATGTGGTTGATGAGCTATTTAATCAGGTAAAGGATGATATTATCGCTCATATTCGCAGTAATCCTTATGCAGGTGAAGAGGCGGCGGATCTTCTTATGGTTGCCAAGTACTTTGAGAGAATCGGAGATCACGCTACCAATATAGCTGAGTGGGTTATATATTCATTACAGACAGTAGATGACAAGCTTGAAATTTAGGTATATTTAATTTAGAGATTTTTCTCACAAATTAAAAATTAAATAAATTCAATGTAAAATTATTTACACAGATTTTACACAAAGACATCCATACTTTTTACTTCACATCATTATCATGGGTCATGATAAATGAGAAAGAAAATTCTATTTTATAGGAGAAGAAAGGTATGGATATTTTTAGTGTGTTGAATTTATTGGGAGGTCTGGCGCTGTTCCTTTACGGAATGAGTACCCTGGGAGACGGATTGTCCAAGATGGCAGGCGGTAAGATGGAGAGCATACTCCAGAGACTTACATCAAAGAGACTGGCGGCGGTACTGTTAGGTGCAGGAGTTACCGGTGTTATACAGTCCTCATCAGCCACAACGGTTATGGTGGTGGGATTTGTTAATTCAGGTATCATGAACCTGAGACAGGCGGTAGGTATAATCATGGGTGCTAACATTGGTACAACGATTACCTCATGGATCCTTTCCCTGACAGGAATACAGGGAGACGCCATATGGCTTAAGCTTCTTAAGCCTTCATCCTTTTCGCCGGTTATAGCTATTGTAGCCATCATACTTATCATGGTGACAAAGGAAGGCTCCAGAAAGAAGGATGTTGGAACAATCCTTATCGGATTTGCTGTACTGATGTTCGGAATGGAGATGATGAGCGGCTCTGTTTCAGGATTGTCTGACAACGCAGCCTTCACAAGCTTTCTTACAGCATTCTCAAATCCTGTACTGGGACTTGCAGCAGGTGCCATCCTTACAGCCATAATACAGAGTTCATCAGCATCAGTTGGTATACTTCAGGCATTGTGCATCACAGGAACCGTACCTTATGCGGTGGCACTTCCCATAATTATGGGACAGAATATAGGAACCTGTGTTACTTCAATAATATCCTCCATAGGTGCCACAAAGAATGCCAAGAGAGCAGCTATGATACATCTTTATTTCAACCTTATAGGAACGATCATATTTATGACAGTGTTCTACAGCATTAACGCATTTGTACATTTTACTTTTCTCGGAACAGCGGCAAATGCAGCAGGAATTGCAGTTATACACAGTTTGTTCAATATAGGTGCAACTATTGTATTCTATCCGTTTGCTGACAAGTTAGTAAGACTTGCAGAGCTTACGATCCCTGATGGCAAGCATAAAGATGAAGTTAAGGAGACTGAGATACCTGTAGTTACAATAGATGAAAGATTTCTTGAGCGTCCGGCATTTGCAATGGAATTATGCAGACAGAAGGTACACGACATGGCAGAGGTTACAAAGGAAGGTATCACCGTTGCCCTTGAAGTGTTGAATGAATATGATACGGAGAAGGTGAAACGGGTAATTAATATAGAGAGCCTGGTAGACAACTACGAGGACGTGCTTGGTTCGTATCTTGTTAAGCTGTCCAGCAAGAATATTTCCACCAGAGACAGCCAGAGCCTGTCCATCATACTCCATAGTATAAGCGACCTGGAAAGGATATCGGATCATGCACTGGATATCGTGAAATCCGCAGAAGAGATACATACCAAGGGTCTGTCATTTTCAAAGAATGCCAAGGACGAGGTAGATGTGCTTAGCAGGGCTGTAGGTGATATATGTGCCCTTACCACTGAGTGCTTCTGCAAGGAGGATGTGGAGCTGGCAACCCATGTTGAACCTCTTGAGGAAACCATCGACAGCCTGTTAAAGCGTATTAAGAAACGTCATATCAAGCGTCTCCAGAAGGGCAAATGTACCATCGAGATGGGCTTTATCTTAGAGGATGTGCTGACAGGACTTGAGAGAGTATCGGATCACTGCTCAAACATAGCAGTTGAGATGATAACCATATATGATAATGCCTACAATACCCATGAGTATTTTAAGAATTTCTCTGACAGCGAGAGGAAGGCATTTGATGAGGAGTATCAGGAACTTATAAATAAGTATCAATTTAAGAAGAATGATGGTAATATTATGGCATAGCAGGTTCAAGTCATGAAAGCCATATTTGAAACTTAAAAAAGGAGGAAGCTATGGCACTTATATATATTGTAGAAGATGATGAAAGTATCAGGGAAATAGAGGAATTTGCCCTTAAGAATGCAGGACATAAGGTCCTGGGATTCCCTGATGCCAGGAGCTTCTTTAAGAAGCTTGATGATATAGTACCGGATCTCTGCCTTTTAGATATAATGCTTCCTGATGAAAGCGGAAATGATATAGTAAGGAAGCTTAGAAAGAACGGAGATACCAAGAGGATACCGGTCATCATGGTTACAGCCAAGACCACGGAGCTTGATCTGGTAAAGGGTATAGAGGATGGAGCGGATGATTACATCAAGAAGCCGTTCTCGGTTATGGAGCTTATATCAAGAGTTAAGGCACTGCTTAGAAGGACCGAGCCGGAGGAGGTTAAGGTTCTTACCTTAGATGAACTGGTACTTAACAATAATAAGCACGAGGTTACCATTGCAGATAATACTGTGGAGCTTACCTTTAAGGAATATGAGCTGCTCCAGTATCTTCTTATAAATAAAGGAATCGTTCTTGCCCGTGATACCATAATGGATCACATCTGGGGGATGGCGTATGAGGGTGAGTCAAGAACTCTGGATATGCATATTAAGACCCTTAGACAGAAGCTTGGTGATTACGGCAGCAGGATAAGGACCATAAGAAATGTTGGATACGTTATAGAGTGATATGTTACCTGGTGATTTTATTCCATGAATAACATGGAACTAAGTATGTGATTAGGCAGGGTAAGGGACAGGATGAAGAAAAAGATAAATCTAAGGCTGGTGGTCATCGCCATACTTGCGATACTTACCACCATGATAGGAATTACAGTTGTATATTATGGTCTGTTCAAGAAGCAGATAAGGCATGATCTGTCTGTCAGTGCCAAGCTGCTTAAGGATACGAAGTATTTTGAGTCAGTAAATATAGACACGGATGATATAGATCTGTCAACAGATATAAATGAACTCCGTGTTACCTGGGTGGCGGCCGATGGAACAGTATTGTATGACAATGACGCAGGAGCGGAGAATCTCGGTAATCACGGTGACAGACCGGAGATAAAGGAAGCCTTTGAGACCGGGATTGGGGAGACAGTGAGACAGTCTGATACCATGAAGAAGAATACCTTCTACTATGCTGCGCTTCTTGATAACGGAACGGTACTCAGGGTGGCAACCGACGCTGAGAGTATGTGGGCTGTGTCCACTACAACAGTTCCACTTATATTGATCATCATACTGGTCATAATTGCCATCTGTATTGCTTTGTCACATATGCTTACAAAACAGCTTATCAGTCCTATTGAGGAGATGGCAGAGAATATAGAGGATGTAAGCACAGGAACGCCATATAAGGAGCTTAAGCCATTTGTGGATACCATAAGGAAGCAGCACGCAGATATCCTGTCGGCGGCTAAGGCAAGACAGGATTTCACTGCAAATGTATCCCATGAGCTAAAAACTCCCCTTACTGCCATATCAGGCTACGCCGAGCTGCTTGAAAACGGCATGGTAGGAAAGGAACAGGAGAAGCATTTCTATCAGGAGATCAGAAAGAATTCCGACAGGCTTCTGGCACTTATAAGTGATATCATAAGGCTGTCGGAGCTTGACAGAAGCGAGAAGCAGCCGAAGTACGAGAGCATAGATCTCTATGATGTGGCGGAGGAGTGCATGGATAACCTGTCGGTGAGTGCAGAGCGGAGAAAGGTGAACATCAAGCTTACCGGTGAGCATTGTAACATCCACGGTAACAATGACATGATCAGGGAGCTTATAGAGAACCTTGCCCAGAACGCCATCAGATATAACAACCCCGGTGGTCATGTGACCATAATGGTCTTAAACAGAGAACGGCCTACTCTGCTTGTGAAGGACGACGGAATAGGAATACCGGTATCCGAGCAGGACAGAGTATTTGAAAGATTTTACAGAGTTGATAAGAGCAGGTCAAAGGCAACAGGAGGCACAGGCCTTGGACTTGCCATTGTAAAACATATCGTGGAGCTTCACGATGCCAAGATCTCTCTTGACAGTGCAGTAGGTGTGGGGACCACAATGAAGGTGGAATTTTAAAGAAAACCTGTGGCTGCCTTATGGCAGCCGCAGGTTTTTTGCTATCATGATTTCATATAAAATCAAACACATTTTATGCAAGATCGGTGTCACTGTAGAATTTTACGGATAAGATCACAGACAACAGTAAAATAATACAGGAAGCAGCCAGGGCTGTCATGAATATGAGTAGTGGTGAAAATGAGGTGAGAAAGCTTAAATCCACCCCACTGAGAACTTTAATAAGCCATGGCAGGATGATCGGCGAAGTCATCAGCAATACAAAAAATGTGAATTTGGTCTTCTCGTATCCAAGCTTGTATTGTACGGGCAGATATATGCCGATAAAAACAGATGTAACAAGCAGCATAAGAGAAAATACATTTGTATTTGCCCTGCCAAGTCCCGGAATAATAAAGGTCTCTGCGGCATATATTACGCAGCAGATCACGTAGACGGATATGCAGAAAATGTATTTGGACAGCACCATCATTTTCCGGGAGAAGGGCGCAGCACATAATAATGCTGCGGCATGTGGAAACTGATATTCCTTTAAGGAAATATATTGCAGCAGTATCAAAACACAATAGATAGCTGATAGCATAAATCCAAGTATTCCCGGGTATTCCGGGGCACGCCAGAGCATAAATGGCGGAATGAGGACTGCTGCAGCAAGCATTATAAGCACATATTTCTTTATTATCAATACATCTTTCTTGATCAGGTTAAATATCATTATTTTTTCCTCCTTGCGTTGCCGCCTTGTATATTTCCAAGCATTATGTCTTCTATGGACGGATGTTCAATGACGATATCCGGAATGTGGGATCGGACTTCCGACAGGTGCCCGGTTATACCGGTAAATCCAAAAGAAGTTTCCTTGAGGGTAAGGAAAAGCTTCCGTACATCGTCGGTCAGCAGCTTTGAGTCACCCTTTACGATCCTGTAGCTGTCAAGCAGAAGATCCTTGTCTTCCTGGAAGATGATACGTCCTTTGTCGATCATGATTATCATGTCAGCGATCTTATCAAGGTCAGAGGTGATGTGGGTTGAGAAGAACACACCCTTTCCACCATTTTCCATATAGCTTGTAAGGACTGCAAGCAGCTGGCTCCTTATGAGTGGATCGAGACCGCTGGTGGGTTCATCCATGATCAGAAGCTCGGCGTTATGGGAGAGGGCGAGAGCCAGGGCATATTTCATCTTTGTTCCCTTGGAGAGTGTGCCTATTTTCTGTTTTGGGTCAAGGGCAAACATATCCATGTAGTGCCTGAAATCCTGCTCGGACCATCTGCTGTATGAAGAGGAAATGATATTTTTCATTTCGTTTAGGGAAAGCTCCTCATAAAAACAGCCGCCGTCCAACACAACACCGATACGATCCTTGATCTGCTTCCCGTTTTTATCCATATCAAGCCCAAAGATATTCACGTTGCCGGAGTCTTTTTTTGCCAGTCCAAGGATAGTACGGAGAGTTGTTGTCTTTCCGGCACCGTTGGTTCCGATAAAACCGGTTATACACCCTTCGGGTATAGAAAATGATATGTCTTTCAATGAGAAATCCTTATAGGACTTGTTTAGATGTTCAACCTTTAAAATATCATTCATATTAATCCTCCTCGTAAAGAATATCCATCATGGCAGTAAGTTCTTTTTTATCGATCTTTAATGATTTTGCCGTCTGAATCATATCAAGCATTTTCTCTTCCACAAGACGGCGTTTAGAGTCCCTTAGTAATTCGAGATTGCCCGGGGATACGAAGGTTCCCACGCCTATCTGGCTTGTAATGAACCCCTCCTCCTCCAACTCGTCGTAGACACGACGTATGGTCAGAACACTGACTTTAAGATCATTTGCAAATGAGCGTATGGAGGGAAGCGGATCCCCCTCATGCAATTCTTCTATAAGTATTGCGTCCTTTATCTGATCCTTGATCTGCTGATACAAAGGAATATCAGATGTATTTGAAATTATTATTTTCAACGTCTTTCTCCTTTTTTTGGTGTGCTGTTCACACATACACAGTATACACACTAATGAAAGTCTTGTCAACAGAAATAATAATG
>ERZ1026852.450-NODE-450-length-25604-cov-23.506752_pt1 | contig 25604 bp, 19 predicted proteins | sample MGYA00380156_ERZ1026852 | MGnify/ENA primary metagenome ERZ1026852 (study PRJEB33269, sample SAMEA4719792) | human gut metagenome | biome: human-associated habitat; feature: organic feature; material: feces | place: Cameroon | collected 2013-10 ...
TGCTGCCGCGGGTTACAAACCCGCCCCCCAATTAGGCAGATAAATTGCAGTTTATACTTGACTCTGTGCTTTCTCAAATATTCAAAGGCTAAATCTATGAACGCTTACATATTTTTAAAAATAAAAACGTAACTTTGCAGCGTTTTCAAGCAAGTAAATCTGTTAGGCTTCATTCCTTTTTTGCTTTAACAGACGACAAATGGACGTCTCGCTGCTTCAGAAAACTATTTTCATGACGAATAGCCAAACGCTAAAACAACGTTATTTTTTATTTCGTATCAATAAAGTGCATAAATTCCATAAATGGGGAGTTTGTGCACAGCATTAACGTATACTTTCTTTGTTGACAGGTTAACAAGTTGACGAGTTGACTTGTCAACTCTAACCCCGTCCCCTCCAAAAATCACATTTACAAATAAATACCCATTTTCATGAAAAAGAAAATGAGCCGATTGGTTGCACTCACCATGAGTGTGGCCACTGCTTGCGTACCTACTATGGTGCAAGCACAAACTATGGCTTTGCAGCAAGGGCTGCAACAACTTTATAGTCAAGCCGATAGTCACAATGCATTATTAACGAGCCTTAAAGCTGCCGTACAAACGGCTGAAGCAGGCATCGAAATGGCACGAATGAGTAAGTTGCCCGACATAGAAGGGCAAGCCTCATTTTCGTACTTAGGCAATGCTCGACTGTGGAATCGTAAGTTTGGTGAGAGTATCTCAGCCCACATGCCTCACTATGGCAACAACTTTCTCTTGCGTGCTGAACAAGTGGTATACGCTGGTGGAGCGATAAAGAGCAACATTGCATTGGCCGAGCAGCAAAGCAAAATGGCCTATCTCAACGTTAAGGACGAAACGGAGCGTGTGCGGTTTCTGCTTACCGGACTTTACCTCCAATTACACGCACTGCGCAATCAGCAACAAGTCTATGCCACTAACAAGGCCTTGGCCACACAGCAGATTGAACTCATGAAGCATCGCCGCCAACAAGGCGTTTCACTGCAAAACGACATCACGCGTTATGAGTTGCAACTGCAGCAATACACCTTGGGCGAGACTTCCGTTACTGACCGCCAAAGCATTTTGCTCAAACAATTGCGTACGGCTTTAGGCACAGACGATGCTCAGGTGACGCTACTTACAGATAATGACTTTGACGCCACGGCCATTGCGCGTGGCACAGAAGCCGATTGGCAGCAAAAGGCACTCATGGGACACACGGCCTTACAAAAGGTCAATCTGGCAGTTGACATGAGTCGCACGGCAGAACAAATGACCAAGTCAGAGCGATTGCCAAAAGTGGTTCTAATGGCTGAAGATCATCTTGACGGGCCTATCACGATTGAGGTGCCACCTATTAATAAGAATCTCAACTATTGGTTTGTTGGGGTAGGCATTCGCTATAACTTTTCCTCACTATATAAGAGCAAACGTAAAATTGCTGAAGCTAAATTTAGTACGGCTGAAGCACAAAGTAAAGCCGATGTGGCGCGCAATGGTGTGAGCGATGCCGTACACGCTGCCTATGTCAATTTAGGTACAGCACAGACCAAACTTGCTACGCGCAAGAAAGGTGTTCAACTCGCTCTTGAAAACTATCAAGTAGTAAGCAAGCGCTACGAAAATGGCTTAGCTCTGATTACTGACCTCACCGATGCGGCGAACATGAAGTTAGAAGCTGAATTAGCTCTGTCGAATGCTAAAATCAACCTCGTATATTGCTTCTACAACCTCAAGTTTGCTTGTCACGAACTGTAGTTAATGCGTGGTTAATGTGCAAATGTGAGAAGGTGCAAATATTAAGCTCACTAAACCCATTAAACTTATTAAACCAATTAAAATTCTCTTCATCTCATGAATAAGAAAAGAATACTTCGTTTTACGTATAACATCATTGTCTTTCTTTTGCTTGTAGCAGGCGTATACTTAGTAGTTGACCACTTCGTCCACTTTGGTGATGGCGAATATACCGACAATGCCACCGTGCAGCAACACATTACGCCAGTCAACACCCGTGTACAGGGATTTATCAAGGAAATCCGTTTTCAAGAATACCAATCCGTACACAAAGGTGACACGTTGGTCATCATTGAGGACAGTGAGTTCCGCCTTCACTTAGCACAAGCCGAAGCCAACCTCGAAAATGCTTTAGCCGGCAAAGAAGCTACGGCTTCGGGTATGCAAACGACCGACCAAAACATAAACGTGACTGATGCCAGCATAGAAGAGGCACGTGTGCGCATGGAGAATGCTTGTCGTGACGACCTGCGTTACGCAGAACTGCTAAAGGACGATGCCGTAACGCCACAACAGTACGATGCCATGCATACGGCCTACTTAGCAGCAAAGGCAGCTTACGAACGTGTTAGTCGCAGCGTAGGCACCCTCTCGTCAGCAAAACGCGAACAAGGCCACCGTTTGAGCCAAAGCAAAGCTTGTATTGACGCTGCACGTCAAGCTGTACAGTTGGCTCGCCTCAATCTATCGTACACCGTGATCGTTGCCACAGCCGATGGAGTGGTGGGCAAGAAGAACATTCACGAGGGCCAGTTAGTACAACCTGGACAAACGATGGTTGACATTGTTGATAACACTGACCTTTGGGTGGTAGCTAACTATCGTGAGTCACAAATGCCTGGCATCAATGTAGGGGGGAAGGTACGCATCACGGCCGATGCCGTGCCGGGCACAGTGTTTGAGGGAAAGATTGAACGCATCAGTGACGCTACGGGTTCTGCCTTTTCACTCATTCCGCAGGATAATGCTACGGGTAACTTCGTAAAGGTGGAGCAACGCATTCCCGTGCGCGTTCGTTTCACCTCTCATAAGGACGTTAACCGCCTCCGTGCGGGTATGAACGTAGAGTGTACATCGTTTTAATTTTTTGTTGACGAGTTAACAAGTTAATGAGTTGACAAGCAAGTTACCCTTTAAACAAACTTACTTGTCAACTCGTCAACTCAAGAAAAAAAACAATGAAAGAAGAACAACAACAACGTCCTGCAGGTGGAGGACCTCCTATGGTGTTTAGCATGCCCATGTATCATGAGTGGGTGCCTAAGTGGATACGGCCTTGGATATACGTAATACTTGGCTTTTGCTTTCAATTCTCAAATGGTATGTACCTTGGAGCCATGAACAATGTTGTGGGCGAACGTGGTATCATGCGCGAAGATGTACAGATGTGCCTCTACGCCACCCTCATTGGCATGGCACTCTACTTTGTCGTACTCTTCCGCATGAAGTTTCGTTTCACCAACAAGTTACTGCTTATGGCTTCAGCAGTTACCATTTTGGTGTGTCAGTGGTTAACCACGTTCAACCAGCCATTGCCCCTACTTTGGTTGCTATGCGTCGTGTGTGGCATGGCTAAGATACAAGGCACCTTTGAGTGTATGTCAACCATACAATTATGGATGACGCCCAAACGCGACTTTGGGGTATTCTTTCCGCTACTACATATCATACTGCTCACCTCAATCGAATATACTGGCTATCTCGCAGCTTGGTTCGCCTACGACATGCACTGGACCTATATGCACTACTTCGTCATGCTACTAATGTTCGTCGTGCTTGCCGTGCAAGCTTTGCTTACGCGTCCCGTTCATGCTATGCCACAGATAGTGCCCTTACGTGGCATTGATTGGGTGGGGGCCGTATTGTGGTGTGCCTTCTTCTTACAGTCGGTATGGCTACTCAATTATGGCGATTGGTTAGACTGGTGGCATTCGTACAACTTCCGACTGGTATGTGGCACTTCACTCATCACGCTTGCCTTTTGCTTACAGCGAATGTTTCACCACCCAACCCCCTTTTATGAGCCAAAGATGTGGACATACAATTACGTAGTCCCCGTCATCATCTTGATAGGCGTAGTAGAAGCACTTTTCTCCTGCGAACACGTGCTCGAAATGGTTTATTACGAAGAAGTGATGCACTATGCCGACCACACCTACGAGTGGCTCAACCAATGGTCGTTACCTGGCATTTGGGCTGGTTGCCTCTTTAGTTTAGGTTGGCTGAAATTGATGCGTTGGAACGTATACAAGCTCATGGCCTTTGCCTTATTCTTTTTCGCGCTCTATGCTGGAGGCTTTTACGTACTGATAGACAGTTGTATCAACATTGAGCAGTTATGCGTCCCTCTCATGTGTCGTGGTTTTTCGTATGCGATACTTTGCATCTCGTTTATGTGGTGTCTGCACGAAATCATGTCGTTCGAACACTTCTTCCAAGCCCTCTCTATATTCAACGTGCTCCACATGTTTGTAGGAGGACTTGTAGGAGCAGCACTCCACGCTTACGGTCTGAAGTATTACGTGGCCGATGGCTTTGCGCGCCTATCAGACAACATTGACCGCGTGCGTCTATCGGCCGCACCTCAAGACTTCACTGCTATTATGCAGCGCATGGTAGAGGGACTATTGGCTCAGAGCGTAAAGATATTGTTTGGATGGACACTATTGGTCGCATTATTCTTTGCACTCCTCATGTTGTTATGGGACATTCCCATGGTGCGTCATCAAATCAAGCACATTCCCTCATGGCCCCGCGTAGGTATGGGCATTTGGCGTGGCTATCGACGCCAACAGCGCTTACACCATTTGCGAATTTTACGCAGGGGAAACAGATAACAGGAGTCTTACCCCCTAACCCTATTTGGGGTAGGGGAGGGGGTAGGAAGAATCCCTATTGCTGCTTATCTCTATACGTTTTAAAACCTTTGTTTTATCTTTCATGTTTCTTAATTGACTGAGTAGGTAAGTAGGTGTTCGAATTTAGTTTATATCAAAAGAGAGCTATTGGAATGCAGCTTGTTTTTTTTGGTTCGAACGAGTATAGCGGACTATGCGATTGAGAACAAGGGAACAAGATGCGCCCAAGAGAGGGCTTTTGATATAAGCGACAATGTGATATTGAGAATGCTTCTAATTATCAATCGTTTATTCAACCCATTAGTGCGCTGAAGCGCAAGGGCGTAGCCAGTATGTATCAATTTGTGCCTTGGCACAAATTGAGTAGTATGTAAACAAGTCTGTTCGACAAGAGTTTGTAAAAGTGTATGTTATGTATGTTCTCGCGCTAAGCGACTATAAGTTGATATTCAAAGCTTCCTGCCTACGCGGGTTAAAAAAACGCCCCCCAATTAGGCAGATAAATTACGGTTTACCATAATCCAAAGAATAAAGAAAGATTGGCTCGGCAATAAAAACAAAAGCACACTTTTGTTTTGTCTTGAACGCTCCTTGCACTATCTTTGCATAGCTTTTTTGTAAGCATGGAAAACGATTTTTTTTGAGAAACGAAAGATTATCATGCGTATACTCTTTTTATCAGACATACATGGGTCACTGCCAGCACTCGATGCAGTGTTGCGCTATTATGATGCCCATCACTATGACCTCTTGGTCTTGTTAGGAGACATACTTAACTATGGACCACGCAATGGACTGTGTCAAGGACTCGACCCACAAGCCATTGTAGAACGATTGAACGAACGCGCGGCCAATATAGTGGCCGTTCGAGGCAACTGCGATTCGGAGGTAGACCAAATGTTGCTCAACTTCCCTATTCAAAGTACCTATATGCTATTGGTTGATGAAGGCAAACGCTTCTTCATTACCCACGGCCACGTGTATAATGAGAAGAATATGCCCACAGCTCCCGCTTGCGACGTGTTCATTTATGGTCACACCCACCTACAAACGTTGCGCGAGGCCAATGCTGAGGCTGGTACCCCCATTATCGTCAACACGGGGTCGCCCACATTCCCCAAGGGAGGCAATCCTCCAACCTTTGCCACCTATGCCGAAGGCAACCTCGCTATTCGCACTCTTGATGGAACTGCGCTGAGCAGCCTGAAATTGTAATATTCCTCTTTCCTTTTCCCCATGAATAAGACATATACTTACGATGAGGCCTATCGCGCCTCACTTGAATACTTTGAAGGTGACGAATTAGCCGCCCGCGTGTGGGTGAACAAATATGCCATGAAGGATTCCTTTGGCAATATATATGAATGTTCACCACGCGACATGCACCACCGCATCGCGCGTGAGATAGCACGTATCGAACAGAAATATGCCAACCCTGTGAGCGAAGAAGAAGTGTTTCGTATGCTCGACCACTTTCGTTACCTCGTTCCAGCAGGTTCACCGATGACAGGCATCGGTAATGATTATCAGATAGCTTCTCTCTCCAACTGTTTTGTAATTGGCATAGACGGCAATGCTGACTCCTATGGTGCTATAATGAAGTTAGACGAGGAACAGGTGCAACTTATGAAACGCCGTGGTGGCGTAGGACACGACCTCTCAGGTATACGCCCCAAGGGCTCACCCGTCAAAAATTCCGCTCTCACCTCAACTGGCATTGTGCCCTTTATGGAGCGTTACAGCAACTCTACTCGTGAGGTGGCACAAGACGGACGTCGTGGTGCCTTGATGTTGAGTATCTCCGTACGGCACCCCGAGGCAGAGGACTTCATAGATGCCAAGATGACCGAAGGTAAGATAACGGGAGCCAACGTCAGTGTAAAACTCGATGACGAGTTTATGCGCTGCGCCATCGAAGGACGCCCCTATCACCAGCAGTTCCCCATCGATGATAGCGCCCCCATTATATTAGAAAAGGACATTGACGCCACCGCTTTGTGGAAGAAAATTGTACACAATGCGTGGAAAAGTGCTGAGCCTGGTGTGCTCTTCTGGGACACAATTTTGCGTGAAAGTATCCCCGACTGCTATGCCGACCTTGGGTTCCGTACCGTTAGTACCAATCCTTGTGGCGAAATTCCCCTCTGTCCCTACGATAGTTGCCGTCTCTTGGCTATCAACCTTTACAGTTATGTAAAACACCCCTTCACGCCGGAGGCTACGTTCGACTTCGAACTCTTCAAAGAACACGTCACGTTGGCACAGCGCTTTATGGACGATATCATCGACCTCGAACAAGAGAAGATTGACCATATCATTGCCAAGATAAAGTGCGATCCACAGAGCGATGAGGTAAAATATACAGAACTCCACCTTTGGGAGAAGATCAAGTACAAGACTGCGCAAGGTCGTCGTACCGGTGTAGGTATTACTGCTGAGGGGGATATGATAGCTGCTTTAGGACTGCGTTATGGCACAGAGGAGGCTACCGAAATGGCTGTAGAAGTGCAGCGCACCTTGGCGCTTACGGCCTATGCGTCTAGCGTGACAATGGCACGGGAACGTGGTGCGTTTAGCATATACGATGCTAAGCGTGAAGCGAATAATCCCTTCATACTGCGCATCAAAGAACAGGCCCCCGAACTTTATGCCGACATGGTAAAGTATGGTCGTCGCAATATAGCTTGTTTGACGATTGCCCCCACAGGTACTACCAGCCTTATGACGCAGACTACCTCTGGCATCGAACCCGTATTCATGCCCGTCTATATGCGTCGCCGAAAGGTTAACCCCAATGATACCAACGTACACGTCGACTTTATGGACGAGACGGGTGACTGCTTCGAAGAATACGTTGTCTATCACCCCAAGTTCCTCACATGGATGAAGGCACAAGGACTCGATACCGAGAAACGTTATACGCAAGACGAGATAAACGAACTCGTGGCACGTTCTCCTTACCATAAAGCCACAGCCAATGACGTTGATTGGCTGATGAAGGTGCGTATGCAAGGAGCTATCCAGAAGTGGGTAGATCATAGTATTAGTGTAACGGTCAACTTGCCCAACTCTGTTGATGAAGACCTCGTCAACCGCCTCTACGTTGAGGCATGGAAGAGTGGCTGCAAGGGTTGCACGATTTATCGCGACGGATCGCGTGCAGGCGTATTGGTCAGCACGCAGAAGACTGATAAGAAGGAGAAAAAGGAGGAGAAAGAAGCAGCTTCTGTTGGTGTGTACAAAATGCCCGTTGTTACCGAGCGACGTCCTGAAGAGTTGGAGTGTGATGTGGTACGCTTCCAGAATAATAAGGAGAAGTGGGTGGCTTTTGTTGGACTCTTAGATGGTTATCCTTACGAAATCTTTACGGGGCTACAAGATGACGAAGAGGGCATTGTATTGCCAAAGTCCGTATCGAAGGGGCGCATCGTGAAGCGTCAGTTGCCCGACGGCACGAAGCGCTATGACTTCCAGTTCCAAAACAAACGTGGCTATAAGATGACCGTAGAGGGATTGAGTGAGAAGTTTAATAAGGAGTATTGGAACTATGCCAAGCTCATTTCGGGCGTGTTGCGCTATCGCATGCCGATTGAGAATGTGATAAAACTTGTCAATTCTTTGCAACTGGAAAGCGAAAACATCAATACGTGGAAGGTCGGTGTGAGTCGTGCCTTGAAAAAGTATGTTGTGGACGGTACAGAGGCGAAGGGGCAAAAATGTCCGAACTGTGGCCACGAGTCGTTGGTTTACCAAGAAGGTTGTCTTATCTGTAAACATTGTGGCGCTAGCCGTTGCGGATAGGAACATAAATGAGCATTAACGAAATCATAAATCTTTTCGTTAATGTTCATTTTTTGTCCATTTCTAAATTGTAGTTTATGAAACAAATGTTAGAAATATCAATGCCTGAGATGCGGTTTTACGCCTATCATGGTGTATTGCCGCAAGAACGAGAGATGGGGGGAGAGTATCGTCTCTCACTCTTATTATATATAGATACAAAAGATGCCCACCAAGCCCTCTATCATGATGACTTGGCAGGGACGGTTAATTATGCCGAAGTGTACGACCTCGTGAGGTGTGAGATGCAACGTCCTACACAACTACTGGAAGCCCTGGCTGCTCGCATCGCTCACTCGTTGCTTCGTCACTTTAGCTTATTGCGTCAGGTTGACGTAAAGGTGACAAAGTGTATGCCCCCTATAGCGGGCTTTGACGGACAAGGAGTAAGCATTGCTTACAGCCAGCGTCGTGAAATGGTAGTTTGGGACTTTGACGGCACCATAGCCGATACAGCAAAGGGTATTGTCGCTACGATGACGGCTACATTCGAACGTATGTCCTTCCCAATTCCAACGCCGTCTGCTATCTGTGCGACTATTGGGCTGCCCTTGCTCGATAGCATCGCTCAGTTGGCACACTTGCCATTGGACAGTGAAGAAGTGAAGCAAGCCACAGAACTTTATCGCGTGTTGTTTGAACAGATGGGTACGGCCAATGTAACCCTATTTGAAGGCATAGCTGATGAGATGCTTCGCCAACGTGAGGCAGGAATGTACGTAACTATTGCCACCAGTCGAGGTCATCAGTCGGTCGATGAACTTTGTCGTAAGTTAGGCATTCGTCATCTTATAGACTACATTGTGGCGTGTGAGGACGTTCATACGCATAAGCCCGATCCTACTCCTGTGCTTCATCTCTGCCAAGTAATGAATGTTCTTCCGTCAGATACTACTGTGATAGGTGACACTACTTACGACATCGAAATGGGTAGGCGTGCTCATGCAGGTTGTTGCATTGGTGTTAGTTGGGGGAACCATACACCCGAACAACTCCTTACTGCTGGGGCTGACAAAGTGGTGGATAACATGAATGAACATTAACGAAATAGTTAGCGATAAAGATGAATGGAAGTAATTAATGAATAATTGATGATAATTAATGTTCAGAACAAAGCGCGAAGCGCGTGATATGAATAGTTAACGTTTAAGTTCAACCGCGCTTCGCACTTTGCGCTTTGTTTTGAATATTAATGATCATGTAATTTATTGTTAATTACTCCATTATTTTTTTGGCTAATTATGTGTTGATGTCCATTTATGTTAGAACCGAAAATAAAAATTGCATTTTTCTTTTTAAAGCGCTAACCTTACACTATCTTTGCAAGAGCAATTAACAATAACATTATTATATAACAATCAATATGGCTACAACTCCAGAGTTCAAGTATGCTCCTATGTTCCAATTGGGCAAGGACACTACTGAATATCGCTTAATTGGCAAAGAAGGCGTCAGTACAGGCGAATTTGAAGGTAAAACAATCTTGAAGGTTTCGAAGGAAGCCCTCACTCAGTTGGCACAACAAGCCTTCCACGATGTAGAGTTTATGCTCCGTCGTGAGCACAACCTTCAGGTGGCTAAGATACTTTCTGACCCCGAAGCTTCAGAAAATGATAAGTATGTAGCATTGCAATTCCTTCGCAATGCTGAGACTGCCGTAAAGGGAATTCTTCCCTTCTGCCAAGATACGGGTACGGCTATTATCCATGGCGAAAAGGGACAGCGTGTGTGGACCGACTTCGAAGACGAAGAGGCACTCAGCCTTGGCGTTTATAACACTTATACACAAGACAACCTTCGCTATTCACAAAATGCACCGCTCAATATGTACGATGAGGTAAACACGCGTTGCAACCTCCCCGCACAGATTGACATTGAAGCCGTTGAAGGCGACGAATATCGCTTCGTAATGGTAGCAAAGGGGGGTGGCTCAGCTAACAAGACCTACTTCTACCCCATGACCAAAGCTACGATTCAAAACGAAGGAACATTACTCCCCTTCTTGGTAGAGAAGATGAAGAGCCTTGGTACTGCTGCTTGTCCTCCTTATCACATTGCCTTCGTAATTGGCGGAACAAGTGCTGAAAAGAACTTGCTTACGGTTAAGTTGGCATCTATCAAATATTACGACAATCTACCCACAACGGGCGACGAGACAGGTCGTGCCTTCCGCGACATTGACTTAGAAGAAAAGCTCTTACATGAAGCTCATAAGATCGGTCTTGGCGCACAATTTGGTGGTAAGTACTTGGCACACGATATTCGCGTCATTCGACTGCCTCGTCACGGTGCAAGTTGCCCCATTGGTATGGGCGTAAGTTGCTCTGCCGATCGTAACATCAAGGCCAAGATTAACAAAGACGGCATTTGGTTGGAGAAGATGGATGAGAATCCTACAGAACTTATACCCGAAGAACTTCGCAATCCGGGCGAAGGCGGTAAGGGAATTGAAATCGACCTTGACAAGGGTATCGATGCTGTACGTGCAGAGTTGACCAAGTATCCAGTAAGTACACGTGTAAGTCTAAAGGGTACAATCATTGTAGCGCGCGACATTGCCCATGCCAAACTCAAGGCTCGCCTTGATGCCGGTGAAGACCTCCCACAATACTTCAAAGATCACCCCATCCTTTATGCTGGACCTGCTAAGACTCCAGAGGGTTATCCTTGTGGCTCAATGGGTCCGACTACGGCCAACCGTATGGACCCCTATGTAGACGAATTCCAATCACACGGCGGTTCGCTCGTAATGATTGCTAAGGGTAATCGTGGCGACATCGTAACCGAAGCTTGCAAAGCGCACGGAGGCTTCTATTTGGGTACAATCGGTGGCGTAGCTGCTGTACTTTCACAAAGTTCTATTAAGAGCATTGAGTGCGTAGAGTATCCCGAGTTGGGTATGGAAGCCATTTGGAAAATTACGGTAGAAGACTTCCCCGCCTTTATTCTCGTAGATGACAAGGGAAATGACTTCTTCAAGCAACTCAAGCCCTGCACTTGCTGCCATTAATAACACAAGCCTTAGTGGCAAAAGTTAAGACCATTACATAAATCCCCTTACCTCCAAGTCGTTATGTGACAGAGGTAAGGGGATTTTTGCATGGGGTGGGGGATAAACTGCAATCTAAACAACTTCACTCAATATGACAAGAGTGTCACAATTGTGGCAGTCTGTTTATATACCTATTATATGTAAGTCAATATTTAGAATATTTCTTTCCTACTTAAAAAGTTTGGCACGCGCCTTGCATATTATAGAGCGTAACGCGCTGAACAAGCCGTTGCACAATCTAACTAAATTGAATAATAATAAAAAAGAATATACAAAATGGGAAAGATTATTGGTATTGACTTAGGTACAACGAATAGTTGTGTATCAGTATTTGAAGGTAACGAACCTACCGTTATCGCTAATAGCGAAGGTAAGCGCACTACACCTTCAGTAGTAGCCTTTGTTGAAGGTGGCGAACGTAAGGTGGGCGATCCTGCTAAGCGTCAGGCCGTTACCAACCCCTTGCGCACCATCTACTCTATCAAGCGTTTTATGGGTGAGAACTACGACCAAGTGCAAAAGGAAATTGCACGTATGCCTTACAAGGTAGTTCGTGGTGAAAATAACACCGCTCGCGTTGAAGTAGACGGTCGTCAGTACACACCGCAGGAAATCTCTGCTATGATCCTTCAGAAGATGAAGAAGACGGCTGAAGACTACCTCGGACAGGAAGTAACCGAAGCCGTAATCACCGTACCTGCTTACTTCTCTGACTCACAACGTCAGGCTACAAAGGAAGCTGGTCAGATCGCAGGCCTTGACGTAAAGCGTATCGTTAACGAACCTACTGCAGCTGCCTTGGCTTATGGTATTGACAAAGCCAATAAGGATATGAAGATTGCCGTATTCGACCTCGGTGGTGGTACGTTTGATATCTCTATCCTTGAGTTTGGTGGTGGCGTATTTGAAGTACTCTCAACCAATGGTGATACTCACCTCGGTGGTGATGACTTCGACCACGTAATCATCGAATGGTTGATCAACGAGTTTAAGAACGATGAGGGTGCTGACCTTTCAAAGGACCCCATGGCTATGCAACGCTTGAAGGAAGCTGCAGAAAAGGCTAAGATCGAACTTTCAAGTTCCACTACGACTGAGATCAACCTCCCCTACATCACTTCTGTAGACGGTATGCCTAAGCACTTGGTTAAGACTTTGACTCGTGCTAAGTTTGAGCAATTGGCTCACAGCTTAATCGAGGCTTGTAAGACTCCTTGTGAAGCTGCTTTGAAGGGTGCAGGTCTTTCTATCTCTGACATTGACGAAGTAATCCTCGTAGGTGGTTCTACACGTATTCCTGCCGTTCAGCAGTTAGTACAAGACTTCTTTGGCAAGGCTCCCTCTAAGGGCGTTAACCCCGATGAAGTAGTAGCAGTAGGTGCTGCTATTCAAGGTGCTATCTTGAACAAAGAGAGCGGTGTGGGCGACATCGTATTGCTCGACGTTACTCCTCTTTCACTCGGTATCGAGACACTTGGTGGCGTAATGACGAAATTGATTGATGCCAACTCTACCATTCCTTGCAAGAAGAGCCAAGTATTCTCAACCGCTGAAGACAACCAGCCTGAAGTAACTATCCACGTGCTCCAAGGTGAACGTCAGTTCGCTCGCGACAACAAGAGCATTGGCCGTTTCAACCTCGCAGGTATCGCTCCCGCACGTCGTGGTGTGCCTCAGATTGAGGTTACTTTCGATATCGATGCTAACGGTATCTTGAAGGTTTCGGCTAAGGATAAGGCAACGGGTAAGGAACAGACCATTCGTATCGAAGCATCAAGCGGCCTTTCAGAGGACGAAATTAACCGCATGAAGGCTGAGGCTCAAGCTAACGCTGAGGCTGATAAGAAGGAACGCGAGCGCGTTGATAAGATCAATGAGGCCGATTCTATGATCTTCCAGACTGAAAATCAGTTGAAGGAATTAGGCGACAAGCTCTCTGCTGACAAGAAGGCTCCTATCGAAGCTGCCTTGAACAAGTTGAAGGAAGCTCACAAGTCACAAGACATCGCAGCCATTGATGCTGCCAAGGCTGAACTCAACAATGCATGGCAAGCCGCTAGTGCAGAGATGTACAGCCAAGCAGGTGCTCAACCCGGTGCAGGCGCAGGCTTCCAAGGTGCTCAACCCGGTGCAGGCGCAGGTGCTCAACAAAGTTCTTCTGATAAGAACGACGACATCCAAGACGCTGACTTCGAGGAGGTGAAGTAAGCTTGACTTTTAAGGATAGACATTCTGAATAAGAATAAATAATAAGGCGTACAACTGAAATCATAATGATTTTGGTTGTACGCCTTTTTCGGTTGTCATTGAATTTGTTTATTGGGCTGGTTTTGTGTTTTTAACGAACCACCACTGGTGTTTTTCAGATTCTTTTGAAGAAACCTTCATATTCTTCATCCAATATTTTCCAAATACCATTTTTGCGACCTCCTTCTCTGACAATCAATTTAAGGCCCGAAAGTTGTTTAAGGTATCGCTGTACTTGGCGTAGGGAAATGCCCATGTTCTCAGACATTTGAGTGGCATTGATTTGAGGTGTTTGTGAAATCAATTTATAGATTTGTCGCTGAGCCTTTACAAATTCTTTTGTGACATTAGCTTTGGCTTTTACGACATCTCCTGTCTCTTTTACGACGTCTTTTACGACATCTTCGGGTGCTTTTACGACATGAGGATTATCTTTTATGACATCCATGGCATAATTGAGGTTCCACATGGTAACATGGAATTCAGAAGCATTGGAGTTGAACTCTGGAGCATGATAATTCTCCAAATTCTCAAACCGCTTATATTCACCTATAATCTTCTTCATACCACTACCTCTACGCTCCATAAGCTTTAAGCGATGAAAGAAATCAGCGAGCAAAGGGTTGCGACGTTTCGAAGGTACAGTCATAGGGTCAAGTTGCTGTATCAAGCGTCCATCAAACATACCGCCTGGGGAATACACCTCCATTCGGTCATCATACATATCAATGTGTATTTCGCTACCAAGCTCCATGTAATCCCTGTGAATGATAGCGTTACATATCACTTCTGTTACGGCACGTTCTGGATAATCGGGCAGTTCCTCCCGATAATCATCTTCTTTCCACCATCTTCGGTGTGAATTGTTCCGAACAAATGCGACCGCATCTTGCAATTGCCCGATAACGCTACCCTCCAGTTCTGCATCATCCAAAGCCTCGCCCAAACCGCTTGTCATGTCTAAGCCATTCCAACGGGTGCAAAATATGCGAGAATGGCGTATTGGGGAGTCGTCAGCCAAAAGAGCACCAGCATTGGTAAGTTTTCCATCATTATCTACAATGCCCCATGATACGAAATCACTATCATCAAACGATTGGTTCAATCGCTTGAAGTGTACGGATTTTAGCTTTGAGAAAGCCATATCCTCAAACTTATATGGTGAAGGAATCGCATCAAAGGAGCGACCTGCACCTTGCATTACAAGACTTTTTAGTTGAAGTCGGTCAGCAACAACAGACTCATTGCCAACTCTTACAAATGCTAAGCGTTGCTTATCGCCTATATAGTAATATGGTGTTTCTTGTCCCTTGTAAACATGAAGCAGCACAAGTTTCTTGCCTTCAACCTCTTTAAATTCAAGGTTGACAGCAGGTATAGGGTCAAGTTTTGTCTTTATCTCTTCGCTTATTCTTTCGGCATCGCTCTCTGCATCAGCAAGACCAACAACTTGATCGTCATCATTGATGCCAAACACTAATGTTCCGCCTTCGCCATTGGCAAAGGCAGATACACTTTTTAGCCAACTCTTAGGTCGCTTGACTTCGAGCTGCTGTTTCTTGTCGTAGGCGGTTGCTTCGCCAATTAACTTACGTATATTCATATTCTCAATTTAGTCTTTACCTGTATTAAGAAAATCTTCATGTAGCATCTTGGGCATTTGTTGAATTATTTTTCCTTGTAGGAGTTTTCCATTCTTTTTTTTGTTGCCTCTAATTCCATCCTTACTCCACGTTCCCCATTGTTTGAAGAAAAATGGAATGGCATTATCTTCTGCTTGTCGTTTAATATTTAACACCCACTCCTCTTTCATAGGACGTGCAATCGGTCCGCTTTCTCCTCCAACGATAATCCAATCTATTCCTTTTAAATCGAGTGTACCCAAATCACACAATAGAGGTTCGCAAGATAGAAATTTAACGGTGGCAGAAAGGGGGCGTAATACATCAATCCTGAACTTGGTTGATATATCCTCAACAGTTGTACCTAACCATACATTATAAGGAATAGTTCGAGAGCTAAAATATTCAGCCATTCTTTCTGCTCGTTTAGTTAAAATCTGATATGTATGTTGTGGAGTTTTACTTATTACTTTCATAACTTCATCAACAAACTCAAATGGAACATCTTCATGAAAAAGGTCTCCCATTGAGCAAACAAATACAACTGAAGACTTACGCCATTTTAAAGGTTCTTTTAATGCTTCAGGATGTATCGTATTTTTAAATCCATTCCTATACTTATAATTACCCATTGCAAACAGCCTGCGTGCCATAGCTTCAGCATAGCAGTGTTTACATCCGTTAGAACGTTTAGTACACCCTGTTACAGGATTCCATGTTCGTTCTGTCCATTCTATCTTTGTTGCTCTCATTTTACTACAATTGTATATTCACTTACTTTATGAATATTTGTTGCCTGTTTGTTGAATTTACCAATTATATCAACTTTTTTGTTTTCAATTAGTTCCGAAATTGCTTTAACATACAGGGATGGTTCGCAACCATTCTGTAATGCAAACTTTAATCCTAATTTGTTGTTGGTAACATTTCCTAAAAGTATTTCTTTTTTAATTTCTTCTAATACACGTTGTTTCTTATTGGTATTTGAAGGGTCAAAGAACAATGAGTCTAGCTCAAAATCATTCTCAATGTTACAATTAGACTCGCCTGCAAGTTTATCATGTTTCCAACATACCTTTAAAAACTTTTCCATTCCTAAAGTGTGGTTTGTACCGAATATTAAGCCATAATAGTTTTTCCCTTTTTGAATAGTATATGAGTGAAGATAATATTCCTTATTTGCAGGAATAAGACTTCTAAAATATTCGGTGATAACTCTATGGCACTCTTTTGGCTGTGATTCATCGAAATTGATTTTTTCCTTATGAAAATAATTAGTCACAGCTGGTAGTTCACTAAATCTTTTGATAAAAGAAGAAGCTATGAAAAATATGAAATCTGTTTTGGGAAAGCTAATTAACTTAACAAATATATCATCAGCTATTTGTTTAAATCCGTATTGGTCTAAAAGAACAAATTTTGCACTATTCTTATCTTCCAATTTTTGAAGTAACTTCGTACTTTTTATTAGTGTCGTGAAATCTGCACTTTTGAAAAAGATATGTCTATTAAAGGGACATTTGAAGGAACATCCCTTTTGACAATTTTGTATATAATTAGATATATTGGATTCAAGTTCTTCCTCTTTATGAGTTAGCAATTCATTGAATCCAAAATATACTTGTGGCGCATTTTGTTTAGATAAAAAAGTGCAGTGTTGTTTGTTTTCTCCTTTTGCCTCTTGCAATAAGATAAGCGGTGAACCATAGTTGCCCATTGCGTCCATACCACTTCCTGCAAACATATCATAAATAAGTACATTTGTTATATATTTATTATGAATGAATACAGGATACCATTCACGAAAACATTCTTGGAATATTTCCAATTTTAGCTTTGTCTCTTCTGAAAATTCCTTTTTATTTATATCTTTTGCCATATTCTCTAATTTTTAAATTAACAAATCAGATTTATCTGAATACTGAGCATCGTATCTCGTATTCGGAGTATATGCCTTCCTTGAAGAAAGCATCTCAGAAGCATCCATTTCATTAGATGTTTCAATATCAACTACAACATACATTTCTGTTGTACTGACGTTCCTGTATATGCTAGCAGACAAGTCATCTACTGACTTTATGAGTTGAACACTCTTCACACGGAAAAGATGCTGACCGACATCTTTATGAGTATGGAACAGTACATATCCAATTGATTGCAAGTTTTCCATGATTATATTTTTTATAAATCAGCTTTGGCTAGTTTGCATTTTGCAACTTCAATTGCTTTAAACTTTATTTCTCCTTCACCATCTACTGCATCCAATATTCTATCCGCCAACCATAAGGTAAGCAATTCTTCTTCATCAACATGAAAGTATTTTGCCAATTGAGGCACTTGGCTTCTCTTGGCTCGTCTGTCACCGCGTTCAATTTTGCTGAACATTGGAGTGTCAATTTCTAAATATGCAGCCACTTGGCGTTGCAATATTCCTTGCTCGTCTCTAAGAGACTTTATCTTATTTCCTAATAACATTTCTTTTTTTTGTTTCTGATTGAATTGAAATTTCCTCTATAAGATATGTCCGACCGATTGGTCGCTTTTCGGTCGGATTGCGGATATTTCGGTCGAATTTAATTAAACCGACCTATTATAACTTTTCAATGTCCATTTCAAGCCTATTCTATCAATCAATGCTTAGCCCTTCTGATGACAGATATGTGCATTGTTCTATGAGTTTGAAAGTTGCCGACTGCGTGTTTGCAGGCTGTCCGTTAAATGTAAGTCTTGAAATGTCTGTCCCGACAATTTCAAGTGTTTTATCCTTAACACCAAGCACAAGATGTCCTCCTTCCATGTTGGCGATAGCCGACACGTAAGATATGACATCATCTTTCTCGTCCCCACAGAACGAGTTCTTTAGGTTCTTAAATTCCTTCCATTCACATCGAGCATTCTCTTGTGGGTACTCAAGGTGAAGATATTGTTGTAGTTCAAGTTCTAACATAATTTCGAAATAATATAGAATTGTACAGTCTTTATTCCATTTATTCTTTTGACATCATCACTGTGTTTGATATTCTTATTAAGAACTTGCTCTTTATTCAAGTTGACAATAGCGATATACATTGAAATGTCAGCATATAATACCACATTGGAAGGGCCTTTGTCGTTCTTTTATCTTTCATACAATTTAGCTAAAGTGCTTTTTGATGCGTTCTAATAATCCGTTGAAGTCGAGTGGATAAGTCTTGAATACACATTGAGGCACGCGCACCTTGTACGCCCCGTTCAAGCGTATATCTTGTTCCCCTCCCTTAAATGCCTCATCTACACGTTTGCACAGGTCGGCTTCAAGTGTACCGATATTATCAAGGCACTTGATATTATCATATATCTCGGACATTTCCACCGGATTATTCTTTTCTGCGCGACTGTGGTCAAACTTACACATGTTCACACTAATCAGAGCGTATCTGTCGGGGATATTTACAGCACATCTGAACTGTGTAGAACTCATCTCAACCGATTGGTCATTCTCCCAGCGAGATTTAACCTCGACATGATAGTTTTCATATCCTTGTTTGCTTAAAACAAAGTCTTGACCACATTGTTCGTTATTAACAACAATGCCAATAGGTTCCAAAGCCTCTGTAAGAAATCTTTGTATATGACTCTCGACATATGTTCCAAGCATCTTGATATAAGCGTCATGTTCTATCTGGGTTATGATTTCATTTACGTTATTTATCACATCTTTGGCATCCTCACGCTCCGCAACGTCAGCCATCAGTTCCAATAATTCCGGATCCTTCTTTTTCATCATGCGATTGATAGCCCTACGCTCTGCAGGTGTTCCAAGTTTATAGCGAATAGATTCACGTTGGTTATAAATCGACTTAAACAGGATTTTCCAATTGTCGATGGACTCGTTTTCTGCCAACTCTATGATGTCAAGAACTACAGTATCTTGAAAGTCACCATTACTCAAGGCCGTCTCAACCTTATTTGCTACTTCTGAAGCTTTCTCTTCATTATAGACAAAGATAGTACTAAAGTTAGTATGTACCCAATGTTCGTGCAAATCTTCTTTAATTACATTCTGGTAGAATTTTGCCAAATCTTCACGTATATTTATATTTTTGCTAAGTTTTTCCTTGGTGCAAAGCTGATAGTTATAGTTGGGTATCACCGCAAACTCATCCAAACGCTCTAAGCGCTCCTTTGCGTTACTTGTAGCATACTCCGTCAAGAAATCCTTCAATAGTTGCTCGTTTTCCTTGACCCACTCTTCGTCTTTCTGGCTAATCACATAAAGCGTGTAATCAAGAAGCAGATTGAAAGCTGGATTATAGAAGTCATCTTCCTTCTCGACTATCTTAGGTTGGTCATGGCGGACAAATTGCTTTTCGTGGATTCGTACTATCCATGGCATCATTCGACCGCGATAGTTATTGAAATCAGTCTGCGAAGTAGCAGAACTAAATGCAATCAAAGCATCGAGTTGCTCGATAGTCAAAGGTGTTTTGTTGCTACCCAAGGTAATTGTACGCCATTTGCCTATAGTCTGGCTAATAGAACGTTGCAAGTCCTCAGGCATATATGTAGCCACTTTGCCGATATTGTTATAAGCGGTGTCAATCATTCGGTCGGCATCACTTCCCATAAGCATCTCGGTCAATGCATAGAGTCTTGCAGTCATAAAATCGCCATGGCGCAAATCACCCTTTCTTTTCAGGTTTCCCTTGCGATTAGGTAACAATTCGTAATCGTCCATCAGGGCAGAGTTGTCGCTATCCACAAGAAATGAGAGGAAGCAGTGCAGTTTGTCCGATTTCTTCTGAACCGATTCACAGACATCCTTTATGGTTACGTAAAACTCGCTATCTCGTTCACAATGCCACAAATGGACAACCTCAGACCATGCAATCAAATCTGAAGTAGGAAGCAGATAACACTCCTTCTCATTGTATTTTACGTTTTTGGCATATTCGGCAAGCGTCAGTTCATACTGTAATCGTTTCTCCTCTGTCAATTTACTGTAAAAATCAGGATGCAACACTCTGACACGAGCGTCATTCATTGCTTTTTTCCCTTCCTCTGTAGGTATTACCTTCCAAGATGGCACAACAGGCTTCCACATATTCTGCAAATCCGTATAAAACTTTGTTGTAACCTCATCTTCCTTGTCACTATGGAAATTAACAATGCACATGTCACGATTCAATGAATCAGCATTGCCTTCATATGCATAATACCGATGAAGAGTCGCCATCATCTCATGCAATATCTCCTCGTTATGCGCACCTTTTTCGCGTTTTGAAGGTACGTTCTCGGGCAACATGATATTGTTGCGCTTCTCAACAGGACACCAACGCTTAGAATGGAAGATAAAGTTCACGCCGAAACTCTCTGTGCCAAGCAGTGGAAACCACAAAAATAAACTTGGTATAGTATCCACCGAACCACAATACTCTGGATAGGGTGGCAGTATCACCACGTCATTCACCTTACCATCTTCATTGAACAACTGTAGACTAGTTACTGCAACACTCGCACTCTTGCCTGTGAGCATATCAGTTGTTTCGATTTCATCAACTATCTTGTACCATTCCGTATCCTCCTCCATTCTTTGCTTAATTGCACTGTTTTTCTTGATGATGCGAAAATGGCACTTTGCATATAGATTTTTTACCTCAATCTCCTTAATGCGCCCATTTATCACCAGTACGAACGGCATCAGTCGTATGGCACTTGTCAATTGTTTTGAGATAGAATCCACGTTAGAAGATTCTAATCGATATGTAAAAGAAGTCCATTTCTGCTCCTCAGTCAATGAATCGTATGTCGGATATAAGGGAGTTGTCTTATGCATATTATCCACTAGTTTCATCTCACTACGCATTTCCTCGATAGCCTTCTCCAAATCGTTTCTATATGAGCGGTTCAACTCCAAATCTTGCATATAGACGTAACCAATCAACTTTCCAGGACCACTCATCACCTTGTATGGTGCTGACACTTTAACAATATCGCAGAAGGCGTGTGTAGTCATGAATCCAGTCCCGTACTGCCCTACAAGGTCAGCTCCAGGATTGTCTTTGCTACTATTCTGATTAACAAGTGCTAAGAGTGACGTATAGTCGAATGGTTTTCCACGATGTGAGAAAACAATCTTATCCGGCTTGAGTTCAATACGGATGTGGCTATTCTCATCCATATCGCGAGCGTTCTGTACTAATTCCCAAATAGCGCGTTCTCCACTCTTCTCGTCAAGATTTTCTATGCCTTGGTTGATCTTTTTGCAGTAAGCCATCAATTCTTGACGTTGTTTCAAGTAGTCTTGATAATCTTTAATGGATTCAAATGTTATTTCTTCTTCCATATCTTGTATTTTTTAGCTGTTTTTATCTCTGCATCCGTTCCTGTTTTGAGAAATTATAGCGAAAGTTCCCATTTTCTACCACTGAATAGTTATTGTATAAAGCTATTCGGCCTAATTAAAAGTATCGTGTCCGAATCTGTCAACATATCCATATTTTCCATAACGTTGTACTACTGCAAAACCTTCAGAAAACTCAAACGCATCATCGTAATTAAATGGAATAACAATTTGGTTATGTTCATTGATGTATCCGTATTTTCCATCTTTTTTCACGGGTATCAAACCTTCATTAAAAGACCAACCGCTATAATCAATTTCATAAATAGGAGGTATAACTATCTGCCCTGTAGCTTTGTCCGCAAATCCATATTTATTGTTAATTCCAATAAGAACATATTTATCATCAAATCCATTTCCTATAAATGAATATTTGCAAGGAATTGTGAATTCTGCTCGAGTATTCACCAATCCTTCCCAACCGTTTTTGTCTTTAATGGTACAATATCCCTTTCTGAAACCTTCGATGTTTTGTGTCTCAAAAAAATCAGTTGCCTGTTTCCCATTTTTATAAATAAATGCTCCTTCAAATGCAGTTTTGTGCATAACGGGAAAACCATTCTTGTCATGTGAAAATGTCAATCCGCCTCTATATCTTATTGATAATCCTGATGAAAATGGGGAACCTGTTAGACCTGTTTGGAATGGAATTACAATTTTGCCAGTTTTGTCTATATACCCCCATTTATCATCAACAACACCATCTTCCCCTCCATCAATACTAACTCCCACAAGTCCTTCGCTAAAGCCACAATCATTATAAAGATTCTCATATTTACAGGGAATTACAAGTCTGCCATTCTTGTCCACAAAACCAATCAGGCCATTTTTACGGACATCTGCCAACCCTTCACTAAATGTCCCACAATATTCATAATCAAATGGAACGACAACATTACCTTCTAAGTCTATAAAACCTGACGTTTCATTAATAAATGCAGCTGCCAGACTGTCATCTTTACAAAGATTTATATTGTCATATTTACATGGAATAACCATGTTTCCTTGCCGATTAATAGCACCTTTTTTATCTCCAAGTGTTACTACGGAAATGCCTTTGTCATAATCTTTCGCATCATCGTATTTGCAAGAGATTATTTCATTGCCTAATTTATCGATAAAACCATATTTTTTCCCCTTGCAAACTCTAGCAAGCCCCTCATGAAATTCATAGAGTCTATCATATTTTTTAGTGGCTGCTGTCAACTCCTGTGAAACTTGGTTGATTGATATGTCTGCTATTTTTTTTCTACCAAATATTCCCCACATGCCACAGATTAAAAGCAACAACAATAAAATGAAGAAGAAAATAACACATTTCTTCTTTTGAGTAACTCTCATCTGAACTTTGTTTGTGTCCTCTACCATTATATCTTTAATTTTGGGAGTACACTTCTCTTTAATAGCGGAAATGTTATCCGTTATATCAAGATTTGCATGTAAAGGTTTACCGCAATAGCGACAAAACGAAGAGTCCTTATCTATATACTTACCACAATATTTACAATACATACCAATGTAGCTATTTAGTTATTTCAATATAAACTTATAATCTGTGTGACATTATACTATTAAGTAGCAAAGGTCAGCCTTTGGAGACTTTGGTGTTCAATCTTCCAATGTTATTGTTCAGAGGTTTGATTAAACCAATAGACTTTTTCTTAATAGAATTGTCATTTATTGGCTACAAAGTTACTACAAAAAAGTGAAATGCGGAAAGTTATAGTGATAGAATTGAGTTACAAGGGTTTTAGTTGAAGTGGCGATAATTCGTGAAGCCATTACAATCCCTGCCGAAGCCAAATCCTGACGCCGCAACGTTACTTGTTCGTAACCATGCCCGAAAATGCGACAAACGGGTACGGATAGCGAAACAATACGTTAAGGAATAGTGAGTTACCGATAACTCACGCAAAAATTTCGGTTACGGAAAAAGATTGCTCCGTTCCTCCCCGTTTTGCGTACCGACACCGGACTCTTCACCAACTAATTTTGAAACCAAAAAATTAAGGACGATGAAGAGTACATTTTCAGTAATCTATTACCTCAAGCGTCAGGTAGTGAAAAAGGACGGGACAGTACCCGTCATGGGACGCATCACGGTGGACGGCAGCCAGACGCAGTTCAGCTGCAAGCTGACAGTCGATCCGAAACTGTGGGACACCAAAGGTGGACGTGTCACAGGCAGAAGCGCGGCGGCACTCGAAACGAACCGTATGCTTGACAAGATGCGGGTGCGCATCAATAGGCACTATCAGGAAATCATGGAACGTGACAACTTCGTCACGGCTGAGAAGGTGAAGAACGCTTTTCTCGGACTGGAACACCGCTACCACACGCTGATGCAGGTGTACCGTCGTCACAATGAGGACTATGAGAAACAGGTGGAAGCAGGCATGAAAGCAAAAGGTACACTGGAAAAGTACCGTATCGTTTACAAGCACCTGCAAGAGTTCCTCGACATCCGCTACCATGTGAAGGACATCGCACTGAAAGAGCTTACCCCCGCTTTCATCTCCGACTTCGAGATGTTCCTGCGCACGGACAAACACTGCTGCACCAATACCGTGTGGCTGTACGTCTGCCCGCTACGGACGATGGTGTTCATCGCCATCAACAACGAGTGGCTGACACGCGACCCGTTCCGCGAGTATGAAATCAAGAAGGAGGAAACAACACGCAGTTTTCTGACCAAAGAGGAAATACGCCTGCTGATGGACGGGAAACTGAAAAACGCCAAACAGGAACTGTACCGTGACCTCTACCTGTTCTGCGCTTTCACCGGGTTGTCGTTCTCGGATATGCGCAACCTCACGGAAGAGAATATCCGCACCTACTTCGACGAACACGAGTGGATAAACATCAACCGCCAGAAAACGGGCGTGGTGTCCAACATCCGCCTGCTCGACATCGCCAACCGCATAATCGGCAAATACCGGGGACTGTGCGGGGACGGCAGGATATTTCCCGTTCCGCATTATAACACGTGCCTTGCCGGTATCCGTGCCGTCGCCAAGCGTTGCGGCATCACCAAGCATATCACGTGGCATCAGAGCCGCCACACGGCAGCCACGACGGTATTTCTCTCTAATGGCGTACCTATCGAAACCGTCAGCTCCATGCTCGGACACAAGAGCATAAAGACGACGCAGATTTACGCGAAGATAACCAAAGAAAAACTCAATCAGGACATGAAGAACCTTGCCGCAAGGTTGAACAGTGTTGAGGAATTTGCAGGTTGCACCATCTAAAAAAGAGAAGCCATGAAACGTGACATAATCATCATAGAGGACAAGGCGGTCAGCGTAACCGGTAACGACGTGTGGATGACCGCCACCGAAATCGCCGGACTGTTCCATACGACCGTCCCGGCAGTGAACGCCGCCATCAAAGCCATCCGCAAGTCGGACGTGCTTAACGACTACGAGGTGTGCCGCTACATGCAACTTGAAAACGGACTGTACGCAGATGTGTACGCGCTTGAAATCATCATCCCCGTCGCCTTCCGGCTGAACACCTACAACACCCACCTGTTCCGCACATGGCTGGTGGGAAAAGCTCTCGCCAAAGAGAAACGGCAGGCATACGTGATGTTCATACAGAACGGAAAAGCCGGGTACTGCTGATTGCGCATACCACATAAGACAAGGAAACGGGCAGCACCACAAAAAGTGTCGCCCGTTTCCTTTTTTCTTGCCAACCGCGCTCACTCCAGCGGCTTGCGGTAATTTGCTTCCAGCACTTCACGCAGCCCCGTTTCCGGGTAAAGCACCTTCCCTCCCAAAAGTATGAAGGGCAACA